>ERZ777306.4910-NODE-4910-length-11460-cov-15.249715_pt1 | contig 11460 bp, 12 predicted proteins | sample MGYA00374966_ERZ777306 | MGnify/ENA primary metagenome ERZ777306 (study PRJEB29329, sample SAMN06343882) | mouse gut metagenome | isolation source: Mouse cecum | place: Austria: Vienna | collected 2014-11-15 ...
AGCTTATGAAGCAGAACGCGGGCGTTTCCAATATCGAGATCACCGACGGCAATATTTTACAAACCATTGACCTAAAAAAGTATTACGGCACCGAGCCAAACATCACCCGCGCCCTGGATGGTGTCAACCTCTCTGTGGAGCAGGGGGAGTTTGTGGCGATAGTAGGAACGTCCGGCAGCGGGAAATCCACCTTGCTTATGCCCCGGCCCCCCCTGCCCCCTAAAGGGGGAGAGAAAGGAGTTCAATGCAGAAGAAGAAAACAGAGATCGTCACCGCCCGGATGACGACGGAGGTCAAACGCCAGCTCCAGGCGCGGGCACGTGACGCAAATATGACCCTCACCAACTACCTGATCATCTGCGGCCTCGGACAAGAGATCGTCCGGGTGGACGGTCTGGATGAAGTGCTCTCTGAACTGAAGGCTCAGGGCCGCAACCTCAACCAGCTCACCACCCTGGCCAACATGGGACGGATCACCGTCTTACGCGGTGATGACCTCGTCCAAGAGTATGCCAGACTGTGCGATACGCTGGGTGCACTCATTCGGGAGGTGCGCTGATGGCAACCTTCACCGCGATCCGATGCAAGAAGCAGTCCGCCAGTTCCATGCGCGGCGTGATCGACTACGTGAAGCAGGAGAAGAAAACCCGCTGGGGCAACGCGTGGCTGGTCACCGGCAGCAACTGCGTCCCACAGTCCGCCTTCATCGAGATGCAGATGACCAAAGAACGCTTCCGCAAAACAGGAGGGACGCAGTTCTACCACTTCGTCCAGTCCTTCTCTGCGGAGGACAACATCACGCCCCAGGAAGTCAATGCCATCGGCCTGGAGTTTGCGCAGAAGCAGTTCCCGGACTTCGAGGTGGTAATCGCCACCCACGTTGACACAGGCCACCTGCACAACCACATGGTGGTAAACAGCGTCAGTCACAAGGACGGCCACAAGCTCCATCAAAGCCCCGGCGACCTTCTGACGCACCGAAAAGTGAACGACGAGATCTGCCTCGCCCATGGCCTTCGGGTGCTGGACGAGTGCGAGCTGCGCACCAAAAAGAAGCGCATGAAGCCCGGCGAGTACCAGGCTGGCCTGCGCGGTGACAGCTGGAAGCTGGATCTGATCCAGGCCATCAATGAGGCGCTGGAGTACTCCATCACTCGAGAAGATTTCATCACCAACATGGAGATGGAGGGATATCAGGTAAACTGGATTCCAATCCACAAGCACATCACCTTCACCTGTCCCAATAGACGCAAGTGCCGGGACAGTCGCCTCCATAACGAGACGTTCCTCAAGGAGAATCTGGAGGTGCTCCTCCTCTACCGCCAGACTATAGGCTTCCGTCCCACCACCCCGAAACCGGAGGAGGGCTGGATGGGGGAGCTGGCCTCCGGGTGGTCCCGGGTAGTAGCCGACCTGGAGCGCGACGATGAATGGCAGTTCCCCGCACCGCCCACCTGGACGGACAGCAAGCAGCGCCGCCGGGAGACGCTGAAGAAAATGGCCATGGGCCAGAAATTCAGCGGTGGCCAGAACTGGGAGCAGACCATGTGACCCCCGTAAAATCTGCGCCGCAGAAAACAATAGGGACGTCCCCGCTGTGTAAAGTGCTTCATTTGCTGCCCTGTTTTTCTCAACGCCGTAGCCCCGATTGTTCTTGACTTCCTGGCGATCCTTCGGCATGGTTGTGTTTGCCAAAGGCACAACACAACTGAAAGGGGAATTATCATGAACAGAAAACGGGAAGCAATTTTTATGGGGATCGGCATCCTCGCCGGCCTCGCGCTGAGCGGCCCCGCCGCCCAAGCGGCCACCGAAATCACCGCCAAGCCCAGCACCCAGCCCATCTATGTGGACGGCCAGCGGATCAGCATGACCGCCTACAACATCGGCGGGAATAATTTCGTCAAACTGCGGGACATCGGAAAGGCCGTGGATTTTGGAGTAACCTATGACGCCTCCACCAATTCCGTCCACATCAATAGCGCCCAGCCGTACCAAGAAGAAACCCCCGCCACATCCCACGGGCCCACGGAAGAAAGTGTGCAGGCTGCCTTAGCACAGTTGAAGCAAACCTACCCCACGGGCACAGTTTACGGTGCGTTCTATCGCCCCAATGATCCGCTCAACCGGCCATTCAGCAACTGTGACCACTGCGCGGGCTGGGCCATGCTCTGCTCCGACGCCGCGTTCGGCCCCCTGCCCTGGAAGCGGATCACCGACCCCAGCTGGGAGCAGATCCGCCCCGGCGATTTGGTCAGGTACGATAACGAACGCAATGGACACGTCATCGTAGTAATAAAGATTGACGCGGAGTGGGTCACCTTCACAGACAGCGGCACCACCCAAAAAGCATACTGGGGCGGGCAGTACCCCCGCTGGTGGCTGGAGGAACAGCCCGGTCTCACCCTCTACACCCGCTACCCAGAATAGGCACTGGAGCATAAGCGGGCGGCGCTCCGCAGATACGGAGCGCCGCCCAACCTGTTTCCCCGCGTCTGCCCCTGTGAAGTGGTTTGTGGCCATCCTGCGGGACCGATGGCATTCGTGCCCCTCCCACAGACAGAACGCGGTGTCGGCCCCTTTGTGCGCCGTTGTGCGGGGATGCGGATTGCACCAGTGTCTACAAAGAGAACGCCCGCCACCGCAGACGAAAAAAGATGTGTCCAAACTGATAATCTTTCCCGTTTGCCGTAGCTATTCCCGCCAGCCTGTGGTATGGTGTGTCGCTGCAAAGGAGGCGATGAAAATGCGAAAAACTTTGGAAGATCTCTACTACGGCAACATCACACCCAACGCGCAGGACATGGCACCCCATTCGGAGCTGAAACGGGCGACAGACCGTGTGACCCGTTTTGAAAACCAGCTCACGGAGCAGCTTGACGAGACCGGACAAACGATCCTGGCAAAACTCATCGAATCGCAACAGGAGATCGACAGCATCACCGCCATGGAAAACTTCATCCTGGGTTTCCGCCTGGGCATTCGGATAATGGCCGAATGCATGGATGAAAATGACGGCGACATCAGAACTGGAGGTTGATAATCAATGACCAAACGCCGCGCTAACGGCGAAGGGAACCTGCGGAAGCGTTCGGACGGGCGCTGGGAGGGCCGCTATACCGCGGGCTACGACCCCGACACCGGCAAGCGCATCATCAAAAACGTTCTGGGCCGCACCCAAGCGGAAACCAAAGAAAAACTCAAGGCGGCGGTGGAGCAGGCCCAGCAGGTGGACGTGACCCGCACCGATGAATACACCGTCACCACCTGGCTCCGCGCCTGGTACGACCTCTACGCCCAGCCCAACATCCGGCAGGCCACCGCAGACCGCTACAAGCTGATGATCGAGACGTACACCATCCCCAGGATTGGAAAGATCAAGCTGAAGAAGCTGACCTCACGGGATTTACTGTCTTGCGGTTGATTCCAAGCCGCCGCGCCACTTGCCGCTGGCTGAATCCCGCCGTTCGAAATTGTTGGATATTGCTGTACACGTGATACCCCTTCATTCCTTTCTGGCCTCCATCTGGGTGAGTGTCCTCTCATTTTGCCAGATGGCTGCCTTCGGCTTCCGTGGTATACTTCGTGGCGGGAGTTGGTCCCTTTTGTGGCGACGTTTGGTATACTTTCAGTGGCGTAAATTGGTATACTTTATCTTACCATTTACAGGAGGCATGGGCAGTGTGATCTGCTCATGCCTCCTCTCGTTGGGGAGGAACGATTCTATGGCAGAATTACGGGAAGCCCATCTTCGCTATCTGCTGGCGATCTACGAATTGGGCAAAAGCACTCCAGACGTGGGGACGCAGGCTGTGGCAAAGGCTTTGAACTGCTCGAAAGCCTCTGTCACGAAAATGATGGCGACTCTGATGGATATGAACCTCCTGGTGCGGGAGAAATACGGAAAAATCTACCTGACGGATACCGGCTTTCTGCTGGCAAAGGATATGCTCCGATGCGTGGAAGTAATTTGCGATCGGCTCCCGGCGGTGGGATTTGACCTGACAAGGGAAGAAACCGCCGCCCTGGCGCGCGCGATCGTTTTGAGCCTGCCGGAGCACTGCCAGGAGCGGCTGGCGCGGCATGGCGATGGGCGGAAAACAGAGATCATGAAGTGATATGGGCGGCCCCGCGTCTCGCAGGGCCGCCCATCATGGCTTTCAAGCAGATAACAATCAAGGAGCAGGACCGACTGCGCTGCCGCTCAATCGTAAATAGACTCTCTCTCGTATTTCAGCACCGCCCCGCTGTAGGCGTCGATCTCATACTCATATTCCCATGTCCCGGATATAAATTCGATTTCATAGGTCCACCGGCCGTCGTCATAATCCAGTTTCGCCTTGGCGAACGAGACCTGACCGCTGCTCAGTCCGGCGTGGCCCACGGCGGCAGCTTTTGCCTTTTCAACTCCGATTTTGGATGCGTTCGTGTTTTGCTGGGGGGGCGGCCAGTGCTCTGCGTCATAATCGAACTCCAGGATCTCGCCTGTCAAGGCGTCGATCTCATAGTCATACTCCTGATAGCCGGCAGTATAAAATTCCACCTCGTACTCCCACCGGCCCTTGTCATGATCGAGCTTTGTCTGAATGAACGTCACCTGGCCTTCCGTCAGTCCAGCATGGTTCAGCGCGATGCTCCTTGCCTTGGCCTCGCCGATGCAGGAATCGGCGCCGCTCCCGGGCTGGGTGGGTTGAGGGTTGGTCTGCCCAGCGTTGGCGCCGGGCCCAAAGCTGTCCGCGTCCGTCACCAGGCTGTCCCCGGAGCCGCCGGAAAGGCTGGCGGTCCGCGTCTGCGCGTCCCAGCTCACGGTTTTCCCCATCAGCCCGCCGATCGCCCTCAGCGGCAGATAGGTGGTGCCGCTGTAGAGCATCGGGTAGACCGCGGCTCCATTGGCATCAGTGAAGGCGCGGGACGCGCCGTCCACCACAATGGTAAAGTCGGGGCGCAGCTGCGCCTGAACGACCCGCTTCGTGGGATTCTCGTCCAGGACCCCCGCCGCGGCGGAGGTGGTCCGGGTTCCAGAAAGGGTGACCGTCAGCGTGGACTGATCCCAGTTGACATTCTTGTTCATCAGCACGCCAATAGCCCTAACGGGCAGATAGGTGGTGCCGTTGTAAAGGATCGGGTGTACCTGTGTGCCGCTTACGGTAAAAAAGGTTTGCGTTTGGCCGTCCACCTTTACCGTTATGTCCGGGGAAACCGTCGCGCTGACAGTAGCCGCTGAAGCTGCCGCCCCGTTGACCACTAAAGCCCCACCCAGCATCACGGCGCACATCAGCACCCCTATCCACCGGACAAACCAGGTCTTGTTCGTTTTACGCATAGCGCAATCCCTCCTCAGCTGTTTTGCATTATCGGCTGAAAGGCTCAGCCGACCATTCGCGGACAAAGCCACTGTATGCGTCGATCTCAAACTCGTACTCCATGCCGTTATAGATGATCTTTCCCTCGTAAAGAAGGAGTCCGTCGTCATCATCAATCTTGAATTTCCGTATATCACTTTCGGCCGCGCCGGGAACCCGCGCGAGGGCCGCCTGTCTGGCCTGCTCGGCCGTAATCGCGCTGGAGCCGTCGGACGGCGAATAGTATTCCGCGTCATAGTCGAAGCTGATCACCGCCCCGGTAAGGGCGTCGATCTCATAGTCATACTCCTCATAATTCGCGGTATGGAATTCCACGTCATATTCCCATTGCCCATCGTCAAACTCCAGAAGGGAGCAGACAAACGTGACCTGGCTTTCCTCCAGTCCCGCGTGCTCCAAGGCGATGCGCCTGGCCTCGTCCTCTCCGATATAAGGATCCGGCTCGGGGCCCGGGGCCACCGGGGCGGACGCTTCAGGGACGGGCTGGGGCGAGTTTACGACAGGACCCGGATCGTCAGACTCCGGCGGGCCGCCCGGCTCAGGCCACCCCGCTTGACCGCCATCCGTACCGGCGGGATCTTCCTCGTCGATCACCACCCCGGTAAGGGCATCGACGTCATACCGATAGCTCCGGCCGGCCGCCTCAAAGCAGACCTGGTAATAATCCAGTCCGTCGCGGGTCCCCATATCCGTGCGGAAGGAACTCACCTCCTGCTCCGACAGCGACGCCGCTTCCAAGGCCGCCCGCTTTGCCGCGTCCGCGCCAATATAGCCCATTTGGCTCTGCCGCTGGGCGCAGCCGCTGAAAAGCAGCAGCAGCAACACGATCATGCACAAGAATTTGTTTCTCCTCATAACGCGCTCCTTTCCGTTGCTGGGTATAGTCTACTGCGCCAACATGAAATCTACATGAAATTTGGAAAGAAATTTTAAATCGATCCTTCGGCGGACCGCCTGGCTGACAGACGGTCCGCCGGGGGCTTTGCCAGTTTGAAATTTAATCGGGCTTCCTTAATCCGCGGCATCCTCCGGGGCAGGCAGATGGAGGGTAAACGCGCTGCCTACCCGCGGAACGCTCTCCAGGGTCATGTATCCCCCGTGGAGCTGGGCAATCTGCCGCACGATGGACAGCCCAAGCCCCGTTCCCCCTTCGCCCCGGGCCGGGTCCGCCCGATAGAACCTCTGCCAAATTTTGTCCTGCTGGCCGGAGGGGATTCCCATGCCGTCGTCCCGCACCTCCAACAGGACCTCGCCGCCCTCCTTAGCGGCCGATATCCATACGTGGCCATCCGGCCTGCCATATTTGAACCCGTTTTCCACCAGATTCCGGAGCAGCCTGGCCAGCAGCGATGGATCGGCCTCCACCGTCAAACCGTTGGGGACCTCTAAAACCAGACGGCTGGGATCGCAGGCCAGCTCCCCGCAGAGAGAGCGCAGCAGCTTATCCAGGCTGACGCGCTCCAGCCGGACCGGCTCGGTTCCCTGCTCCAGCCGGGTCATGCTCATCAGCTGGGAGATCAGCTGGGACATTTTATCCGCCTGACGGTGGATCATGGCGATGGTCTCCTGCCGTTCCTCCCCGGTCTCATCGTACCTTTCCGCGTATTCGCAGGCCCCTGTGATAATGGACACCGGGGTGCGAAGCTCATGCGAGGCGTCGGCCGTAAACTGCTTCTCCGACTCAAAGGACCGCTCCAGCCGCTGGAGCAGCTGGTCAAAGGCTGCGGCAAGCTGGGAAAATTCATCTTTTCCCGGCGGCAGTCCAATGCGGCGCGACAGGTCCTGGGCCTCGTTGATAGACGCCGCTGTCGCAGTAATGCTGTCCAAAGGACGAAACGCCCTTTTCGCGATCCGATAGCTGCCCAGTGCGGCCAACGCCATGAACGCCGGCATGATGATAAGCGCCACGAGGAGCAGCTTGAACATAAGCCGGCGGTTTTCAGGGGCCTCCATGACGCCGCGCAGCCACACCCCGTTTTCCCATCCCATGGGGAGCCACAGATCCAGAACCAGGTACTGCTCGGCCCCGGTGCTCACCGTTCGGGTCAGGCCATTTTGGAACGCCTCCTCCACCGTGAAGGACGCCGGGAGCTGGCCGGCCAGCAGGGCCTTATCCCGGCTGTAGATCAAGGTGGTCACGCCGTTCTGGTAAAAATCAAAGCCGCTTCCCAGCTCCAATCGTCCATTGGGCATGGCGGTATGGCTCAGGTTGCTCCGAACCGTCTGCGCCAGCTGTGACATGGCGGTCCGAACGGCCACCACCTTGCTGATGGACAGCAGAAACGCCAGCAGCAGCGCGGCCAGCAGCCCCATCAGCAGCGTAAGCCACACGGCGATCCGGGTCTTCACAGAGAGCTTCCTCATGATGTTCCCCCAGCTTCGTCCGCCTTCAGGACCCAGCCCACGCCGCGGATGGTATGGAGCAGCTTGAGCGGATATCCGCTGTCGATCTTCTTCCGCAGGCGGCTGATATACACATCTATATTGTTGGAGCTGCCTGAAAACTCATAATTCCATATCTGGTTCTCCAGCTGTTCCCGGGACAGGACGACGCCCTGATTGCGGATCATACACTCCAAAAGGGAAAACTCTTTGGGGAGAAGCGTGATTTCCTTCCCCGCCCGAAAAGCCGTTCTCCGTTCGATGTCTACAGTTAGATCGGCCAGGAAAAACTGGTTTTTTCGGTTTTCGCTGCGCTTTCTGGTCATAGCGCGGATCCGGGCCAGAAGCTCGTCAAAGGAAAAGGGCTTGACCAGATAGTCGTCCGCGCCCAGGTCCAGCCCTTTTACCCGGTCGTCAACAGCGTCTTTGGCCGTCAGAAACATCACGGGCACCGCCATGTCCCTGTCCCGGAGCCGTTCCAGCAAAGTATAGCCGTCCAGCTTCGGCATCATCACATCCAGCAAGATCGCGTCATACTCAGCGCCTGGCAGATAGCTCAGCGCTTCCTCGCCGTCAAAGCAGCAATCCACGCTGTAGCCGGCCTTTTTCAATGTCTTTTCGATCAAGCGGTTCATGTCCCGCGCGTCCTCAACCACCAGGACCCTCATACTTTGTCGCCTCCCAGCAATGGCAAAGATCCTCCCGCCTGTTCCCAGGCACTTCCATTATAGCCGCAATCAAATAATTTGCAAGCTCTGTCTTGGAGCCGCGCGAGCGCCGCTTAGCGGTCTGAGCTGCCCTGCACAATAAAAATGGATCCGAGGCTTGACAAACCTGCCCGTTCGGATAATTATAACATTGTTATATATCGGTGTTATATGGGGGCGGACACATGGAAGAACAAGGCGAAACTTTAACCCGCATCCATCAGGCGGCAATGGAGGAATTTCTGGAAAAGGGCTTTGCGGATGCCTCACTGCGGCAGATCGTCAAGAATGCCGGAGTGACCACCGGGGCCTTTTACGGATACTACTCCAGCAAGGACGCTCTGTTCACCGCCTTGGTAGAACCTCACGCGGCGGTGGTGATGGGAATGTTCATGCGGGCACAGACGGCGTTTTCCGAACTGCCGGAGGCGGAACAGCCCAGCCATGTGGGGGTAGAATCCAGTGATTGCGTAAAGGAAATGCTGGATTACGTCTATCAGCACCCGGAAGCGTTCAAGCTGCTGGTTTGTAAGGCCCAGGGAACCGGATACGAAAACTTTATCCACAACATGGTAGAGATCGAAGTGGAAGCCACCCAGCGTTTCATGGAAGTCCTGCGCAGACAGGGCCGGGACATCCCAGAGCTGGACGATCAGCTCTGCCACATCATTGCCAGCGGGATGTTCCACGGGATATTCGAGGTCGTGGTCCACGATATGCCCTATGACCGGGCAAAGCACTATGTCAAACAGCTCCAGGATTTTTTCCTTGCTGGCTGGCACAGTATGATGGGGGTCTGAGACCCCTTTCATTCGGCCCATAAGTTAGCTTTAACTAACTTATGGGGATGGATATGAGAAAGTGTCCGCGGCGCTTTCTGTATCATAGATCATTTGTCACAAGGAGGTATCCACTTGAAGAAAAACAGCAATCTCCAGGAGCTGATGGGCTACGCCGGGGGACACAGGTATCTGACCTACTTATCCCTGCTGCTGTCCGCCGTCAGCGCGATCCTGGCCCTTTTCCCCTTCGTTTTCCTGTTCCGAATCATCCAAGAGGTCATTGCGGTGGCCCCCAACTACGCACAGGCCACGCACATCGTCCGCAACGGTTGGATGGCGGTGGGATTTGCGGTGCTGTCCATCGTGATTTATGTCTGCGCTCTGATGAGTTCCCACCTGTCGGCCTTCCGTATCGCCGGAAATATCCGCAAGGCGCTGATGGCCCATATTGCCGAGCTGCCCTTGGGTTTCATCGGGGAGACAGGCAGCGGAAAAATTCGCCGCATCGTCAGCGACAGCAGCGCGGCCACCGAAACCTATCTGGCCCACCAGCTTCCCGATATGTCGGCGGCGGTCACCACGCCGGTGTGCATGATCGTCATGCTGTTTCTGTTTGACTGGCGGTTTGGCCTTGTCAGCCTCCTGCCGGTGATCTTGGGTTTTGCGGCTATGTTCAAGATGGCCGGACCTTCCATGGCGGAGGACATGAAGCTCTACCAAAACGCCCTGGCGGATATGAATAATGAGGCGGTGGAGTATGTGCGGGGCGTTCCGGTTTTGAAAACCTTCGGGCAGACCGTCCACTCCTTCAAGCGACTTAAGGGGACCATCGACAGCTATTACGAGTTTGTCATGTCCTACTGCAAAAAGTGCCGCCCGTCCATGCTGTCCTATACGGTCCTGGTCAACAGCGCCTTTGCGTTCCTGATCGTACTGGCGCTGATCCTGGCGGGCGGTGGGCCGGTGGCCCAGCCGGTGCTGCTGAACTTCATCTTCTATGTGATCTTCACGCCCCTCATTGCTACGGCCATGACCAAGGTGATGTTTATGAGCGAAAACGGCATGATCGTGGCGGACGCCATGAGCCGTATCCACTCCATTCTGGATGTGGAGCCTCTGCCCGAACCCCGCAGCGGCAAGGTCCCCACGGACAACGACGTTGTCCTGGAAAATGTGACCTTCCGCTACACAGGCGGAACAACGGACGCGCTCCGTGATGTGACCATTCGGGTGGGCGCAGGCGAGACTGTGGCTCTGGTAGGCCCCTCCGGGGGCGGCAAGACCACTGTGGCCGGCTTGATCTCCCGGTTTTGGGATGTGGGCGGCGGAGCCATTCAGATCGGCGGCGTCAATGTAAAGGATATACCCAAGGAGACACTGATGGACACCGTGGCCTATGTGTTCCAGGACAGCCGCCTGCTGAAAGCCTCCATTCTGGAAAATGTGCGGCTTGCCAAGCCCAATGCCTCCCGGCAGGAGGTGGAGCGGGTGCTCCATGAGGCGCAGTGCGATGACATCATCGCCAAGCTGCCCCAGGGCATCGACACGGTGACCGGCACAAAAGGCGTGTATCTCTCCGGGGGCGAACAGCAGCGTATCGCCATCGCCCGTGTCATGCTGAAGGACGCCCCCATCCTCATCCTGGACGAAGCCACCGCTTTTGCGGACCCGGAGAACGAGGCGCTGGTGCAGCGGGCCTTTGAAAAGCTCTCCAAAGGCAAGACCGTCATCATGATTGCCCACCGGCTGACCACCATCCGAAACGCCGACCGTATCTTCGTGCTGCGGGAGGGCCATGTGGAGGAGAGCGGGACCCACGATACCCTTGTGGCCGGAGGCGGCCTATACGCCAAGATGTGGCAGGATTATCAGACCTCTGTGAGCTGGAAGGTAGGTGCCGCGAAATGACTAAACGACTGATGAAACGCTTTGCCCTCTCGGAAGAAGGGGCGAAAGGGCTGGTGCGGGCTGTTGCCGCCTGTACCGTCGCCGACCTGATGCTGATGCTCCCGGTGGGGCTTCTCTATCTGCTGACCAGCGATTTTTTGAGCGGCAGCGTCCGGTCGGGGCGCTACCCTCTCTACGGCCTGGGCATCGTTGTGGCGCTACTGCTGATCCTGCTCTCGGAGTTTTGGAAGTACAATGCCACCTACTTCTCCACTTACCTGGAGTCCGGGGCCTGCCGCATCCGGCTGGCGGAGAAGCTGCGGCGGCTCCCCCTGTCCT
>ERZ777306.4925-NODE-4925-length-11435-cov-4.299209_pt1 | contig 11435 bp, 4 predicted proteins | sample MGYA00374966_ERZ777306 | MGnify/ENA primary metagenome ERZ777306 (study PRJEB29329, sample SAMN06343882) | mouse gut metagenome | isolation source: Mouse cecum | place: Austria: Vienna | collected 2014-11-15 ...
CGTCCCCGTTTGCGCAGCGCAAGCAGGAGATCTTTTTTCCGTCGCGCGAAAGGAATGCCTGCAAAACGTATCCGGGAGTTTCTCCCGCAGGAGAGAGCAATTGTTTTCCGATAAGCGATGTGATTTGCATGTTTTGTTACCTCGTGCTTTAATTTATGTATCTTCGGAAAAGCGTTTTCGGGCGGCTTTTGCCCGAAAACCGCCGATTTTGACGAATCCGAAGCGTGGAAATTCTTTTCGCGCTTGTCCGAAATTTTAAAAACGTACGAAAACACGACAAAAAACATATAAAATATTGAAAAACCACAGAAAAAATGTGATAAAGACGAGAAAATCGACGGGATTTTCGAATTTCTTTGCGAAAAAACTTGGAAACAAGGAAAATATATAGTAGAATAATAGTGTATAGGGATATGCGCGTCTTGCCAAACCAAAAGACAAGGCAGGCGCGTAAGAAAGAGAAAATCGACATAGGAGAAATTTTATGTTTGGATCCAAGAAAAAGAAAGGGAATACAGAGTTGCGTTTCAATCGCGTGAAAGCCATGGGGGGGGGTGTTATTTAGCTGATACCCATACCCGTTTTTGGTCTGCGATTCTGGTCGTATTTTTAAGCGCGCTGCTTTTATTTGCAGGCGCTTTTTCCATGTTCGAAAACAAAGCGGACGTCGGCGCGTCCGGTTCGAGCACGATGACGTCGGAGCTGAACATCGGGGATATTTTGTACAATTATACCACGAGTTCGAACGACGTGTCGTTCGACGGAAACGTGCTGGACGCGCTGTACGAAGCGCTTACGGGGAAAAAGGGCGCGACTTATCACGATGCGTTTGTCGCGGCGCAGACGGGCAGAAACGCCACGGCGATCGCGAACGGCAACGCCGCGCTGTACGGGGGGAAGAAACATATCACGTTCCGCTTCGGTACCATGGAATGGACGGTTGCTTATGCGTTTACGCAGGGTAACAACCTCTATTTGGACATATTGGAAATGAACGAGTCGTTCGGGTGCGATACTTTTTCGGTAAACAGTACCGCGGAAAATAACAATTACGGCAATAAGTATCCGAGCAACATGTACGGGCAAAGCTGGTTGCGGTCGGGCGTTTTCAACAGCGGCGGAATTATTTCGTATGAATCGTCGCACGGAATATTAATGGATAAGAATCCTACCAGTCCCGCAGCGATCTATACGATGGCGAACGGTACGCATACCTATAAACCCGTTACGCTCAATCTTACTTCCTCGAACACCGGGCAAATCAGTCAGGTCAACGTCGGCACGGCGACGTCCGGCACCGTGAAAGGGAGTTTAATTGATTATATCGCGAAACCTTCCGAAATTTCCTATCAGGCGACGGAAAGCAGTATCGTAGAGGAGCCGTATTGGGTAGGCTCCAATAAATATTATTTTCCGAGCGACTGTTACGGAACGCCGGCGCCGATTGCGGGCGCGGTTTGGCATACTTGGTACGATTTTCGGAACAATGCGAGCAAGTCTGCCGCTGCGGGCGATCCCGGCGCGGGCGTCGACGTATATAATAGCTGGAAAGACGACTATCTCTGGGCGCCGAGTTTTAAGGAAACTTATAATATCTGGGATTTGACGTATCAGCAGTTGCAAAGCACGGCCGCGGTTGCGTTCTATCTGCGTACGCCTCGGACGCAGTCGCAATTTTCCAGTGCAAGCAATATGATTCTCGTCGCGGGATCGCAATCGGGTTCAAACGGCACCGGTCAATGGTGTATGCCTTGTCGGGCGGTAGGCACGGATCCCACTCTTTGCCGTCCGGCGTTGCATTTGAATCTCACCAAAGCGGCGAAGAACGCGACGTATACCGCGCCTTCCGGCAGTTATTCTACCGACTATAACGGCGAAGCGCAGACGGCGATCGATACGCAGACGGGGTTGCTTTCCGCAACTTCCAACGGGTACAGCCCCACGCTTGCGGATAAGGACAGCGCGGCAAGTTTAGGATTTCAGATCAACTATTACAAGGGCAAACGCGGCGATACGAACAACGGCGGCGCGGCAGTCGGCAGTGCAAACTCGGTCACTTCCATGACCGATACGGGGGATTACGAAGTTGCTGTAAAATTCCCCTCGTCCACGAATCTGAAATGGAAGACGACGGCAACCGATTCCGCAAAGGGCGAGAACGCGGAAACGCGGGTGTACGATTTTAAGATCAAACAGAAGTCGGTCACGCTTACGATGACGGTAACGGATAAAGGCGTCGTCACGATCACCGTACCCGCGGGGTCGGTCTATTCGCGCGACGGCACGGTAAGCGCGGCGGGCTTCGATCTGGAATACGACGCGGATACGGGCAATCTGGCCGGCGGAAAAGCCGAAAGCTGGTATGTCGATCATCCCGACAAAACAAAACCGCCCGAATATGCCGGTAAGTATAAAGTCACGCTGAAAGGGCTCGGCACCGACGACAACGGTTCGGGGAACAGTCCTACCAACTTCAATCCGGACAATTATAGTTACAACAACAATTATAAGTTCTCTACGATTCCGCAGACCAAGCAGTTTACCTATCCCAAGACGGAGGTGAACGAGCCTACGGTATCGGGCGGAACGTCCGCCATGACGGCGACTTACGACGGGACGGAGCATACTTTCACGATCGTGTACGATTCCGACCGCATTACGCTTACCGTGCCCGCGGGCTTGACGCTTTCCGATGATGCGGACGGGAAGCCCAAGCTGATCAAGGGCACGCACGCGGGCGAATATAAGATTAAAGCCGCTTTAAAAGACAAGGAAGACAGCAAGTGGTCGTCGGGTACGGAAGACGACGTGCGCGAGTTCACGCTGAAAATCGAAGCCGCGAAGCTCAACTTTACGGGGAGCAAAGCGAACGATTCGGAAACGGGCGTGCCTTGGAGCTGGACGCTGGGCGCGACGGGCAATCTCACCGTAAAAGCGAGCGAACGGATTTTGGCGGCGGATGCGTCGACGCTTGCGTTCGAGCTGTGTTATTATACCGCAACGGACGATCCGACTTCTTCGGCTACGCAATTCACGGTGCTCGGCGATTTCACGATCAAGACGGGTACGACGCATTTCTATCCGGAAGCGGTGATCGATATCACTGAGTTTACGGCGGCGGGGAGTTATAAGCTGTACGTGCGCGTGAAAGACGGCACGACGGCGAATAGCGATTACGAAATCGTGAATTCGTTTCCGGATACGATCGTCATTTCCGCGAAGGCGTTGAACATGGACGATCTGCTGTTCGAGATCGAGCAGGACGGAACGAAGTATCAGGTAAAGGTGACGATCCAATCGGACGGGACGTACGTGCTGGCGCAGAACGGAGCATTGCCGGCGGGCGCGAAGATCGGGAACAATATTCTGGAATTGACGTACAGCCCGAAGGCATATGATTTCAGCGCGTTGGTGAGCGGAAGCGACGTGAGCATCGACACGGGGAAAGCGGGCACGAACGGAGGATATACAGGCTCCCGGCACGCGACGGGATGTGTAAAGAAGTCGGACGGAACGTACGACACGGTGACGCTTAGGGTGTATCTGAAAACGTCGACGGGAGCGGAGTTTGCGCCCGGGGTGACGGAGCGATCGTTCGAGTTGGTGTACCGTCTGAATCCGCAGGAGCTGGATCTGAGCAAGCTGGAGTGGAACTATAAGGCGACGGACGCGACGGGAGCATCGAGCTGGCCGGAGTACGACGGGACGTCGAAGACGGTGACGTTGAGCGGGGTGCCTGCGGGATTGACGGCGACGTACGGAAACGCGACGAAGACGGAGCCTGGGAAATACACGGCGACGGTGACGTTCAGTTACGATACGACGAACTATACGGTGAAGAACGACGACAACGCGTCGGATAAAGACACGGATAAGACGAACTTGGCGTATTGGAAGAGTTACGACTGGGAGATCGTGAAGATTCTGATCGATACGAGCGTGTGGGAGGATCCGGATAAGGACAGCGGAGACAGCAGCAGTCCGATCTATTGGGCGCCTACGCTGGGAGTACCGGCGGGCGGAAAGGACTATTCGCCGCAGATCTACTACAAGTATTACGACGACGAAGACAAGGCGAGGGGAGACGAAGACGGAAGCGAAGGGAGCGACGACTTCGAGATCGACGAAACGACGACGGTGGTGTACTACGTGCGGGTGTTCGTGAAAGCGGAGTACGGCGATTATTACGAGATCGACAAAGAGCATTACTACGTGTACAGTTTCACGGTAGGATCGGGCAAGAGCGCGGTGAAGCTGAAATTCGAGACTACGAGCGTGGAGTACGACGGAAACGGACACTTCGAGAACAAGGATCTGGATTTCATCGGACTGTCGAATCTGAACAAAGAGACGGACATCAGGCTTACGTACTACAAGTACGACGGGAACGCGGAAGGGAACAAAGGGGAAGCGCTCGGCGCCGGAGAGAAGCCGACGGCGGTAGGGAAGTACGTTGCCGAGCTGGAACTGACGGATCCTGCGGCGCAGGACAACGTGCTGGCGACGAAGCGGATCACGGTGGAGATCACGGCGATCAAGCTGAAAACGGAAGATCTGAAATGGACGATCGAAGACGAGTCCGGGAACGCGATTGCGGAGTACGACGCGGAGATCGGGAAATGGATCTTGGTGAAGCCGGACGCGGCCGGAAACCCTCAGCACACGGTATTGGATAAGAACAGCGACGCGGACTTGTATGCGGAGATCTTCGGATACAGCAGCAAGGGCGGCTTGCGATTGAAACTGAAAGGGGACGTGTACACGACGCAGACGGACGGAACGGGCAAGCCGATCAAAGCGGAGAAGACGGAATCGGAGGACGGACTGACGTGGACGTTCAAGCGGGAGATCGGGGGCGTGGAAGAAGTGCTGTTCACGGTAGAACTTGTGGGCGCGACGGACCCTTCGGGGAACAAGAACGTCGGGAAGCACGAAATCGAAGTGCAGATCACGGCGGGGCCTGCGTTCACTGGCGACGGAGCGGGGAACATCGAACTTCCCGAGATCGGAAACGCGGAATGGGAAGTGGTAAAAGCGAAGATCGACGGAAGCAAGCTTGCATGGGACTATCCGGAAGAGGGATACAGTTACGAGCTTGGAGAAGAGACAAACGAAGCGGGTCAGAAACTCCCGAGAGAGCGGATCGTGCGGATCGTAATGAAAGACGAGAACGGAAACGTGATGTACGAGAAGGACGAGAACGGCGAGTTGAAGATGGACGCGGAGGGCAGGCCGATTCCGGAGCTTCCGGAAGGATTGACGGTGACGGCGAATGGATCCGGGTACAAGAGCAGCGGCGTGGGGTTGCACAGCGCGCGGTACGATCTGACGATCGCGGACAGCGACAACTACGAGTTCGGGACGTTCGGAAGCGGATTGAACGTGACGAAGACGAGCAACGGCTATTACGCGATGCTGTCGTGGGAGATCGAAACGCTGGAACTAGCGTTGCCGCAGGTGCCGGAAGAAGAGATCGTATTCGATCAGACGAACGCGCCGAACTTATTGGAACGACTGTTTCCTGACAACGAGTTTTTCTGGAATAACTGGTCGGACTACGTGACGGTGAAGGTAGAATACACGGACGATATCTATTCGAGCGATCGGGAGTTGCTGGACGGGTTTACGGCGGAGAACGCGGGAAGATATTATCTGACGTTTACGGTGATAGATCCGAACAACGTGAGTTTCGAGGACGGAAGTCTGGAACAGACGGTATCGGTGGACGTGAATCCGTACGTGATCACGATCACAGGCTGGAACAACGGACACAGACCGATCTTCGAGCCGGAAGCGGTGCCGAGCGGGTATTACGAACTGGTGTATACGTACGTGGATCCGGAGACGGGAGAAGAGAAGACGACGACGGTGACGCCGACGGCGAAGAACATCGAGTATACAGCGCGGGTGCGTGTGAAAGAAGAACTGGAAGGGAACGTGACGATCGCGTGCAAAGACGGAGACGAAACGCTGTTGGAGCACAAGTTCATTTTGACGGATACGTTGCCGCAGGATTCGAAGCCGATCAAGATCCCGGTGCTGTCGGAGACGCAGTTGACGTATAACGGGAAAGCGCAACAGTTGACGCTGACGCCGTTCGACAGCGACTTTCTGGAAATCTCGGTGACGAACAAGGGTGAAGTGACGGGGAACACGGTGACGTTGACGAACGCGGGCACGTACGAGATCACGATCTCGTTCAAAGCGGGGAGAAAAGGACACTGGGACAGCGAAGGGAGCATGTACCACGAGACGCAGGTATCGATCACGTACGAAGTGGAAGTCGGAAAGCTGTATATCCCGTTGTCGTGGAAGACGAATAAGGGAATCCCGGAAATCGAACTGCCTGAGGAGTACGCGAGCCTGAAAGTGACGTACGAATTCCGCGACCCCGCGACGGGGAAGACGGTAATGAAAGAGGCGTTGGTGAAAGATACGAACTATCAGGTAACGGTGACGCTGAAAGACGGAGAGAACGTAGAGTTCGAGTATGAGGACGAGAACGGAGAGCGGAAGACGGGAGTGAGCGCGGTGAACGAGTTCACGTTCAAAGTGTCGAGCAACGCTTTGAACGAACTGTTCGGTCTTCCTGACGATTTCCCGCTGTGGCAGATCATCGTGATCACGGTATGCCTGATTCTGTTCATCATCTTCATGATCCTGACGGCGAAGAAGAGGAAGGAGAAGAAGGAAGCGGAAGAGGAGATGAAAAAGTACCAAGAGGACATGGAAGAACTGTCCGAAGAATAACCGAAAAAGGAACCCCGCGGCCGATGTTTCGTCCGCGGGGTTTTCCGTTGATATCAAGGGACGGGTTGCGAAACGCGCCCGCATTGCAGTAAAAAAGCGCCTTCGTATTCGATCACAGAAGGCGCTTTTTTTATCGATTTTTTAAATACGATCCATGAAATATTTTACAAACAGAGGCGTCCAGCCGGCGGAGTAACCGTCGATTGTCGGATGAATGTCGTCGCTCCAAAAATGGGCATAGCTCTTATATTTGGCGTGGAACAGATCGAGCGGTTCGATATCCCATTTCTCGCATATCTTTTGAAAATCGCCGTTTACGTAATTTTCGTATGCGGCTTTAAAACCCCAGCCGTTGCGCACCGCCCCCACGTAGAACACGACTTTCACGGAAGGACACCGTTCTTTGGCGTAGGCGATAATATATTGGATCGCGCCCGATATGGTTTTCGTATCGAAGTCTTCGGACTTCGTTCCTTCCTGTACGGTGCCGAGAGGCTTTCCTTGCGAGAAGTCGTTCGTGCTGAGCTGTACCACGAGATAATCGGGTTTTTCGGCGAAGTCGAGCGCGCCGTTTTTCAGTCGCTGCACGTAGGAAGAACTTCCGTTGTCTACGAGCGTCGTTCCGGAGACCGCTTCTTTGGAATAGGGGTTGCCCGTGATCTTATGCATGATATCGCCGAACGCGACGCCGCCCGAAGCGGAGCCGTAGGTAATGGAAGAGCCGAGGTAGAAAATCTTTTTGCCTGCCAGAGGGTGCGACAACAGCCGTTTATATCCCTTCGGCGCGGAAGTTTTGACGGAAAAATTGCTGATTTTCGAGTTGCACGCAAAGCCCTCGATGCCGATGTTCGTCATTTCGACATAGTCCTGCGCAAACACGGTGCGGATCAGCTCGTTTAAGTTCCGCGAATCCGCTTCGGGGTCGCCCAGCCAGTTGGCGTTCGCTTGGTTGAAATTGATATCCGTCATGGTCATTTTTTCGCCGCCGTCCAGAGAAAGGTAATAGATCCCGTCCTCGTAACTGAAAACGTATCTGTGTTCCGTGCCGAATACGTTTTCCGATCCCGTGACCGAAGCGTCGAGTTTCCAGCCGTAATTGACGTATACGGTGTTCATTCTCACGCCGATATAGACCATTCCGCTCGTTTTATTGGCACCGATGTACGCTCTTCCGAATTCGGTGAAAGCGTTTCCGGCAAACAGTTGCGCGCCCGTAGCCGATCCCGTAAGCAAAGCGCCCGTGACGTCGATTTCCCACGAGGCGTCCTCGCCGACGGGCAGAACGACGCTTTCGTTCAAACGAAGCACCGCGTTGTTCATCGTCAGGGCGGCGTTTTCCGTCTGCGCGGAACCTGCCGTTACGTTGCCCTTAAAGATTCCGTTTTCGATCAATTTATATTCCAGCATTTCTTCTTTCGGCTCTTCCTGTCCTTCGGTAAGCTGTTTGAGCCAAGCCAGCCATTCCGCTTCCGTACCCGTGTAGTCGGGGTTATCCTCTTTCCAGAGTTCGAAGGCGGTTTTTTGTTCGGGTTTTTCGGGCTGTTCGGGCGCGGGATTCACCTGTATATCCGTTTTCACGCCGTCCACGTAAACGTAACCGTCCTGCACGGTCACAACGGGCGCTTTTTGTTCGCCGCCGGCAGAGCCGCAACCCGCGCCGAGGGCGATCGTTCCCGCCAGGACGAGCGCAAGGGGCAGAGTAAACCGTTTTTTCTTCATCGTCTGACCTTCCTTATTATTAAAGTCGCTTGCCGTAATTTTAGCGGAGGAGGGACGGAAAGTCAATATGCAAAGAAAATACGAATACAAATGCACACGAAACAGCTATAAAATTCTCACGGCATAAACGCCGCGATCGTGTTTTAAGTGAGGAGTTTACGGAACTTGGAAGGCGAAACGCCGATTTTTCGCTTAAACAATCCCGAAAAATAGTGTTCGTCGGCAAAACAGAGTTTCTCGCTGATTTCTTTGACCGACATGTTGGAATTGTGCAGCATCAGCTTTGCGCGGGAAAGTTTTTTGTTTAAGTAGTAATGATAGGGGGACATGCCGTACATCGCTTTGAATTCCCGCGTCAGGATCATTTTGGAAACAAAGAGCCGTTTCGTGAGTTCCTCGATCGTAAAATTGTCGAAGATGGCGTTGTCAAGGATCTCCTTCGCGCGGGCGACGAGGGCGTGATTGCCCTCCGGTCGATATAAGCGCGCGGCGATCTTATTCAGAACGTTCATGAGTACGCTCGCGACGTTCGCCCATTCTTCGTCGTTGATCCGGCTTCCGAAGTTGGCGATTTCCATCAAGCGGACGAAGTCTTCTTTACACTCCGGCGCGTGAAACACGTATTTCCCGTCTAAGTGGTAATCCATCTGAATTTTCGCAAAGGTGTCGCTGTAAAAATTGCACCAGATTTTGCAGTAAGGCTGTTCGGGATCGGCGCGATAGCTGTGTTTGCTTTCCGGCGGCAGGATATAAATGTCGTCCGGTTCCAGACGATACTCTTTCCCGTCGATCGAAAGGACGCCCTTCCCCGACACGATGTATTCTATGACGTGGTAATCGGAGCGTTCGCGCGAAATGAAGTAATCCTTGTCGGGGTGCGTGATTCCGATCGCCTCGATATTGAAAGGGTATTCCATGTTTCCGCCGAACGAATGCTTTTGTTCCAGATTCAGATTGCCGTAAATGATGTTTTTAAAAGGATCGATCTGACGGTTAGTTTGTTGAGCCAAAATGTTCTCCTCACAGATTTTTTATTTACGAATCCTCACTTATTTGCTTATAATTACCTATTGCCAAAAACGAAATTTGGATTATAATGATATTATATCATTGTAAAGCCTCAAAATCAAGGGTTTTTGGGCAAATATGTAGGAATAGGCTAATGGAAGAGAATTTTGATATTCCTGTTGATAACGAAGAAAGCTTTGATGAGTTACTTCATTATGGAACCAAGTACCATTCTGGTCGATATCCGTATGGTTCTGGTGAAGACCCGTATCAACATAGCGGAGATTTATTAAGCAGAATAGAACAGATGAAACAAGAAGGTTTGACAGAAGTTGAGATAGCAAAAGCTATGAATACAACAACCGGAAAACTTAGAGTTCAAATTTCCTTAGCAACAAATGAGAGAAGAATGCAGATGGTAGCGTCGGCAAAAAGTTTAAAAGCTGACGGTTTAAACTATTCTGAAATCGGAAGGCGCATGGGAATTAATGAATCGACAGTTCGTTCATTGCTTAACTCGGAATCTGAAGCTAGAGTGTCGGCATCTCAAAACACTGCTAATTTCTTAAAAGAAAAAGTAGATTCTCTTGGGATGATTGATATTGGTAAAGGTGTTGACAAAGAACTTGGCGTTTCCAAAGGAAGAATGGAGAATGCCATTTATGTTTTACAACTTGAGGGATATGAAGTTTATGGTGGACGTGTTCCTCAGGTAAATAATCCGGGAAAACAAACCACATTAAGAGTTCTTTGTCCTCCGGGAACAGAACATAAAGAGATATATGACTTTAGTAAAATTCATTCTGTTCAGGACGATTATATTTCCTATGATGGCGGACAGACTTTTAAACCTGCATTTGTATATCCCAAAAGTATGGATTCTAGCAGACTTCAGATTCGCTATAAAGAAGAAGGCGGCATAGATAAAGATGGTTTAATCGAGATTCGCCGTGGTGTAGAAGATTTGTCACTCGGAAATAGTCATTATGCACAAGTTCGTATTTTGGTAGATGACACTCATTACCTTAAAGGTATGGCGGTATATTCTGATGACCTTCCTGAAGGAGTTGATATTCGGTTTAATACAAATAAAAGCAAATCTGTTGATAAAATGGATGTTTTGAAAAAAGTAAAAACCGATGCTAATGGAAATCCCGATAAAGATAATCCTTTCGGAGCACTTGTTAAGGAGCACGGCGGTCAAAGTTATTATATTGATAAGAATGGAAAAGAACAATTATCGTTAGTCAATAAGACCAGAGAAGAAGGCGATTGGGAAGATTGGGAAGATACTTTACCTAGTCAATTCCTCGCTAAACAAAATATGTCGTTAATTACAAGACAATTGTCGTTAACTGAAGCAGACAGAGCAGCCGAATTTGAGGAAATTAAATCGTTAACCAATCCAACAATAAAAAGAGTTTTGTTAGCGAGCTTCGCAGACGATTGCGATAAGGCGGCTGAGCATCTTCAAGCTGCGGCATTACCTAGTCAGAAATGGCATGTTATATTACCTGTATCATCTATGAAAGACACAGAAATATATGCTCCAAAGTATGAGGATGGTAGTAAAGTTGCATTAGTAAGATATCCCCACGCCGGAACGTATGAAATTCCCGTTTTAACGGTTAATAATAAGCAAAAAGAAGCTTCTAAAATGATAGGACCGAACAGTATTGATGCTGTTGGTATAAATAGTTCTGTAGCTAGTCGTCTTTCTGGAGCCGATTTCGATGGCGACACAGTTATGCTTATCCCGACAAGTGGAAACGGAAAAAATAATAAAATTAACATTACTTCTACACCTGCTTTAAGAGGATTGGAAGGTTTCGACCCTAACCTTTAATTTGTTTATGATTGCTTCTGAACGAATATAAACTTGCCCCTCTTTCGTGACTTCGAATAACGACTTCTTTTCTGTCTTGCCGTTATCAGTTTCAACATCAACGGGTGTACTT
>ERZ777306.4933-NODE-4933-length-11392-cov-11.257740_pt1 | contig 11392 bp, 3 predicted proteins | sample MGYA00374966_ERZ777306 | MGnify/ENA primary metagenome ERZ777306 (study PRJEB29329, sample SAMN06343882) | mouse gut metagenome | isolation source: Mouse cecum | place: Austria: Vienna | collected 2014-11-15 ...
TTGCAGAAAGCTATGAAATGGCAGGAATATCTGGACATATAGTTTATATAGATGGATTTAAATGTGAAAAACCAGATGAAGAATTTACAGAAGAACAATTAGAAAATAAAATTCCTAATAAAGACAAACAATCAGAACAAGAAATAACATTAGAAAGTTTCAAAAAAGTAACATCATCTGATTTACAAGGAACAGATTTACCAGATGTAGATAAAATAATGCCGACACTATATGAAAAAGATGAAACATATAAAATGGCAAGTAAAAAAGCGACAGAAAAGGCACAGGCAGAAGCAGAAGTAAAAAATCAAGCATCATCAACACTATATTTAGAATCAGAAGATCTAATATTTATAAAAGAAGGAACTTTACTTGGAAGAACAATAACAGATTATGAATTGATAACAGAGTATAGAAAAGATGATTATACTAAGTATAGAAAAGATAATTCAAATAATAATAATAACAATAATAGTCCAACACAACCAACAACTACAAACAATAATTCAAAAGGTAACGAGAATGAAGATTCAGTAATAGGAAATTACTTAAGAATAATATTAAGAGATACAGATGATACAGTAATTGAAAATGTAGAAGATTATATGAAACTTGATGATGATGGTGAAGAAGAGCAAGAAATTGATGATGATGTGTTTATTAAATATTTAGATCATTATGAAAATGGAGCAGTATATGAATATCTTTTTGGCGATGCAAGTTATAGTGACTATGTGAAAAAATATATAACCGAAGATAAAAAATACTTTATATGTTTTAAAGATGGTGTAAATGGAAATGATGATAGAAACTTTGGATTTGGAATTTTACACTGGCTAGGAGGAAGTTATCAATCTGTTGAAAATTATTCTAAAGTAGGAATAACTATTAATGATGGTTCATATATAGAAGTTGGTGTATCTAAATGTCCTGTTGATAAAGTATTAGAAGTTCAAAAAATGATAATAGAAGGAAAAAGGGAGCTAGTAATTTCTCAAATAGGACAAGGTAATTATGATAAGTTAACAAAACAACAACAAGATTGTTTAGTAGATATAGCTTATCAAGGCTGTAGCTCATGGGGGGAATTAAAGTCTTTATTAGATTCAGGAGCAACTCCAGAGCAAGTTGTTAATAGTTGGTCTAGATTAACTAGTACACAATGGAATAACCAAGAAAGAGCAAATGCACGAAAAAAATTATGGTTAGAAGGAATATATACTGATTCTAGTGGAAATGAGATAAAATAAGGGGAATGTATATAAAATGATTATAATAAAAAGTCAAAAAATAATTAGAAATGTAATAATATTATTTTTACTAGTACTAATTATATTAATTGGATTAATTAAACAATTTAATAATAATTTAAAAAACAAAAGTATACATGACTACAGTGATGTAATAAGTTATACTAATTCTTTAGATGAGGTATATATAGGAGAAATACCAACATATAAGATTGCGAATAAAATACAAATACTATTTACAACTTATCTCCCTTCAATATCAGATGATTTGATTGGAAAAAGTGTAGATGAATTAAGAAATTATTTAAAACAAGATTCTGAAAGAATTTATGCCAATATAGGGATAAAAGATGAAACAGAATTTATAGAATTTGCTAGAGGTATTCAAGAATTAGGCTGCGATTTAGATAAATTTAATGAAATTACATATATAGAAGATAGTTATATAAAAGATGATTATGGAGAATGTATAAAATTTAATGTCGTTTATAAGAATGATTCTGAATTGAAATGTAAAGTTTATGTAAATCAAGATTCTACTGGAAAAGTTTACACTAAATATCAAATAGAAAAATAATAAAATATAAAAGTCTAAAATGAAAATGTTACATTTTAGACTTTATTAATTATGGACTTTAGATGTAGAAAAATGTTATAATATATATAAGAGAGTTATATTTTGTAAAGTAAGAGGTGACGAAATATGAGTGAATTAGAGGAAAACAATGAAATGCAAGAAAAAGAATCTAACTCAGTAAAAGGAGACATAGCACAAAAAGCTGCAAAAGAAGGAATGAAAAAACTTGCCAAAAATCCATCGTTAATGGCAGCAGCAGCTCATATTATAGTTCCAATAGCAATAATAGTAGTAATTTTAATAATAATAGGTGGAATAATACTATTTCTTTTAACAATGCCTGGAATGGTAATGGAGCAGTTGAAGAAATTAGCAAAGGAAATAGCTGATGGTTTATTTTCTTGGTTTGGTGGAGATAAAACTACTCTTGTAGATGATAGCAAAATTTATGAAACATTGGACTATTTAGAAGAAATGGGATATGACTTAAAAGGGTATGGCTTTTTAACTGACTATGTAACTAATATGGAAGATATAGATGAAGACAAGTATAATAAAGATAACGGAGCCCATTTAGATGATGAAATGGGAGTTATTAGAGATGATGATAATCATATAATATATGCCGAAAGTGACTATATATTAAATTATATGATTTCTGATAACTATGTATATACACTTGCCAATAAAAATGCTGTTACTCAAGAAAAAGATGGTGGATTTTGGAGTAAAGTGTGGGGAGGAATAAAAGCAGTTGGGCTACATATATATGATTTCTTTGGTGGTGAAACTCCTAATAGTTGGACAAGAGGTCTTTTAAATATTTGGGAAGAAGGCAAAGAAGGAATTGGAACTAGAGGTGGATTTTATTCAGATACTGGATTTTTAAATTTTGATAATATGGAAATTAACGTTGCAAGCAAAACACTATCACTAAAGAAATCAGCAGTAGGAAATGGCAATGCAAGTATGGAATATAAGTTAGATGGATGGACTGGAAGATATGGTATGCCTCTTGAATTTTTACTTTCAATTCATGTTGCTACGATGATGCCAGATTTAGCTTATGATATGGCTAATTCATTTAATACAAAAATAAATATTTTATTACATCAAGTAACAGAAGCTGATGCACTTGCAGGATTTAAGGTGGGAGAAGATAACTATGTAACATATACGGATATAGATGCAATTTGTGGTGGATTTATAGATAGCTGGTTTGTGTCATCTAAAGAAGCTATGCAAGTTTTAAAAGAATTGGGGATAAAGAGCCCTGAGAATTGTACTGGTGCACATAAAGAAGGGTATGGGACAGAAGAGGTTGATGGAGTAAAATCTAATACTAAATCAGGAGATAAAGGAGTTGAATCGTATAATGAAACATTTGCAAAAATGAAGGAATTAGGATATACAGGAGAAATGCCTGATTCAATAAGCGGACAAGCTGATTTAGATTCTCAATTGCAAGATATAACAGAAGAAAAAAATAAAAATTATAATCCTAATAACGGTTATGCAAGTAATTATGAAAAATATGAATATTATTATAATAAAGAAGAAACTATTACATGGGTTGGAAAATCAGAAAATGGAGAAGATTGTACATATTCAATAACTATAACAATAAAGCACTATAATCAGACTTCAAAAACTGGATATACTGGTGGACAAGTACCAAGCCCAATCGAACAAAAAGGAGCTGGAGAAGTTTTTTCAATTACTACTTCAAAAATTACAAGAAACTGGACTGAATCTGAATGGAATGAAGAACTAGAACAAGCAAAATCTAAATTATCAGAAGAAGAATTAAAAAATAAGTCAGATGCGGAAATACTAGGTACAATGAAATGTAGTGATTCAACAGATGAATTTACAGAAGCTTGTGATAATTGTAAAAAATATATAAAGAATATATATGATGCTCTTAAAACACCAAATGATAAAGATTTCGATTACTATATACCATATATAGAAAATGTAACAGATCATTGGTATAGAGATGTTTATTTTACAGAAAATCATTATAATGAAGACGGAGAAATTGATGGAAAAACAATAAATTTTGTTGATTATGACTATGAATATGAAGCTGTAATGAATGAAAGATGGACAAAATATGAGGCAGACAAACAAACAGGTGAATATAAATTATATGCAATAGATAAAGATGGAAATTATGCTACAAGTACAGATCAAATAGAAAATTATGATGCTAATTTATTAAATAAAGATGGAAATTATTATATTTTTAATGGAACACAAGAGGAAGCTCAGAAACATGAAATTGCGGTAAGCAAAAAAGCAGAAACATTAACAACAAGTGATGCTGAAAAATTAGAAGATTTAGGATGGAGTAAAAATGAAGTTAGTGGAGTATGGACTGCATATGAAGAAAAGGGTGATAATATAACTAGTTGGGAACCAGTTTATCCAGATGATGAAGATGAAATAAAGAAAAATATATATGTAAAAATTACTTCTAAATCAGGAGTATCACAAGTAGGTGAGGGACAGAGAACAGAAACAAATCAAAAAATTAAAAAGATGTTTTTACAGAATAAATATTTAAAATATGATGGAACACCAGAGAAATCAGAAGAAATAACTAAATTAAGAAAAGATAAAAGTTTAGAATATGGAGCATTAACTTCAACTGATGAAAATGTTCAAAAATATGCATCAAAAGTAGCATTAAATCAAGATTCATTGAATGCATTTAATATGTTAGAAAATACACATACATTAGATGCAGATTACATATATAGAGATTTTAAAGAATTGGTTGTAGAATTAGGATATTTTACAAAAGAAGAATTAACAGATGAAACACCAAGATTATTACAATGGATAGTTCCAGAAATAGGTTCAGGTGGATATCCTGAAAGAACAATAGATAAAAATGAAAATGAATTTGGAACAATGGTACATTCAAATGGTGATATAGAAGCTAATAGAAAAAATACATTACAAAGTATAATTGCAGCAGCAATAGCAGATGCATCAAATGAAACATCTGATGATAGTGTTGATGATACAACTAAAAAAGATAAAGCAACTCAAGCTACTGGAACTGCAAATGAGAGTAAACTAGATATGATTTTGGCAGAATTGGATGAAGATTTTTCTGGAAATCAATTTGTTTCTTTAGGAACAGGTAATGAAACTGGCACAGATACTCCAAAACAAAGCACTACAACTAAGTCTAGTAGTTCAGGTTCAGGATCTTTACTATCATTAGATGAATGGTGGGAAGAAACACAAAAAATGTTTGATGTATATAAGAGTGAAGGATGGTTATATGATGGACATGGTGCAAATGGAGCTGGAGAAAGTCATGGATGTAATGCACAAACTACATTTGATGAAGTTCATGACGGAGGTAGAGAAAAAACTACAGATTGTTCAATAGGTGCTTCTTGGATGTTACAGAAATTGGGAGCATTACAAGATAATCATACATTTACATCTTATATGGGAGATTCAGGAGGACTAGATGAATCTAATCCATGTGCAAAAGATTTATTAGAAGCTGGAGCAGAAGTAATAGTTCCAGTAGGTGGTACCAAATTTACAGCAACTGCTACTGGAGGTCAGTTAGAACCAGGAGATGTATTATTTTATAGTGGACATGTTAGCATATATTGTGGTGATAGTTATGAAGGCGCTGAAACAACTTTTTGTTGGGATACAGGATCAACATCAGGTATTCAAGGTGGAGGACCAAAAGATACTTCATGGGAAGATAGAGATATAAAATTAATTATTAGATTACCTTTAGGAAATCAAAAATCATCTGAAGATTCATATGTTGGTTATATGGGAAATGAAGCAGTAGTATCACCAGTAACAGGAATATTATTAGATTATGGAATATATACAGATGAAGATAAAAGTTCAATAACTGATGAAAAATATAGACAAAATGTAGATTTAAAATATATGAAACAAACAGAAGATACTACAGAACCAGATCCTAATAATACTCAAACAAATAACGGTACCAATAATACTAATGAACCAGCAATAAATCCAAGTTATGATCCAGAAAAACCAGATAAAGTAGGATATGCAAAGATATTAGTTTTAGATGCAGAAAGTTATAAAAAACTTGAATCACAAACAGAAAATCCTTGGAAAAATAAAAGTTTGCTAAATATGAAAGATACAACAGATGAAGAAGGAAATAAAGTATTTAATGTAAATTATGATGAAACAACATTGGATGATTGGTTACTTGATAAAGAAAGTAGATTAAAAGATAAGGATGATAATGGAGAAGATGATGATCCATGGACAGAAATTGCAAAAACTGTGTATGGATATAAAGAATTTGCTGAAAGATATGAAATAGCAGGCTTATCAGGATATGTTGTATATATAGATGGATTTAAATGTGAAAAGCCAGATGAGGAATTTTCAGAAGAAAAATTGGAAACTGAATCACCTAATAAGGGAAAAGAATCAGAACAAGAAATAACTTTAGAAACTTTTAAAGAAGTAAAACCTGAAGATTTAGCAGGAACAGATTTACCAGATGAAGAGAAAGTAGTGCCAAGTTTTTATCAAAAAGATTCAACAAATAAATTGGCAAGCAAAAAAGCAACAGAAAAGGCTGTTGCAGAAGCTGCAGTAAGAGCGGAAGCTAGTTCAACAATTTGTATCAATGCAGATGGAAAAGATTTAATATTTATAAAAGAAGGAACTTTACTTGGAAGAACAATAACAGATTATGAATTAATAGTAGATTATAGAAATGAAAATTATGAAGACTATAGAAAATCAAAGACATCAGAAGAACCAAATAAAGATCCAGACGATGCTAAAGATAATAAAAAGGACAATGATAAGGAAGAAGAAAACCAAGATTCTGTAATTGGAAATTATTTAAGAATTATAATGAGAGATACAGATGATACTGTTATCGAGAACATAGAAGATTTTATGAAATTAGGAGAAGATGATGGATTTAACGCTGTTGACCAAGAATATAAAGCATGGGAAGGAGACTTAGAAGCGTTGGCAGAAACAATGTATCATGAAGCAGGATATAGCTATTTGGCTTCTCTAAGTAACAAATTTGCAAGTGATCAAACAGAAGCTGATTTTGAACAATACTGTATGGGATATTCTGTTGTAAATAAATTGTTAGAACAAAATAAGCAATGGTATGGACATTTGTATGATGAAAGTAGAACAGATATGTCACCTTTAGTTCAAGTTGTTACAAATGCACGTGCTAGATGGTATGGATTTGATACAAGTCATGTAACAAATAAAATGAAATGTTATACTGAAAAGGAATTAGAATATGCTGAATATTGTTTAACTTATGATTGTACAAGTGTAAAAAAACCATATGATACACAATTAGGACCAGGTCCAACACTTGATGGATATTCAACAACTAAACAAGGAACTGTTATACCAAGGGCAATGTGCCAGCAAGGTGGATATGGAGATGGTGCTGGAGGTCAGAGTGGAATAATTTTAGTTGGTTATTGGGATCATAATAATAACAATAATTTTGATAAAGGTGATGAACTATGGGGTGTTGATAGATCAATGGAAAGTCTAATTGATAATTAGAAGGAGAATGTATAATGAAGAAGAAAGCTAGGATTATTTTATTATTAATTATTGTATTAGCAATATTACTAAGTGGATTAATTTATTATTTGAATAAAGTTAGCAAAGTAGACCATGATGATATTAAAAATAATGGAGTTTTAAATTTAAGTGGATTCGGAGTATTTTTTGAAAAATACTCTGGAGACTTTAAATCATCAGAAGTTGCTTCAAATTTACAAACGTTGACTATTGAGTATATTCCCAAAATGTATAATACAGTAAAAAAATATAAAGATGATAAATTTGAAGAATATTATAATGAAAATAAAAATAGAATCAAAAAAAATATAGGAATAAATGATTTTTCAGAATTTTCAACATTCATTGATTCATTAAGAGAATCTAAAATAGATTTGGATTCTTGGTATAGATTAGATTTAATACAAGAATCATTTAATGATGAGAGTGATAAACCAGGATATGCATATGCAGAATATGAAGTCAGTTTTAAAAATGATGAGAAATTAAAGTTTTCATTATATGTTTCAAAAAGAAAAAGTAAAACACCAAATTATATTATAAAATTAATAAAAAATTAGTAAAAATAAAAGGGAAAATTTGTAAAATTTTCTCTTTTATTTTTGTAACAAAACATAATTAATAAGTAGACTTTATATATCGAAAAATGATATAATATATATAAGAGAGTTATATTTTGTAAAATTGAGGTGACGAAATATGAGTGAATTAGAAGAAAATAAAGAAATGCAAGAACGAGAATCAAATTCATTAAAAGGAGATATGGCACAAAAAGTTGCAAAAGAAGGTTTAAAAAAACTTGCAAGCAATCCATCATTAATGGCTGCGGTTGCTCATATTATAGTGCCTATAGTAATAGTAATAGCAATTTTTATAATAATAGGTGGAATAGTACTATTTCTTTTAACAATGCCAGGAATGGTAATGGAACAATTGAAAGCAATATTAAGAGAACTTGGAGATTATGTTGCGGCTTTTTTTGGAGCAGATACAACAGAAATGATAGAAGATACAGATATTTATCAGACATTAGATTATCTAGAAGAAATGGGATATGACTTAAAAGGATATGGATTTTTAACAGATTATGTAACAGACATAGGAGCAATTGATTCAAAAGAATATGATTCATCAGCAAATGTTCATTTAGATGATAAAATGGGTGTAATTAGAGATGAGAATGATAAGATAGTTTATGCTAAAAGCGATTTTATGTTTGCATATATAGCGTCAGATAATTATGTTTATACATTAAAAAATGATAATATAGCAACACAACAAGAAGCTGAAAATTGGTTTCAAAAAGTAGGAACAGCAATAGTAACAGCATGGTATAGAATAAGAAATGCAGTATTTGGACCAGTGTTTGATGTGTTAGGAATAACAAATACAGTTGGAGAAAAGTGGGGAAAAGGTTTAATTGCGTTATATTATGAAGAAACCCCAAAAAATATAGGAGAAAGAGGAACTTTTGTAAATCAAGGTTCACTATGGAATTGGGATAATATAAAAATTAATACTAAAAACAAGACATTATCAATTCAAAGAAATGAATTTTTAAATACAAATAATGCAATAGAGTTTAAACTTGATGGATGGAGTGGAAGATATGGAATGCCACTAGAATTTTTACTTTCAGTTCATGTTGCAACAATGATGCCTGATTTAGCATTTGATATGATAGGAAATTTTCCAACAACAGTAAATGTATATTTGCATGAAACATCTGGAGAAGCAACTGCTGGATATCAAAAAAGTGATAATACATATGTAGATTATGAAACACTTCAAAGTGAATTAAGTGGATTAAAAGGGAAAAATTGGTTCTCAGCAGCTATAAATTGGTTTGATAATTGGTTTGTAAATTCAGGAGAGGTTCAGGCTGCAAAAGATTTAGGAATAGATGTAGGGACAGGAAGTGGAAGCTGTACATGTACTTTTTCAGAAGACAAAGCGTCAATTGATGGATTTAAAATAGAAGAATCAAGTGGAAAATGGATATTTGCAGAGGAATGTAAAAATGAAGAAGGAACAGTAGTACATAAAAAAGGAGATGAATATACTGATGAAGTTATAGAAGTATCAATAGTTTCTCAGGCATGTGATTACTGTAAACACAAACTAAAAGCGATGACAGATAATTTGGCTGATCAGAATGATTATAATTTTAAAGCATATACACCATATATTGCAAATGTAAAAAATCATTGGTATAGAGATGTGTATTTTGTAGACAAAGTAGATGGTGATGCTAATCCACCAGCAGGTTTTATAGAAAATGATTATGAATATGAATCAGTAATGAAAGAACGTTGGACATTATATGAAACAGATAGTAATGGAGATTTTATTTTATATAAAATAAATGAAGATGGAAGTTATGGAGAAAAATATGATGGGACTTTAGAAAAAGCACAAGGTGAAAATATATCAGTAGCCAAAAAGCCAGTAATGATAAAAGCAGATCAAACAACATATGAAGATTTGGGCTGGAAAGATAACGGAGCTGGAAGATGGACAGCATATGATAGAGAAGATACAGAAAGTGGATATGAAAGACTATTTGATGATGATCAAATAGCAGAAAAGATAGAGAATATAAGTGATGAAACAAAGAAACAAGCATATAAAGAAGGTTTAGAGAAATTATATGTTAATATGAATTTAACAGAAAATGTAGTACAAACAGGAGATGGACTAAGAACAGCAACAAATTCAACTATCAAGAAAATATTTTTACAAAATAAATATTTTAAATATGATGGAACACCAGAAAAAGCAGAAATAATAACAGAGTTTAGAAAGAAACTAGGAAATGGAAAAAGTAATAAATATGGTGCTTTGACTAAAAATGAACTAAAGAAAGAGGTAACAGTAGATGGAAAAATATATAAAGCATCAGATTTATCGTCAAAAGTAGCATTAAATCAAGATTCATTAAATGCATTTAATATGTTAGAAAATACACATACATTAGATGCGGATTATATATATAGAGATTTTAAAGAATTAATAGTAGAACTAGGATATTTTAGAAAAGAAGAATTAACAGATGAAACACCAAGATTATTACAATGGTTAGTACCAGATATAGGATCAGGTGGATATCCAAATAGAACAATAGATAAAAATGAAAATGAATTTGGAACAATGGTACATTCAAAAGGAGATATTGATGCAAATGAAAAAAATACATTAAAAGAATTAATTAGCAAAATGGAAAATGAAATACCAGATGATATTGCTAATAATCAACTTGATAGAGCTCCTAGCTTGAAAAGTAAATCAGCTTTAACTTTACAAAATAATATAGAAATAACAGAATTAGGAGCTATAGATGCAGGAACAAGTAAAAGTGTTTCTCAAGTATCAATAGATGAGTTTTTAGAATCAACCAGAGAAATGTGTGAATACATAAATAAAGAAGGATATGATTATTGTTTATTAGGTGGTGGATGTGAACATGTACCACATGGTAATGGTTGCTCATTACCGACAACTTTTGAAGCATCTCAAGAAAGTGTATCTAAACATAATATGTGTTGTGCAACCTTAGTTTCATGGGCATTACAAAAAGTAGGCGTTATGCCAGATTCTGCACATTTGGATGGAGCTAATGCATTAGCAACATGGATTGCAGATAATTTAGATGCAGAGAAAATAGAAATTGGACAACCATTAAAAGCAGGTGATATATTGTGCTATAATCAGCATATAGATTTAGTTGGAGAAGAAAAAGATGGTGGATTTGTAACATATAATGGAGGGCATTATGCTTCTATTGGTGCTCAAGAGGGGGCTTCAGATTCTTGTATTGGATTTAGAGCTGGTTGGCCAAATGATAGTAGAATATTATTTGCTTTAAGATTAAATTGGGGAAATTCTTCTAAAGAAGCTTCAAACTATGAAGGATATCAAGGAAATGAAGCAGTAGTATCACCAGTAACAGGAATATTAT
>ERZ777306.4941-NODE-4941-length-11363-cov-8.047489_pt1 | contig 11363 bp, 10 predicted proteins | sample MGYA00374966_ERZ777306 | MGnify/ENA primary metagenome ERZ777306 (study PRJEB29329, sample SAMN06343882) | mouse gut metagenome | isolation source: Mouse cecum | place: Austria: Vienna | collected 2014-11-15 ...
CATCTTCGTCGTGTTAGATGCTGGTTTCCCTGTCGAGGAGGTTAACTCTGTTTCTATGTATTCGCCAACACTGCCATTGTTATACCAGGCGTTCTTTGTCGTATTGTCAGCGCTGTAATCCCATACGCTGTATAATGTGTTTGCGGCGGCCGCATTGTTGGTATAATTACCACCAGAAACACCTGGTGTGCTGCCAACAACAACTTCGCCATTTACAATCCATTTTCCGGTTGGGTCAAGGCAGTTTTCATAGTCGCTGCCGCATACGAATTCGTCCTGCATGCATGTATCGAGTGCATTAATACAACCGCGCAGGTCATAGGCATTCTTTTGTTGTGCAACCATCAGACGGGCTTTTTGCAATACGCTTTTTGCATTGCGTACTGTCGATGCCATCTGTGTATTTGTCTCGGTCAGGCTACGTTCATACTGGATGCACTGCTTATCTATTTCCAAATCATATGAATTTGTTATCAGCGATATGTCCACACCCTGGGCCGAGCATGTATTTAATACTGCGGCCTTGCAACGGGCGGTCGCCGTTTTATAAAGCTGTTCGCCGCGCTGATTGCTGATACTGCTGGTGTTGGCGGTGTTGCCGAACATCGAAGACAGGTCAAATCCAGTACTGGAAATGGAAAAGTCCAACAAGCCCGACAAATCCAGGCTCAGGCCGGTATCTGTCGTTGATGCATTGCCGCTTTTTACGTCCACAATCAAATTCTTGATGCGGTCCAAATCGTTCTTTAACTGGCTGGTGTCATTTGCATTTTGCATTTTTAACTCAGCCTCGGTCTGGTTAAACAGGGTTTCAATTTCATCCCCCGTCAGGCCGATATACTGAATCTTTTGAGCGACATCCTGCAAGTCTTCGGTCGCCTTTTTCAGCGCATTTTCTGTATTTGCATAATTTTTCAGATTAACACTGCAACTGCACCGGCCCTGGTTATCGTCCAGCACATTACAGAAGTTATCCATACACTGGGTATATTGTGCCTTGCAGAAATCGGTTACCTGGGCCAATTCGTCCATGTCGGTCGTTGTTGTGGCCGTGCTGGTCGTTGTTGCGGATGTGTCCGTGGTACCGGTTCCCGCCATGCGGATTGTCGGAACGCGGCTGGTAACGCCACTGGTCCGAACACCAACGCGGCCAGTATATAGCGGCTTGTTCACAGTGTCTGTCTGAACAATCGAAGAATTAGTCGCGGCGCGTGCCGTTGTAGATGTTGTTGTTGCGCGGCGCGGTGTTACACCGGATGTGGTGTTTGTTGCGGGTGTGGCGCGTGATACTGTTGCACGTGCCGTTGCCGCGCGTGATGCGCCCGCCGATGTTGTTGTTGTACGTGCCGTTGATGCATTTCGTGTGGTTGTTCCGCGTGATGTTACCGTGCGTGTTGGTGCAACAGATTTTGCCCCCGATGCCGGCACCGCACGTGATGCGGTACGTCCTGTTGTGTTACGCGGGCTGGGGGTGGTTGGTAAAACCGGTGTTGTCTGAACATCGGTTTCAACATTTTCTTCGACGACTGCCGCATTATCAGCATCATCCAGCTCCACATCCGAATACTCGATTGCGTCGTCGTAATAAATCGGCGCAACCTCTGCAAATGCGGGCAAAACCAGCAATCCACTAAGCACGGCAATCAGTCTTTTCATGCGAAATATTCCCTTCTATAATATTTAATTTTATCATAATGGCGCATGTCTTGCAAACGAAAAAAGCGCTTTTGACTTGTAAAAATAAGTTGTTGTATACTATAATCGTGTCCAAGTTCATTCAAAAGGATTTCGAATTGGGAATATTAAAAAAAGCTTCGATGTTTATGCTGGCGTTGCCTCTTGTTGGTTGTACGACGGTGCCGACAACCACGCATGACAGTCGTTTGGCCGGATATGTGCCAAAAATAACGGCCGCAGATTTTAATTATAATCCAATGGAGACGCCAATTGCTCGCTGTTATTCGGACGAGCTGACGGCAAAAACAGGGGTCAGTGGTGCCACCCTTATAGAAGACGGGCTATCGGCGTTTGTCATTCGTGCGGCATTTGCACGCATGGCGACAAAGACCATTGATTTGCAGACATATATTTATAGTAATGATTTTTCGTCAAAGGTTTTGATTGCAGAGCTGAAAAATGCCGCTGATCGCGGTGTCAAGATTCGCATTTTGCTCGACGATTACGGGACCAAGTCTGATATTGTGGACGTAATGCTGCTGAACCAGCATCCTAATATAGAGGTAAAGGTGTTCAATACTGTATCAAATCGTGCCCGTTTCTTGTATTATCCCCAGTTTTTATTAGATTTTAATCGCCTTAACTCGCGTATGCATAACAAACTGTTTATTGTTGACAACGTTGCCTATATAACAGGCGGCCGCAACGTGGGCAGTAATTATTTCTATCCGGAAACGGCATCTAATTTCTCGGATACGGACGTATTGTTCTTGGGGGATATGACACGTTATGCCACAAACAGCTTTAATGAATACTGGGACCATCATCTGTCTATTCCGGCGTCGGTATTTCCAAAGGCAAAATCCAAAAAGGCCATGCGCCAGCTGGAACGTGGATTGGAGGAATACAGTGAAAACAGCGCCAAGGCGGTAAAGGACTATAATTCGATAATAAATTTGGCGATGCGTGAATATCGCTCTAAAAAGTTTGATTTTAGCTGGGGGCGCGGGAAATTCTTGGCCGATCCGCCTGAAAAGGTTGAAATGACCATGCGTGAAAAAGAACAGTATCGTGGTGATATTATCACGGCGCTACAGAAATTATGGGACCAGACCCAGAAAGAGGTATATCTGTCTGCGGCATATTTTGTCCCGGGCCAGGGCGGCCTGGAGCATATGATGCGAGAAGAAAACTCGGGCGTGCATTTGACCATTGTTACAAATTCGCTGGCATCTACTAATGCACCAACGGTTTATGCCAAATGGGAAAAATACCGCAAACATTTGATAGAATCGGGCGCGGATGTTTACGAGTTCATGCTGTCGGCAGAAAATCTGCGTGGCAAGGAACATGACCGCGAGCGTAAACAGTCCAGTTTTTCGGTTCTACATAGCAAGACAATTGTATTTGATGACGATATTTCCTGGATTGGCAGTTTTAACCTGGACCCGCGCAGTGCATATTTTAATACCGAGAATGTGGCAATATTTGAAAGTCGCGATTTTGCAAAAAAGCTGCGGGATATGATTATCAGCGATACTGTTACATCATGGCGTGTCACACTGCACGACGGCCAGCCGCGTTGGACCGGGTGGCGCACCGGGGATAGTGCCCCGAAAACATATCGGCGTAGCCCTGATACCAGTATATTCCGTCGCATATGGAAATCATTGTGCGGTTTGGTTCCGGAAAAGTTTGTGTAAACAATAAACGCGCCGATGGCGCGTTTTATTTTGCTGATGTCGACTTCTTTTTTCGCGGGGCGCACTTATAGGCGTTTTTATCCGCAATAGACAGCGCAATTGCAACAGCTTGTTTATGTGGGCGCCCGGCGCGGCTTTCGGTTCGGATGTTTTCAGAAATAGCGCGTCGACTGCATCCTTTTATCAGTGGCATCTTGGTCCTCCTTGGGTATGCTGTTATGATACCATGCATGCGGTTTTTCACGCACAGGGAAGAAATCCGCTTAATTATGTGCCATTAAATGCAGTGCTATGCTGATTATAAATATAACAGTAATTGCCCCCAGAATAATTTTTTGGGTTTTATGGCCGCGCGAACCGTGACAGTGGTTGCATTCACACCGACAGTCACGCATAACCAGATACCATGACAATAACAACATCGCACCGGATATTACGAATACCCACGGTTCCATCCAATGCGGAATAAGATGAAAGTGTGCGGCGTCGGGCGCAATCAGCCCTATGATAGAAAGGGCAATGGGCAGCCCGCAACAAAATATATGCGGCAGTATTGTGGCAATTAAACTAATTTTTACAGCTTTATTTTTCATGATGGACCTGATTTTACACAAAAAAATAATTAATGACAATAAGAATATATAAAAAAGTTGACATAAATAATTTTTTGTGCCATTTTGCCCCGCATGTCAGAAGATAAAAAATTATTACATAGTTCAAGTTCTTTTTACAAAGACAAAGAGCCGGCTTTTGTTTTTACAAATGAAAATGTTGCCGCGTATCTGTCGCGCATTGGTAATTTGTCAGGAAAAAGCGTATTAAGTGTTGCCGCATCCGGCGATCATGCATTCCAGGCGTACTCTTATGGTGCGTCTTATGTTGATACGTTTGATATCAACTCTGACCAGGCATTGATTCTGGAGCTAAAGACCAAGATGATACGTGGCCTGTCATATGATAATTTTATGGATTATTTTTTCTCTCCGACGGATATTTTTAATCCCAAGATAATTAATGGCGTATTTCACAGTCTTTCAAGAAGTCTGCAGCTTTATATACTGAAAAATTATATGACCAAAAACATGTTCCGCGATTATTCAAAAAAAACGGTTGAATGGGTTTCTTATTTGCATGACAGACACATGTTTGACATGCTGAAGAACAAATTGCCTGCGTCGCTGAATTTTGTTCATACAGATATATCGGGGCTTAGTGCCAGTATGAATAAAAAATATGATTTGATATTGTTGTCTAATATATGTCAGGCCATGTATCCCGACAAATACAGCTATTACGAAATATATACCCAGTTTTATAACAATGTTCTGCGGCCGTTGGCCGACAAGAATTTAAATCCCGGCGGTATGATATGTTTTGACTATATATTTAGCCTGTCAAAGGCTGAAAATGTTGTGCTTGGCAATATTCTGTCGGGTGATATATTGCGGGTGCCACGTTGTCCGGGACATGATATGGCTATACGCCAGATTCCGTCGGTTGTTGATTCCGCCATTAGTGATATTGTTGTAACAATGTCTAAAACGAGATAGGCGAGTGGCGTCCCCACCAGGACTCGAACCTGGATTTAATTCTTAGGAGGAATTTGTTCTATCCTGTTGAACTATGGGGACATACAGAAGTATTTTATCCTCAGATTTTAATATTGCAAGTTGTAATAATGGCTTGTATAATGTCCCGGAAAAAAAGGAAAGGGACATGGGAAGCAGACTGATTGGATACGGGTCTTATTTGCCCGAAAAGGTCATGACCAATCAAGATTTTGAAAAAATTATGGATACCACGGACGAGTGGATTGTTCAGCGTACCGGCATGCGCAGTCGTCATTTTGCCGCAGAAAACGAAACAGTTGTCGATATTGCCGCGGCCGCCGCGCAACGTGCGCTGGATAATGCCGGACTGGGGGTTGATGATATAGATATGGTTGTCGTTGCAACCACATCGTCGGAATTGGATTTTCCATCTGTCGGCGTCCAGGTGCTGGGGCGTCTGGGGGCCACAAAAAGCCAGCCGGCATTTGATGTTCGCGGTGCATGTACGGGATATATTTATGCATTGCATTGCGCGCGCGCCTTTTTTGCGGCCGGTATGCATCGTCGCATAATGTTGATTGGTGCAGAAAAAATGACGCGCTTTTTGAATTTTGATGACCGCAGCACTGCCGTTTTGTTTGGCGATGGCGCCGGTGCAATGATTTTTGAGCAGTCTTCGTCTGGATATTCCGGAATAATTGACACGGTTGTTATGGCAGACGGCCGTGAATTTGATATGTTGCATGGCACGCCTGATCACAAGATTTCCATGAATGGGCCGGAAACATATAAAAAAGCCGTTACTTTAATGCCAGATGCCGCCAATTATATAATGGAGCATGCCGGCATTACCGCAGACAATGTCGATTGGATTATTCCGCATCAGGCAAACCTGCGCATTATCCAAAGCGGTGCCCAGCGATTGGGTTTCCCGCTGGAAAAGATAGTTGTTACGGTTGATAAACATGCCAATACCAGTGGTGCGTCCGGCGTTTTGGCGATGGCGTATGCGCTGGATAATGGAATAATCAAAAAAGGTCAATTAATATTATATCCCGCATTTGGCAGTGGTCTGACCTGGGGTGCGGCATTGATAAGGATTTAAAAATGGCAACAGTTACAAGAATAGATTTTGCAAACAGATTGCGCGAACGTTTCGGTTTGACGACCGCGGACGCATATAAAATGGTTGATTTGATTTTCGATGAGATAGAACAGTCGCTGATTAATGACGAAGAGGTTAAGTTTGCAGGTTTTGGCAGTTTTAAGATTCTGCAAAAGGCCGAACGCGCCGGTCGTAATCCAAAAACGGGCGAACCGGCGGTAATATCAGCCCGCCGTGTGGCGACATTCCGCCCGTGTACGGAATTTAGAAAGCGTGTTGCAAAACAGTCCTAATATAAAACGCCCGCCGTATGGCAGGCGTTTTTTTCCTTATACCAGATGCGCCTCTTGTAGCAATTGCTCTAGATACGTGCCGCTGATTTTCTTTAGGCCCTGTTTTCCCAGTACCTTTAACAGCCATGGCATGTCGATATCACGCAGTGGCTTGCGGTCGTTTAGGTAATAAATACTGCGCAACAGTACGCGTACATCGAAACCTGAATCAAATACTTCCGGAACGCCGCGGTCTATGTTCAGCAGGGTGTACACCGCCTCCATTGCGGTACGAACGGAATATTCTGTTGTGAAAACGGTGTCGCGCGCCGTTTCGGCATAGTTTCCAATAAAAGCCAGATTCACAGACCCGTCGGGTACTACTTTTGGACGGTCGCCGATTGCACGTGGCATAAAGTATGTGGATATGAACGGCATGTGTGCCGGCACGGTGTTGGCGCTGTTGTGGGCGATGTCTTCGATTTCTGTTTTTGGCACTCCCATATGGTATAGTAATTCTGCACACAGTTCGGCGCCTGTACATTCGGTAATTTTCTTTTTCACATAATTACCCTTGGTGTCGGACAGTAATCCATATGTCCAGACAATAATCTCGTTCTTTTTCTGTTTGCGGAAATGCGGCTGGCGCGAAATACTGAAACCGTATAGCCAGTTGGAATCCTTTATCGTAACGGGACCGCTGCTGACGATGCTGCCGCTGTGCGGATTCTTTTTACAGATTTTTTCAATATATGGAACGATGCGGTCGTCCTTGAACGTTATTGTCGCGGATATGACCCAGTTCGCCGCCGGTATGTTTTCGCAGAATTTTTCCGGACGCCCGAATGCCGGATTCTGTTCGGCTATGTTTTTCCATAGCGTCCAGCTGCCCCCGATTCCGGCGGGCAGGGGTGCCGGTGAATCGTTCGTGCCGTATGTTGTAGATTCTGTTATCGACCCATTGGTTACAAATACCAAATCATCGGGGCTCAGGTCGATTTTCTTTGTATGGCCGTGCGATTCCATTTGTAACTGGGTGGCCATGATTTTTCCTTTTGCGGATTTGGTTATTACGTTTGTTACACGGGTGTCGTAATGGAATTTTACGCCGCGTGTATCCAGATAGCTAACCAGTGGCGTAATCAATGATTCATACTGGTTGTATTTTGTGAATTTCAGTGCCGACATATCCGCCAGTGTTCCAACATGGTGTACAAATCGCAGGATATATCGCCGCATTTCCATTGCCGATGACCAGCGCTCAAATGCAAACATAGTCGCCCAGTACAGCCAGAAATTGGATTCAAAAAATTCTTCGCTGAAAACTTCGTTTATCTGAACGTCATTTAAGTCTTCTTCGCGCATCAGCGCCAGGTCAATAAGTTCTTTGATTGCGCCCTGGGTCAGGGTCAGCTTGCCATCCGTTGGCAGGCGTTTGCCTCGGCGCTCTATAACGCGTGTATGTGAAAAACTGGGGTCGGCTTTGTTCAGCCAGTAAAATTCATCCAATACAGATACATCGGCGTTTTCCAATGACGGAATAGAGCGGAACAGGTCCCATAATGTTTCAAAATGTGCCTCCATTTCGCGTCCGCCGCGGATTATATAGCCGCGCTCTGGGTTGTATATCCCGTCCATACTGCCCCCGGCCAGATCCAGTTCTTCAAATATATGAATTTTATTACCGCGCATCCGGCCGTCGCGTATTAAAAATACCGCCGCCGCCAGACCAGCCAATCCACCACCAATTATATATGCTGATTTTTTATCCACCCCCGCCGGTTTCAGCGGGTTTGCAAATGCCTCATAATTACCGTTGCTAAGATACATCTTTTTGTGCTCCCTTGCTTTTCATATATTTCCAAGAATAATCTGTGACGGCCCGGGTTTGTAATAGGAGCCTTTTCGCAAATCAATTATTTGACAGATGTACTGATTTGTTTTTATAATGTGCCTATGAAATCTATTTTTCTATCTTTGCTGGTATTGGTAATATTAGGCGGATGTGGGGTTAAATCCAACCTGTCACAGCCGGGCGATACATTCCCGCGTAATTATCCGGTATATTAAAAAAAAGATAGGGCATATGGCGACTACGAAGTGCCGCCATACCGCTGAAAAAAAGATAGGGCATATGGCGACTACGAAGTGCCGCCATACCGCTGAAAAAAAGATAGGGCATATGGCGAAATTGGTAGACGCGCTGGATTTAGGTTCCAGTGGAGCAATCCATCAGAGTTCGAGTCTCTGTATGCCCACCAGATTCCATTATATTTTCTATTTTGCGTCCAGTGGTGTACGCATTGTTTGAAAACTGCGGTCGATTGTTACCTGGCGTTGTGCTACAGTTTGGCCGGAACTATTGATGGCTTCTAATAAATACGTCCCGTATTTTATGCCGTCAAAAATAAATGCCCCGTCTGAATCTGTTCTTTTGACCGCGACAATTGTTCCATCAAAGTCTTTGATGTAAATCGTATATTTTCGGCCATTACCTGATGCGGACATGTATCCTTCGATGCCGCCAAGGCGACTGAACGGGATTTCAACCGGACGAACCACGCCGAGTCTCAGGACCAGTTTTTTTGTATTCCATTCCGGCACCAGCGCAAAATCCGAAACATCTTGTTCATCAACCGACATGATTGCTTTTTGGTACGGTTCGATATTGGTTATCAAAACTTCGCCATTTGCGTCTGTTCGGATAGGTGCCTCGCGGCCGGTTACAAATACTGCTGCATTTGGAACAGGGGCGCCTGCTTCATCAACGGCGCGTGCATAAATTGTTCCATAATTCATTATTTGATTTTCTGCATTTGTAAACAGCTTGTTTTGGCCCGGTATTTTTCCAATGCTTATGTTATATGTTAGCCCCAGTGATAAATTTCTGTCTGTATCCGATGACATATTGAACGTCAGGCCGCCAAATCGAAACAGGCGACCAATGCTGATGCCGAATACGTCAAGGTCGGGGCCCGACATATAATTTTAGCGGCAAGCATGATTCCATGTTCCTTGGACATATGTGTTTTTATCTCATCTGTATTCGGCAAAAGCCCCGTAATCGTGCAAATACTGGGATGGATTGGTTTGATATTGCATATGGCCGTTTATACGCATTCTGCCATATGTTGCCTGGAATAGTCCGTTGATGTAATTTTCTGATGAAAAATCATTGTCTTTCCATGTGTTTTCAATAGTAATGTTGTAATAGCGCATAAAATTTGGAGACAGGCGTGCATTAATTTCCCTGTATGTGTTTCCCGACTGATTTTCCCGATGAGTATATGCAATATAATACGGAATTTTATCCATGGCAGGGCCCCCGTCAGTCGGCCTTCAAACAGGTTGCGCAGATATTCGTCTATATAGTATGAAATAGGGCTTTCGGTATCGCCGTAATACTCATACCGCGTAAACAGTGTTCCGATATATACATCGCCCTGGGTATCAAAATGGTGGCCGATTGCGTTTTTGTTCATATTGTATGTTGTATTGTACTGCATCGATACACCGTTAAGCGACAATTGGGCGCCCAGTGTTGAAAATTGCGATGTTTGCTGTGAATTTGGTTTTTGTGCGCTGGCCAGGCCCCCAATAAGCGAAAGTCTGTCTGTAACCCCATAATAAAACATGGAGTTGGCGGTAATTTTATCCGACCGCGGGCCGATGTCATATTTGTCGTTAATTACAAAATTGTTTGCCTGTTGTGCGCTGATGTCATATCCAAACTGGCCAGCTTTGACGGGTGATGTTCCAGAGTAATAGCGTCGCTATTCTTCGCGAACTTCGCCATATGGGCCGTATAGAACCACCTTGAAATCGTTTAAGCCGTAATTAACGGGTATATTTTTAAATTCGTATCGGCCGTCAATGCCAGACTGGCGAAATCCTATCAGCTGGTTGTTCAGATGCAGCTCTGCGTTCCAGCCGGCGGCCATAGGGCCTGTGATATCAATTGTCTTATCAGCGGATATGACCAAATCTTTGAACGAGCTTAGTAATATCCCGCGCCCGGCAACGCCGTTATAAAACAGGTTGTTTCCCGCACTGACAATATCGCCGGCCTGAAATCGTACCAGGTTCAATAAACGTGGCGATGGTTCCAGCATTGTGCGGCCCGCCGTGATTCTGGCGCCGGGCTGCGAAAGATGGTTTTTACCATAATCGTCGCCAAAAACGGTAACCTGGGTGTCCAGGCCGGCATAATATGCGGTCCCTGATGGGGCGACCGTGGCGGTTGAGTTTGTGTTGATTGTGCTGTTCAGACTGACCGTGGCGGAACCCGATGTTGTGGTTGGTATCAGGGTTCCAAACGACAAATTTTTTGTCGCGGTAAATGTTGCAGCTGATGCGCATATCGGCATCAGCCACAAAATTGCCAAAATACCCCGACAAATTATCAATAGTTAACCGTTACCGTATATGTACCATTATATGTTCTGGCCGCCTGATTGGCGCCTACATTTAAATTTGCCCCAACGTTCAAGGCCAGTTTGCCACTGGTATCGGTGGTGTTGCTGGCGGTGGTGCTGTTTGATGTAAAGGTGTCGATTGTCATAGAATTTGAACCGTTTGTGACACTTCCGTTCGAGAATGTAATATTAAGAGCAGTCGATGGCTGGGCCGTAATATCAAATTTTCCGGCCGCTGGTGTGCCGTATGTGCCCATGTTGCTGATGAAACCACACCCGCCGGTGTCAGTGTTACAACGCCCGCAGTTGCGGCCGGCGTAACAGTGCCAAAATTCATCTGCTGGGTTTGGGTTGCGGTAATGGCGGCTTGGATTTGTACACTGGCATTACCGGTGACTGTAACCGCGTTTACTATCCCTGGAATGGCAAGGGCCGTGGCCGCGGCGAAAAATATATTTTTTATGATTTATCCTTTCTGTTCCCTGCTTATAAAAGTATGTGATTTTGCATATAATATCTATTTGATGCTTTTCCTAAGCCATGCGGGAAAAAAGACTTGATTTTCAATAATATTTATCTCATAATTCGTGGCAGAATAATAAAAGGCATAATAAAATGGCATCTAAGAAAGGCAATAAAGA
>ERZ777306.4949-NODE-4949-length-11342-cov-3.930717_pt1 | contig 11342 bp, 13 predicted proteins | sample MGYA00374966_ERZ777306 | MGnify/ENA primary metagenome ERZ777306 (study PRJEB29329, sample SAMN06343882) | mouse gut metagenome | isolation source: Mouse cecum | place: Austria: Vienna | collected 2014-11-15 ...
AGAGTAGATTGTATGTTTTTTATTGCTTAAAATGAAAAAACTTGTAAAGTGCTGTTATCTTTTATTTACCCCCTTTAATATTGTTACCTTGTCCTACAATACGATGGGACTCGGTTTTGCCATGCTGACCTTCGCCCTCCTTGCCGGCCCGAAAAAGCACCCTGTCAGAGACTTTATTCTCTGTGGCATCTGCCTTGCTTTTTGCATTTTATCCAACCCCTTCGCCGTTATCCTTTACTTCCTTTATGGGACAGCCTGTGTAGTCCAAGCCATCCTCTGTAAGCGGAAAAAGTGTCGTGGATGGGATGAACTTTCTCTTGTTGCTTTTCTATGGATTACATTGGGAGCTTTTCTGATATTTACTATTTTTTTATTCATGCTTTTTGAGAGGGCTTCCCTTCGGGATCTAGTGCATACATTTATTTATAATTTTAAAATGCCGGGCCATGAGCAGAATCCCTCTGAATGGACACACAAGCTGTCTGCATATCTCAAAAGAATTTACCAGTACTATCCCTATCTCATATGGTGTACCGGACTTACCTGCCTTATCTCTTCTCTTGATAAAAAACGGATGGCTCATGCCCTGTGGTATATTCTTCCCACTTCAATTACAGTGCTCTACTATCTATATTACTTTGGATTTATTCTGAACTATGTGCCTACGAATTTCTGTGTTATGCCATTGGCATTTCTGGAATTTCTATGTTTTTGGCTGCTTCCCAAAAAGGAGCTAAAGTATTTCTGGCTCTGGTTCATACCCGGAGTTTTGTACTCCCTGTGCTCACATTTTTCTTCTGACACAGGTATCCTCTGCATTACCTCATCTTTTGTTCTATGCAGTTCGATTGGCGCTTTATTCTTCTGCGCCTTCTTAAAAGAGCTGTTAATAGGAAGTTCCATTGGACGCAATATAGGAAAAGCTGCTGCAGGCTGTATCATGGCTGTGTTGACTGCTCATATCTGCATTAACGCCTATTTGCGAATCTCCTTCTTTTACAACGAAGCGCCTTTGCCCGAGTTGACTACTCAAGTAAATGTCGGTCCGGCTAAAGGACTTTATACTTCTTCTGGTATGGCTGCCTTCCATACCGAGCGCATAATAGATTTGGAATCCCTCTCCCTTACACCAGAAGATACCCTCCTTGTTCTGGGCATGGAGCCCTGGGCATATCTGTGCACAGATGCCACCTGTGCAAGTTATACTTGCTGGGGTATCTTTGATGAGTTTGTCTATAAAATTTATCTGAATATTTTCCCTGAAAAGTACCCTACAGTCATTTACTGTACAGATTATGAGGAATCTCTTCAGAATCAACCAATTATACAGGAATTTCTTGATCAGGGATACGAAGTTATTACTCTGGAATCCGCCACTGCACTTGTGAAAAATTAAAGTTTTTTAAAATATACTTTTCCATAAACCGGATTAAGAGCAGACCTACACAGTCTGCCCTTTTCTTTGTCCAAAAAAGCTTCGTTTTTTCCGTTCTTCTTTTTTCAGCAGCGCACGTTCTTTTCGAGTCTTCTGGGAACTGCGGATTGCCTCATCCAGACGTTTGAAACGCTCATCTTCTCGTTCTTCCTTCATCCGCAGCAAATAATCCATCTCCTTAATCACATGGCCGCTGACTTGTGTGCTGATCTCTCTCCCCATCTTCTCTGTATGATCCTCCAAAGCTTCGGAAATCAGCCGGCTCATAATGCACTGGAATTGCTGCATCTTTTCCTCTCGGGCTGCTGCCTGTCCCTCGGCCGGAACCGGAAGCCTGTCCACCCTTGCCAGCAGATGGGTAATCTCCGTCTCACCTTTCTCCAAGTCCGGAATCAGCATCTTAATAGCTTTCAACTGTACTCCCTGTTCCTTCAATTCCCTGATTCGCCTAAAAAGCTGAACATTTTCTTCTGTATAATAGCGGTGGCCCATTTCATTGCGGCCAATGGAAAGCTCCAGCTCTTCCTCCCAGTAGCGGAGTACATGTGCTTCTACATCTACTAACCGAGCCGCATCCGAAATCATATACCGCACTTCGCTCATACTTATCCCTCCGATTATATGTAAATTTTTTCCATATTCTACATTATAACAGTTTTAGACAGAATTGCAAGAAAAATTTACATAAAATGGAAAATTCCAAGGCCATTTTACATAACAGGCCTTGGACTATAATTTTTAAATGCAGTATACTCCGGCATCCACAGAAGATTGATTGTACCAATAGGACCATTCCTCTGCTTTGCCACGATCACTTCCGCCAGATTCTTCATTTCCGAATCCTTGTTATAGTAGGAATCCCGGTACAAAAACATGACCATATCCGCATCCTGCTCGATGGCTCCCGAATCACGGAGATCCGAAAGAACAGGCCTGTGATCCGGCCGCTGCTCTACCGCACGGCTAAGCTGAGACAAGGCCACCACCGGCACGTTCAGCTCTCTTGCCAAACTCTTTAAGCCTCTGGAAATATCAGAAATCTCCTGCTGCCGTGAATCAGTGGAACGGCCTCTTCCTGTCATCAACTGCAAATAGTCGATCATAACAATTCCAAGCCTGTGTTCCAGCTTGTACTTCCGGCATTTGCTCCGCAGATCCGCCAGCGTAATACCTGGTGTGTCATCAATTATAAGATTGGAGCGAGCCACTCCTTCCGCGCCCTCTACCAGGCGCTCCCAGTCATTGTCCGTGAGATTTCCATTTCGGAGCTTCTGAGCATCCACGCCAGATTCCATGGAGAGCAGACGATTAACCAATTGCTCCTTAGACATCTCCAAGCTAAAAATAGCAACTGTCACATTATTGCGGAAGGCCATATACCCCGCAATATTTAATACAAAAGCAGTCTTTCCCATGGAAGGGCGAGCCGCAACCAGAATCAAATCCGACGGCTGAAAGCCTGATGTCTGATAATCCAGATCCTTAAAGCCGGTAGCAACTCCCGTAACGTTCCCCTTGGTTCTAGAAGCTGCCTCAATCTTCTGAATCGCATTCAGCACCACCTGCTTGATAGGTACAAATTCACCACTGTTCCGCCGCTGCACCAGATCAAATACCTTTTTCTCTGTCTGCTCCAAGACTTCTTCCAGGGACTCCACTCCACCATAGCAAAGATTGTTGATCTCATCATTTACCCGAATCAGCTTTCGTAAAGTAGACTTCTCTGCCACAATGTTGGCATAATATTTGATATTGGTGGAAGTAGGCACGGAGCCTAAAATATCTCGTACAAATTCCATGCTGCTAATCTCTTCCGGAACCTCTTTGGCCCGAAGCCGATTCTGCAGCGTGACCAAATCTACCGGCTCATTTTGATTAAACAGCTCCACCATGGCTTCAAAGACAACACCATACTGTCTCTGATAAAAATCCTCTCCTGTAATAATCTCAGAGGCAACAAGTATCGCCTCCCTGTCCATAATCATAGAGCCTATCACTGACTGCTCTGCCTCCTGACTGTGAGGCATCGTCCGTTTGATAATTGCTTCTTCCATCTTATGCTTCTCTTACATTCACCTTGAGCTGTGCTGTCACTTTAGGATGCAGCTTAATAGGTACCATCTGCGTCCCAACTGTCTTAATGGGACTGGGAAGCTGCATCTTTTTCTTATCAAGCTCGACTCCCAGCTGGTCTTGGGCTGCCTGTGCTATCTCTTTTGAGGAAACAGAACCGAATATCTTTCCTCCCTCTCCTGCTTTGATGCTTACGTTGACCTCCATCTTAGAGATTCGCTCGGCAAATGCAACAGCCTCCTCATAGACCTCCTTGGCAACCTTTTCCTCATTGGCCTTCTTCAGCTTCAAATCGTTCAGATTTTTTGGTGTCGCCTCTACACCCAGCTTTTTTGCCAGGATGAAATTTCGGGCATAACCGTCATTCACATCCACCAGCTGCCCTTTCTTCCCTAAGGACTTTACATCCTCTATCAAAATTACTTTCATTCGAATTCTCCTTCCTCCTGCATTTTTTCAATGGTATGCTTTACAATCTCCATAGCTTCTTCCACGCCGCAGTCCAATTGGGCCCCTGCCATATTCATATGGCCTCCGCCCCCCAAACGCTCTGTAAGAATCTGCACATTCACCTCATCAATGGAACGAGCGCTTACAAAGGTACGATGTTGATAATAAGTCAGCACAATAGACGCTCGAACCCCTCTAATATCCAGCAGCTCATCTGCCGCCTGAGCTCCCACAATGGTAGGACTCTCAAGGTTCTCATTTGGGCATACGGAAATAGCAAATCCATGGTATACCTCTGCATGGCGGACTGCCTCCGCCCTTGCCTTGTATTCTCCCATTTCATTGCGGAACATCTTACGTACACGAGTTACATCTGCACCGCAGCGTCTCAAAAATGCCGCCGCCTCAAAAGTACGAACTCCCGTTCTCCTCATAAAGTTATCCGTATCCAGAACAATTCCTGCATAGAGGCAGTCTGCTTCTGTTGTCTTAATCTTCAGACCCTCATCAAAATACTGAAGAATCTCCGCCACCATCTCACAAGCGGAGGATGCATAAGGCTCTATATAGGACAGCACAGCATTCTCTATCTGTTCATTTGTCTGACGGTGATGATCCAGCACTACAATCGTGGGAGTTCTGCCAAGGAGTTCACTGCATTCTGTGTAATTGGGTCTGTTAGTGTCCACCACAACCAAAACGGTATTTCTGTCAATCAGTTCCAAAGCCTCATCACTGCGAAGGAACATATCTGTCTCATAAACAGGATTATCGTTAAAGCTTTCTCTTAAGGGGCGTACTGAATTGGTAATATCGTTGATGACTATATAGGCTCGTTTCCCCAATACCTTAGCTGCCCGATAAATGCCGACGGATGCACCAAAGGAATCCATATCCCCCATCTTGTGCCCCATAACCATCACTTTCTCTCGGCTCTCAATAAATTCCCGAAGAGCATGGGCCTTTACACGTGCCTTTACTCGGGTTGCCTTCTCCATCTGCTGAGTTTTGCCGCCAAAGTAGGTAATGCTTTCTCCTTCCTTAGTAACTACCTGATCACCGCCTCTCGCCAATGCCAAATCAATGGCAATACGGGCATAATCATAGTTTTCTGCGAAGCTTGAACCGCTTAATCCAAGGCCCATACTTAAGGTTACAGCCATTTCGTTTCCAATGTTAACTGTCTTCACATCCTGCAAAAGTTCAAACTTATTCTCTCTCATAATGGGCACATGCTTTTCCTGGATGGCAATGAAGTATTTATCCTTCTCCATCTTTTTCACAATGCCCCCAAAGGCTCCAATATACTTGTTAATCTTCCGATCCACTAAGGCAACCAGAAGAGAGCGGCGCACTTCCTCCACTGTTTCCAGCGCTTCCTCGTAATTATCCAGATAAATCAGTCCGGCTACCAGCCGTTCTTCTTTATTCATTCGGATATACGTATTAATCTCCGTCTCATCAAACATATAAATAGCAATCAGTGTTCTTCCGTCTTCTTCCATCTCCACAAGAGCATTGTCTTCCATAATGTGCTCCAAATACACTCTTCGGATATCTACCCGGAAGTCTCTCTCTTCTGTAGAAAACCGGATGGTTTTACTGTCTTCTCCATCCTCACTAAGAAATTCTTCTTTAGAAAACTCCGGAAAGAACCAGGAAATCGACTTGCGGAGGCTCTTTTGGTTCTTCCCGCTGACTTCAAAAAAAGCCGTATTTCCCCATAATACCTTCCCTTCCTCATCCAGGAGAGCATAGGGAAGAGCCAGCTCCTTAAGAAGCTTTCTCTGAATCTGGCCATATTGAGTTGCAAAAGAAATCAGCTCATTGTAAATCTGTGTTCTGCTGCGCAGATACAGAAAAATAACAATCAGCAAATAAATCACCAGAAAAGCTGATACCATAATTCCTGCCTTTATGGATACCGAGTACATACATGCATTCATAGCAAGCAACAGAATACTCAATAATAAGAGCCACCGGGTATAGCTTTTCAATTGGCCCTTTAAATGAACCTTCTTTTTCATTATTTATCTCCATAGTCAAATGCTTGTGTCCGCAAATTGCAGGCAGAGATTTAAAATCCCCTGCTCATTACCGTATTGTACCACATATTTTTCATATTTGCCATATAATTTCCGGTTATACATGTAAAAAGAGGGTGTCCTCAGACCGGCTTACGGCTTTTGGTACACCCTCAATATATTTTATTTCTTCTTATTAATCCATTACATAGGGCATCAAGCTGATGTGGCGAGCTCTCTTAATAGCAACCGTAAGGGCTCTCTGATGCTTTGCACAGTTTCCTGTGATTCTTCTGGGAAGGATCTTTCCTCTCTCAGATACATATCTCTTTAATTTATTCACATCTTTGTAGTTGATATCATTATTTTCTTTTCCGCAGAATACGCAGACTTTCTTTCTTCTGCGTCCCATGCCTCTTCTTCTCATGGGAGCATCGCCTTTATCGGATTTTGTGTAAGCCATGGCTTTTACCTCCTTATATGATCTCTCTTTTCATTCCACGATTGTTACTATGAAAGTTCCCTTTTCCCCACAGCGGAAAACTATGTTCAGGGATGCCTCATGTGCCACTCCCGACTTCTATTAACGCTGGTGTGCCAATGGGGCGCATGCAGGTTTAGTTGAAGGGCAGCTCTTCATCAATGCCGTCTGGGATGTTCATAAAACCGTCGCCTGCCGCCGCTGCCGGCTCCGGCATACTCTGCTGGAATGGACTCTGCTGCTGGTAGCCGCCGGTATGTTCACCTGCTGCCGCCTTGCTCTCCGCAAATTCCTGCTCTTCCACCACCACGTCCGTTGTGTAGACCTTCTGTCCGTCACGGTTGGTATAGCTTCCCGTCTGTATCCGGCCGGTAATTGCAATCTTGGTGCCCTGGCGCAGATACTTCTCCGCAAACTCTGCCTGCCTTCCAAAGGATACGCAGCCGATAAAATCTGCAGTCTGATCTCCGTCTCTGCGGAATCTCCGATCTACGGCCAATGTATATCTTGCTACCGCTGTGGCGTTCTCACCCTGTGAGTAGCGCACATCCGGATCACGTGTCAAACGTCCCATTAAAATCACTTTATTCATACTAACAATCCTCTACTTTCCGGTTAAACCTTTAGTCTATGCGTCTTTGCGAACACACAGATAGCGGACAACATTTTCCATGATGCGAACATGTCTCTCCACTTCAGCCGGGCAGGTTGTATCTGCTTCAAACTGAATAAAGTAGTAGTATGCTTCTCTCATGTGCTGAATCTCGTAAGCAAGTCTCTTCTTGCCCCAATCCTCAACCTCAGTAACAGTTCCGCCGTAACGGGCAATGTACTCTTTTGCCTTCTCTACAGTGGCTGTTCTTACGTCATCTTCTACCTTTGCATTCACAACCAATGCTAATTCATACTTGTTCATGCTTTACCTCCTTTTGGTCTCTGGCTTCCTCTCTGTGAAGGAAACAAGGAAATTAATAATCTATCACGAAACCAAACTATAACATATTTTTTCCGGAAATTCAAGTGCTTTTCCCAAAAATGCACATACAAAAAAGACAAACCTCGAACGCCGCTATTCTGGCGTTCGAAGTCCTCTGGTGTTCTTCTCCACTAGCTTTCTGGCAATCATAATCTGGTGGCCGCAGCCCAGACATTTCAAACGGAAGTCTGCTCCTACCCGGAGTATCTCCCATTCAAAACTTCCACAGGGATGCTGCTTTTTTAACTTTACAATATCCCCTACCTTATATTCCACTCAGCACCTCTCCTATATTCGCCTGTATAAGCAAATCCGCCTTTCCATCTCTGGGCGTGTCCGCCCGGTTGATGACAACCAGATGCTTTCCTGTAAAATAGTCAATCAGTCCGGCCGCCGGATACACTGCCAAAGATGTTCCCCCAATAATCAGAAGATCCGCCTGGGCAATGGCCTCCACTGCTCCCTGGATGGTCCGGTTATCAAGCCCTTCCTCATAGAGAACCACGTCAGGCTTAATCAGACCGCCGCATTCGCAGTGCGGCACTCCCTCTGCTTTCAGCATATATCCGGCATCATAAAATTTACCGCAATTCTGGCAGTAATTCCGATGTACGGACCCATGGAGCTCATACACCTTCTTGCTTCCGGCAAATTGATGCAGGCCATCAATATTCTGGGTTACAACGGCTGCCAGCTTCCCCATTTCCTCAAGCTGAGCCAGCTTTTTATGAGCCGCATTGGGTTTCGCATCCAGGCACAGCATTTTCTTCTTATAAAATCGATAAAATTCTTCTGTATTGCTTACGAAAAAACTGTGGCTTAATATGGTCTCCGGCGGATATTTCCATTCTTGATGATACAACCCGTCCGTACTGCGAAAATCCGGAATTCCGCTCTCAGTAGAAACTCCGGCTCCTCCGAAAAATACAATCCGGCTGCTTTCCTCCACATAATCCTTCAGACGTCCAATTCGCTCTTCCGTTGTCATGCTATCCCTTCTTTCTAATAAATTCTCTTTGCATGTACTACAAAACGATTTTCACTTCTCTTTGTACAGGTTGAAAGGGTAATCACTCTGTCGTTTTTGGATACGTCAATCCCTGTATCATAGGCAGAACTGTTCTTAAGTGTCTGAACAAACTGCTCGTACCGCCCATCCGGCTGCGACGCAAAGCCTATGGTATAGGTATTGCTGTTTGCCGGAGTCTCATAGCAGGAAAAGATCTGATAAGCATGAGTTCCGTCCTCCAAATCTATGTAAACCATCGGATGATCCACCAGGTAGGATGCATTGCGATATTCCTTAAGCCCTCCGAACATAGAACCATTTTTCATGTTATGCCCATAAATAATTGTATGCCGATCAGTAAGGTCAGGCTTATTCTGATACTCCACAAAAATACTTCCTGCACTGTTCTTATTCCCGCTGAAGGTATGCTTCAGATAATACTGATCGTCATCCCCCTGCATCAAAGGGTAGCTGATCTCTGTATCCGGAATCTCTATCCAGCCGATAACGTCCTCATTCTGAGCCTTTAATTCTTCAAAAGCAATCCGCTGTTCGCATACCTCTTCTCCTTCCTCCGCAGAAGTGTCTTCATTGTATGGTACATCAGGAAGCTCCTTCTCCACATATTTCTTAAGCTCATCATACTCGTCCGTTCCTTCCTTATATTCCAGGAAAATACCGGCAAGCTGGCTCCCACAGAAAATCACCATGCCTAAGCACAAAACAAGCTCCACAATCAATACAATTGGGACACGTCTTCTTTTCTTTCGTCTCATCTTCTATCACCTCTTGTTTATTCTATCAAACTGCCTGCAAAAAAGCCAGACTTAATTACTGGGATTCTATGGATTCAGCCATATGGGGCACTCTGCGAAGCCCTCTTCTTCTGAGCATACCGCAAGGCTGAATGTCTTTCCCGCTGTCCGGTACAGTTTATAGTAATATATTCTTGCGTTTTGGCTTTGCTCAACCCTGCCTGTCTCTTTACAGATTCCCTCCATGTAAAAGGAATTCAAGGGAATTCTAAGCCCCCTGCCGTCTGCTTTCATAAAGCTTTCTTTCAACACCCACAACTCATGAAACAAACGCTCACGTTCCTTCTCTTTCGCTTTCTGATATACTTCACGTTCCAAGGAATGAAATTTCCCCACCACTTGTTCCTGCCCTTTCCGCCTCTTCCAGCATTCCACATCAATTCCCACCGGCTTTTCTCCTACAGCACAAGCTGCATAGCACCCGCTATGAGAAAGATTAAAGTGAATTTCAGGATGTTCCGGAAAATAGGGCTTGCCGTTTTCGTCCCTGTCCACAAAGAGCCGTCTGGGAAGCTTGGGATATTCTCTTTCCATCACCCTGTCCAGCAGTCTGTATGCCCATTGGGACTGTTCCTTAGGTTTCCCCTTTGTGCACGGGAAATCTGCCATATATACACGCACCATAGACTCACCGTTTTTTCTGCCTGTCCAGCAGTTCCATCAATGCCTCGTCACTGTCCGAAATCCAGACATCCTCTTCCTCCTCATTCAAGCCCAGATACTCACGCAGAGTGCATGGCTCATCACTGTTCCCCCAGGCTTCTATATAACTGTCAATCTCCTCAAAAGGAATCTCTCCTGCCAAATACTTTTCTTTAAACTTCATAAGCTCCTCCCTGGCTTTTATTCCTTCTCTACTATAGCCCATTTATAAGGCTTTCGCAAGCTATAGCCCTCAATTTTCATCTTGTCTGTCTTCTTATAAGTAAATAGTTCCCCAAAATAATAGCAGCTCTGACTTGTAATCGTCAAAACTGCCATTATCGTAACAATATACTTTACCCGCTTATTCTATATGAATGTCTAAAGGCTTATCCAGTTCCTCTGAGACATATTTCCCGTTCTTCTTCCTCTGGCGTACGCATTCGGAGAGAAGATATTCAATCTGCCCATTGACTGATCTGAAATCGTCCTCTGCCCAGGCGGCAATTTCATTGTACAGCTTTGCAGAAAGGCGAAGAGGGACCTGTTTTTTCTGTGTATCTGCCATATTAATACAAGCTTCCGGAGTTTACTACCGGCTGTGCGTCATGATTTCCGCACAAGACTACCAGAAGATTGGATACCATCGCCGCCTTGCGCTCTTCATCCAATTCTACCAACTGCTTCTCATTCAGACGTTCCAGCGCCATCTCAACCATTCCAACTGCTCCGTCTACAATCATCTTTCTTGCATCGATGATAGCAGAAGCCTGCTGTCTCTGCAGCATAACGGCTGCAATCTCAGGCGCATAGGCCAGGTAAGTGATCCGCGCTTCCAGAATCTCCAGCCCTGCATCCGCCACTTTCTGCTGAATCTCGTTGCGGATACGGGAAGCAACGATCTCGCTGGAGCCTCTCAGGCTTCCCTCATCCGCAATACCGTCTCCGGTAGTATCCACATTAGGAGCCACATCATAGGGATACACTCTTACAATATCCCGAAGAGCACTGTCACACTGGAGAGACAGGTATTCTTTATAATTGTCTACGTTGAACACAGCCTTTGCCGTATCCACCACACGCCACATAACGGCAATTCCAATCTCCACCGGATTGCCCAGGCAGTCATTGATCTTCTGCCTGCTGTTATTCAGGGTCATAACTTTCAGGGAAATCTTCCTATTAGAACCATCACTGCTAAGCGCCGCCCCTCCGTATGAGATCATCAGCGGTTTGCCGGAGCCTCCATCTACATCTCCGCTCTGATTCAGTCTGGTCTTGGCTGCAGGATTCACACTGCTGCAAAATGGATTCACATAGTAGAAGCCCTCCTCCTTTAAGGTTCCCACGTAGTTCCCGAACAAGGTAAGAACCAGCGCCTCCTGAGGCTTCAAAATCTTCAATCCCAGAAGAGGAATCCAGCCCACAGCAATCCAA
>ERZ777306.4950-NODE-4950-length-11335-cov-4.602926_pt1 | contig 11335 bp, 12 predicted proteins | sample MGYA00374966_ERZ777306 | MGnify/ENA primary metagenome ERZ777306 (study PRJEB29329, sample SAMN06343882) | mouse gut metagenome | isolation source: Mouse cecum | place: Austria: Vienna | collected 2014-11-15 ...
TTGTCTTCGGCTGCGAGACGCGGGGGCTACCGGAAACGCTGCTGTCGCGGGTTTACGAGCGGTGCGTCCGCATTCCCATGCGCCAGGAGGCCCGGAGCCTGAACCTCTCCAACGCGGTGGCGGTGGTGCTCTATGAGGCGCTGCGGCAGACGGAATTTTCCGGGCTGAGCGGACAGGGGAGCCTGACGGGGCGGGAGGAAAGCGACGCGCCCTGGCTGGACTACGTTTGACGCGGCGCCGTTTCCATCGGACAAAGACCGGAGGTAAAGCAAATGCCTTATTTTGACCATTCAGACCAGCCGGAGCGGCGGCACCGCCGGGTATTCCAGCAGCCGGTGACGGACGAGCCGGAGGAAGACTTCGATGACGATATGCCAGCGGAGGATTTTGACCCCGCCCTTGATTTGGAGGATGACGAGGGCCTTCAGGAGGAGGAGCGGCTTTGGCGCAGGCGGGATCGCTGGCGGCTGCTGGCGGGCGTGGGGGATTTCGTCGGCGTCATCGTGGGCGCCGTGGTAATTCTGGTGCTGATCCTGCTGCTCATCAGCCTGCTGAAGTGGGTGAAGAGCGACATGCTTCAGTCCTTTACCCTGCTGCAGACCAAGCTGTAAATCAGACGATACAAAGGAGGAGCGGTCATGTCGGAGATCACCTGGGAGCTGTTCCATCAGCAGGTGCAGGCCTGCGATCTGTGTCCTCTGCATGAGGGAGCCATCCATAAGGTGCCTGGTCAGGGGGATATTCATGCTCCCTTGATGTTTATTGGCGAAGGCCCCGGTCAGGTGGAGGACGAGGAGGGACTGGCCTTTGTGGGCCCCGCCGGACAGCTGCTGACAAAAATGCTCGCGGCCATCTCCCTGCCCCGGGATCGGGTGTACATCTGCAACATCGTCAAGTGCCGCCCGCCCCGCAACCGTGTGCCGGAGCCCCATGAGGCCGAGGCCTGCAAGCTGCACCTGCGGATGCAGTTTGCCCTGGTGCGGCCACGGGTGATTGTGCTGCTGGGCTCCACCGCGGCAAAGAATATCCTGGGATCGGATATCCGCATTACCCGGGATCGGGGACAGTGGTATGAGCGCAAGGGCGTATGGTTCATGCCGACGTATCATCCCTCCGCCCTCCTGCGGGACCCCGCCAAAAAGCGCGAGGCCTGGGAGGACATGCAGGCCCTTCGAGACCGGCTGATTGAGCTGGGGGAGTACAGCGACCTGTATGGCGGATGATGCGCCGCCCTGGGCGCATGGCGCTGATGCCCGAAGGGAAAGCTAAGATTTTGCTGAATACCATCATGCCATGGAGGTTTTGCCATGCAACGTTACCGCGCACGGTGCCAATCCTTTTTCGATTCCCTTTGGCCGGGGGAGCGCAAGCCCCTGGTTTTCGGCGAGGGCCAGGAGGTTCGCCCGCCGGTGATGCTCATTGGGGAAGCGCCCGGGGAGCAGGAAACCCTTCAGGGTCATCCCTTCGTGGGCAAGGCGGGCAAAAACCTGGACGGCTTTTTGCGGGTGGTGGGTATCCGCCGGGAGGATATCTACATTACCAATGTGGTGAAAATCCGCCCCACCAAGGTTTCGCCCAAAGGCTCGGTCAGCAACCGTCCCCCCAGCCGGGAGGAGCTGATGCTCTTTGCACCCTGGCTGATGGAGGAAATCCTGCTGGTGCGGCCCCGGCGCATCGTGACCCTGGGCAACGTGCCTCTGAAGGCCCTGCTGGGCAGGGGCGAGGTCATCGGCGGCTGTCATGGCCAGCGGCGGGAGGCCGTTGTCACGCATGAGGGCGACAGCATGACGGTGGAGGTCTTTCCGCTGTACCACCCGGCGTCTATTATTTACAACCGTTCGCTGACGCAAACCTATGAGGAGGATCTGGAAAAGCTCAGAACGCTCATGGATGCGGAGGACTGCCTGTCAATTCAAACATGAAAATGTATCTTTGGCGCACAAGTCATGGCGCGGAAAATAGAACTATGCTATACTGACACCGTCAAGCAACGGATGGCCACGGAACGCAGCGGATGCATCCGGGCCCGAAACAGACGACTGGGAGGATGCAGATATGTTGGATTGGATCGCGGTGAATTTGCCGATGCTGGTTTGCTTTGTGCTGGGCATTGGGCTGATGGTGCTGGAGGCGTTCATGCCGGGCTTCGGCCTGCCGGGTATCTCCGGCATTCTGCTGGAGGTTGCTGCCGTTGTGCTGACCTGGTTCACCCATGGCCCCATGGCGGCCCTGGGCATGACGCTGGTGGTGCTGTCTGTGGTGGCGATCGCCATTTCGATGTCCCTGCGCAGCGCGGCCAACGGCAAGCTGAGCCGAAGCAAGCTGATTCTCAAGGATACCGAGAGCAACGAGGCCGGCTACCGTTCCGCCGCGGATATGGAGGTTTTCCTGGGCAAGGAAGGGGAGACCACCACCGTGCTGCGGCCCACGGGCATGGCCGAGTTTGACGGCGTGAAGCTCAATGTGGTCAGCGACGGGGAATTCATTCCCGCGGGCGAGAAGGTGCGCATCGTCCGCGTGGAGGGCAGCCGGGTTCTGGTGCGCACCGTCAAAGCGTAAACCATGCCGTAAGGCATCGGAATAGGATAAGGGAGGAAAGATTATGGATGGTATTCTCTGGATTGGTCTGGTTGTCCTGGTAGCGTTTATTCTCCTGTGTGTGTTCCTCAACTTTGTACCCCTGGGCCTGTGGATTTCCGCCCTGTCCAGCGGCGTGCATGTGCCGGTCACCACGCTGATGGGCATGAAGATCCGCCGTATTCAGCCCAAGCGGCTGGTGCTTCCGCTGATTAAGGCCAACAAAGCGGGCCTCAATCTGACCATCAGCAAGCTGGAAACGCACTTCCTGGCCGGCGGCAATGTGGATCGGGTCATCAACGCCTTGATCGCCGCCCAGCGCGCCAACATCGAGATGGCCTTTGAGAAGGCCTGCGCCATCGACCTGGCGGGCCGCGACGTGTTCGAGGCTGTGCAGATGTCCGTAACCCCCAAGGTCATTGAGACGCCCGTGGTTGCCGCCATCGCCAAGGACGGCATCGAGCTTCGGGCGAAGGCGCGGGTCACCGTGCGCACCAACATCGAGCGCCTGGTGGGCGGCTCCGGCGAGGAGACGGTCATCGCCCGCGTTGGCGAGGGTATTGTGACCACCGTCGGTTCCTCCGAAACCCATAAGCAGGTGCTGGAGAACCCTGACCTGATTTCCCGCACGGTGCTGTCCAAGGGCCTGGATGCCGGTACGGCCTTTGAGATTCTTTCCATCGACATTGCCGACGTGGACGTGGGCCGCAACATCGGCGCTCAGCTGCAGATGGATCAGGCTGAAGCCGACCGCCGCATCGCCCAGGCCAAGGCCGAGGAGCGCCGCGCCATGGCTGTGGCCCATGAGCAGGAGATGAAGGCCTCCGTGCAGGAGATGCGCGCCAAGGTGGTGGAAGCCGAGGCTGAGGTGCCCAAGGCCATGGCCGCCGCGCTGCGGGAGGGCAAGCTGGGCGCTCTGGATTACTACCAGCTGCAGAACACCATCGCCGACACCACCATGCGCGATTCCATCGCCAAGGCCAGCGCGCCCCAGCAGAGCAACGGCGCCGAGCCGCGGAAGTAACGGCATGGAACGCATAGGCCGTATGTCGGCTGAAAGGGAGTGATGTCCATGGATTCATTCATCTGGTTGATCCTGCTGGTTTGGGGCATCACCGCGCTGTTTGGCAAAAACGGCAAGAAGCAAAAGGATGCTGCCCGGTCGCCCTATGCGCCGCCTGTGGTCAAGAAGCCCGCGATTCCGAAGGTCAAGCCCGCTGCCCCTGCGGCCATGCGGACGCTGAAGACTGCACCGGTGCTTCAGCGCCCGGCGGAGCGTCCGGCCATCGCGCCCAGGGTTCACGCTCATGTGGCGCCGGGCGGGCCGGAGCATGACGTGCAGGGCAGCTTGACCTTCAAGAGCACGGAAGGCGTGGATCTCTGTCATGAGGATATGCTGCCCGATGTGGAGACGGCGCGCCCTGACTTCAGCCTGCCGGACGAGGAACGCTCCGGCCTGAATCTTCAGTGGACGGGCGACGCCATGGTGAAGTCCTTCATCATGTCCGAGGTGCTCACCAGGCCCTGCCAGCGGCGCAGAAAAGCGTAACGCAACCCCGTGGAGGAGCCGTGAAAGCAGCGGCTCCTCCTTGGGTATCGGGAAAGTGGCAAATGCCACTTTCCCGAAATATTGCACACCCTCACTGGTCGAACAGCAAGCTGTTCTCCCGGTCGTTCGGTTGTGTAAGGAGGCTTTTTCTATCGAAAAAGCACGACAATCGCCGCGCATGTCGCCGATTGCCGAAGAACAGTCGGAAGGGCTTCGGCCCCTCCGACACTACCCCAAGGCTTTGTGACGATCTGAAAGGAGCCGTGAAAGCAGCGGCTCCTCCTTATCATGTGATGACGTGGGGGAATCCCCCCGAGGAAAGGTGCCAAGAACAATGGAACCTATCAAGGTAGTGATCGCGGATGACGACGCCGGGATGCGGCTCATTGAGCGGAAAATGATTGAGAAGGTGGAGGGCTTTACCCTGGCGGGGGAGGCCTCCGACGGCGAGGAACTGCTGGCTCTGGTGGAAAAGCTGCGACCGCAGATCGTCTTCCTGGATGTGGAGATGCCTGGGAAGACCGGCGTGGAATGTGCCAAGGTTATTCAGGATATGGATCCGTCCACGGTGTTGATCTTCGCCACGGCCCATGACCAGTACATGGGCGACGCCTTCGAGGTTTATGCCTTCGATTATCTGCTCAAGCCCTTCAAGGTGGACAGGGTGATGAAGACCCTGGAAAGGGCTCGGGATCGCATCGGGCATATCGACGACAAGCCTCTGCCCAGCCTGCCCAAGGCGACGCCCCGTCCCGCTGCCGGAAGGCTGATGCTGCGCCATCGTGAGGGCGTGAGCTTCATCAGCATGAACGATATAGTCCTGGTCCAGCGGGAGGATCGCTCCACGGTGCTTTATACCGTGGGCGGCGGGCGCTTTGTAACGGGGGACTCCCTGGGTGAAACGGAGGCCAGGCTTGACCCGGCGGTCTTCTTCCGCTGTCATAAAAGCTACATTATTAACCTGAACCAAATCAACAACATCACGCCCTATGGGCGCTGGACCTATGTGGTGCGTCTGAACGGCGCTACCCAGGACGCGCTGATTACCCATGAAAAGTATGAGGAGCTGGAGCGGATGTTCTCCTGAAGGGCGCATTTTGTGCAGAAAAACCGCATTCCCGCCAAAATGGGGCTTGCTTTTTCCCTCCGCCCGTGGTACAATCAATAGGCTTTGATGTGTGCATACTCCAACGAGGAGGTGGATTACCATGGGTAAGTTTTGTGAAATTTGCGCCAAGGGTACGCTGAACGGCAATAGCGTCAGCCACTCCAACCGCAAGACTCACCGTACCTGGGCGCCCAATGTGCAGAGCGTCCGCGTGGTGGTGAATGGCGCGGCGAAGCGGATGAACGTTTGCACCCGTTGCCTGCGTAGCGGCAATGTGATGCGTGCGCTGCCCAAGACTCACGAAGAGGCTTGAGCCCCACATGATAGATAACCCGTCTCTTGTGCGAGAGACGGGTTTTCTTGTTATGATCATGCCCGGGGGAGGCCCTTGGCGCGCCTGCGAAAACGAAGGATGAAGGAGCGGAAGAGCTGTGACGCGGCAAATCCTTTCCATGGTATTTTGCAATGTGATGTGGGGGCTGTCCTTTATCGCCAGCAAGCACGCGATGCTCAGCGGCTTCACCCCCATGACGCTGGCGCTGGTTCGCTATGTGCTGGCGGCGGCTTGTCTGGCGCCGATGACGCTTTTGCGGGAAAAGCGCCTGGAACTTCGCCGGGGGGACGGATGGCTCATGCTTTTGTCCGCGCTGACAGGCATCACCCTGTACTATTTCTGCGAATACCAGGGGATCAGCCGGACATCCACCGTGGACGCCTCGCTGATCCTGGCGGCCATCCCCATCCTGACCATGGCGGCGGAATCGCTCATTGACAAAAGGCGGATGGGCCAGCGTCAGATAGGCGGCGCGGTGGTGTCTGCGGCGGGGACGGCGCTGATCGTGCTGGGTGGGGCCCAGGAGGGCGCATCGTCTTTGACGGGAGATTTGTTCATCCTGGGGGCCAGCGTGGTCTGGGTGGGGTACATCTTCCTCAGCAAGCGCCTTCGGGAGCGGTACAGCAGTCTGAGCATGAATGCTTGGCAGGCCATGCTGGCGGTGGCGACGCTGCTGCCCCTGGCAGCCATGGAGGAGTGCAATCTGGGGGCGGTGACGCCCGGCGGCTGGCTGGCCGTAGGGGTGCTGGCGGTGGTCTGTTCAGCGCTGTGCTACTGGCTCTACGGCAACGCGCTGCATGCCATGAGTCCCCTGGCCTCCGCGATATTTATCAACCTGATTCCCCTGACCACCATGGTCGGCGGCGTCTGCTTCCTGGGTGAGGCGCTCACTTGGCAGACCTTGGCGGGCGGCGGGATGATTATCGGGAGCATTTTCCTGGTCAACGCAGGGGAGGCGACGGTCAATGACGCTTGATGCCATGCTGTTTTTTCAAGGGACGCCGGGGCTTATGCCGCTTTATGAGGCCGTGGAGACCGCGATTCTGACCGTCTGCCCCGACACGGAAATCCTGGTGCAGAAAAGCCAGATTGCCTTCACGGTGAAGCGCCGCTTCGCCTTCGTCTCCCTGCGGGGGCAGCGGCTAATCGTCACCTTCGGCCTGCGGGAGCGGGTGATGTCCCCCCGCATCCTTCAGGCGGTGGAGGCCTATCCGGGCCGCTGGACCCATCATGTATGGGTGCGGACGGCGGAGGAGGTGGACGGCGAGCTGCTGGGATGGATCGAGACGGCGTGGCTGCTGGCGGGCGGATGAAGGTGTTATCGGCCTACATTAGTTGCTCTCCAAGAGCATCATCCGGCCAATAGCAAGATAGCTTTCCACAAACTGCTGGGCTGAAATCTGGTGCGTCTTCAGGCGCGTTAACAGCTGATGAAGCTGAACGTCCTGCGTATCGTATCCCCAGCGTCTTTCACGCAGGGCGAAGAACGGGACATCGTGACGGTAAGCGAGGATTTGTTCCTCAGAAATTTGCCAGGGATGCGCTTCCAGCCTGGCGTACTCCATTTGAAGCTCTTCAAGCTGCTGCTGAAGCGTCAAGCTGTCCGGCTGCTTGACCAAAGCCTGCTGAATGGGCAGCATTGCCTCCTGAATGGATTGAAGCTGCTGAGCGGTGTGGAGGGCGGGAACCGGCTCGTTCTCGTCAGGATGCGCCGCGATGCGGAAGGCGTCATCCTGATGCTCCGCGCAAAAGCTCAGGAAGGACATGCATACGTCCTGCTGCAAGGACCGGGCATAGACAAGGGCGACGGACATGCTGATGGGGAAGGAAAGCGGCTCTCCGTTAGAATCGTTAAGGATCAGAATCCGTTCATTCTCCTGGGGACGATCCCAGGGATAAAGCTCCGAAGCGTATCGGAAGAGTGCCGGCAATTCACTGCTGTCGCTTGCGCGAGCGTCGATGGCATCACAGCGGCTTTCCCACAGGCTAAGGGCTGACAGCAGGGCGGGGCTGTCCACCAGATCGGGAGAATCCATATAAAGATCGCAGATATAGCGCAGCAAAATCTCGGAAAACGGCATAATCCAGCGCTGGTGCAGCTGGGCGCCGTCGGGCAGATCGGCCGTGGCGCAGAAGCCGAAGAGCTCTTCCGCAGTGGCAGGGACGGGAAGCTGCAGCGCGTCAAAAAGCGCGGCGTTGTATAACAGTGTATTTCCGTCAAGGGTCAACGGCAGTGCGAAAACTTCGCCGTTTACCGTAAGCTCCCGCTGGATCACAGGGTACATTCGCTGGATATTTTCGGAAAGGGATACGCTGCGAAGAGGAAGCGCGTATCCTTTTTGTATGATGGAATGGTACAGGCTGCTGTCGGTATTCAGAATGAGGATGTCCGCGTCAAGGGTGTTGTTGATGATCGACTCGGCCAGGGCAGTGCTGCTGTCTACATCCATACTGGAATATACAACGGCGATCTCGGGATGCGCCTCACGGAAGGCCTGAAGACAGGCTGTATCAGGGAACAACCCGGCAATGCGCAGCACCTGCTGCGATGTATCCGTGCGCTGGGCGCGCCAGGTACCGTCCGAGAAAAGCTCGAAATAAGTTTCCTGGCTGTAAGCGCTCCGTAAAAGGTCGGCGTATTCATAGGCCGTAAGATAAGCGACCTCAGTGGGCGTGTTGCGCGATAAGTTCCACAACGTTTGATTGGCTTGCGCGAGGAGCCTGTTTTCCGCCAGGTCGAAGGCCATGCCGCCCGGCGGCGTTGTTAACAGCATGTTGCCGGGCGCGTCTGCCTGACGAACGGGAGAGCTTCCGGCTTTCCAGGTATACAGGGCGCCGGACTGTCCCAGGGGCGTTTGATAAAGCGCAAGCTCGCCGTCAGCCGTCAGCGCGATGTCAGCAATGCTTGAAAGCGGAGACTGAAACAGCTGGCCGGTGTGAATGTCGATGGCCGTTACGCCGCGAAAGGTGTCGGAGGAAAAGTCTTGCGCCAGCAGGTAAAGAATTTCACCTGAAAGGACGGCGCGATAGGGCCGCTCCGCGAGGCCGGAGCGCAGCTGATATCGTGCGCTCTGGCTGCCGCTGGCGGGATCAAGGGCCGTGAGGGCTTGCGTATGAACGTCCCAAATCCATAAAGCTTCCAGGCTGTCCACAAGGCAGGCGCCGCTTCCCGCTTGAAGCCCGGTGGGCAGAAAATCCTGCGACGGCGCATCATAGATCAAAATGTCGCCTGCCTGGAGGGCATAAATATCCCTCCCGGAGCAGCATAGATCAGTCAGGCTCGTTGGCGCAGCCAGGGCGGGCAAAACCAGCAGAAGGGAAAGGAGCAGGCCGGGAAGAACGGCGGCAAGCAGGCATGGGCGGCGCTTCATTTCGCTTCAGCTCCTTCGGGAATATGGATGAGCAGCTTATCGCTGTTCCATACGCCGGGATGAGACGGGACAGACATATAGATGCAATAAAGCTGGTGGGTTCCCGGGCTTAAATCAAGGTGAGCAGTGTAGGTATAAAGTTTCTCCGGCGAAGAAATCAGGGTCAGTATACCGTCGTCGTTCAGAGGGGTGAGCTGGTGATCGACCATCAGTGCGATCATCAGGGGCGTGCCGTCGCCTTCCGCTACCAGCGTAAGGTCATAGCCGCCTTCAGGCGTGCCGTCAGCCTGAAATTTGCCCGTTTCATCCTCAAGCGCGTCGGGGGAGAAGGGATAATAGACGTACATAGGCCGGACTTCCCTGCTGGAAGGGTATTCCTGCCAATTTGCATTGTTCTTCGGCTGGAGAGCGGGGGAATCCGAACGTAAGGGAATAGCGATATAGTTGCTGAACAGGCCGACGGAATCGAAAACATGCGCTGGCACAGTGTCCAATAAACCAACGGTCACGATGTACAAAACGGACTCGTCGGGTATGTCCGTTTGGCTGAGATCCAATGAGAAGCCCAGATTGACCGCCGTGTTGGAAGGCGTCTCAAACTGATACTGGTCGTATAACTGCTCATCAATGGAGTAAGGGACAAGATGACCGTTCAGGAAACAGAGCAGCATGCAGGTGTCATCAACGGAGGTTTCGTTTTGCACAAACAGATTGAGCGGTTGAGAAAGCTGCTCACGGCTTAAAGGGGACGGCGGCAGGAATGTACCGTCAAGATAGGTCAACTGCGTGGAGTAACTGTAACGGAGGACATAATCCTCCGCAAGCGCGCATGGATTCAAGAGGATCAACAATGAAAACATGACGCTGCAGAGGAGGCATAGCTTTTTCTTCATTTCACAAGCTCCTTTATGATGAGCAATGGGCTCCTTATAAAAGAGCCCATTGCTATTATGATCAGATCAATTCAGTAAGTTTTTGATAAAGACGCGGACCAGGAACCATATTCCTCGGAACTATAGGAATGGTAAGAATCGCTTCGAGTACCATGCGCGCCAGCCGGTACGGTTACAGATGTTTGAACATTTAAGTTGGTTTTTGTAGAATTATAATTTGAACGATTTTTGCTGCCTGCGCCATCCGCATAATAAGTGCGTGCAGTAACTTGAAGTGAGCCTCTTGCATTGCTCGAAGTAGACGCTGTGGTGCTGTCTGCACCAGCGGAAGCCCTATTGTTCCATGTCATGTAACCAGCACCAGTGCATTTACCCAATGTTCCGCCAGAAGAAGTTTGAACAGCTGTGGCAAGCCGACCTGAATCAGCATAGGCAATGACAAAGACGGTAAGGATCAGGATCAAAGAAAGACTTACAGCTATGATGGAACGTTTCATACAGTTTTGTCCCCCTTGCTATTATTCAATTGTACCATACCATTAAAGTAGTTTATCAAAGAGCCTTGGTGAAAAATATTTTAGCCCAATGATATCCCCTCCTTTTTTTCTTTAAGCGATACTTGTCCTGTATGTGCTTATTGTAACCTTTGAGAACAAAAATGTCAACCATTAGAGGTAAATTTTAAAAGTTTTTATTGGTCTGCTCAAAAAGACTGCGAATAGTAGCGAAAGCGATCCCCTTTCCATCGCTGGAAAATTCATCCGACTATGATTGCGCCGTCAGCCGTACATAATAGGCCTGACGCGCCATGCGGCGCGAATGATGGCACGGAAGGAATGAGCGCGGTGTCCGAGCAAGCGCGGCCCTTTGGCTTTCGGGATAAGCTGGGCTATCTCTTTGGCGACTTTGGCAATGATTTTACCTTTATTCTGTCCTCCAGCTTTCTGCTGAAATTCTATACCGACGTCATGGGCGTGCCCGCCGCGGTGGTGGGTGTGGTGATGATGATCACACGGTTTGTGGACGCCTTCACGGATGTGACCATGGGCCGCATCTGTGACAGAAGCCGAATTACCGCGGCAGGCAAGTTCAAGCCCTGGATCCTGCGCATGAGCGGTCCCGTGGCCATCGCTTCCTTTCTGATTTATCAGAGCGGGCTGGCGGGCATGCCCATGGCGGCGAAGATCGCCTATCTGGTGGTGACGTATATCCTGTGGGGCTCCATCTTTTACACCGCCATCAACATCCCCTATGGTTCCATGGCCTCCGCCATCTCCCCGGAGCCCGGCGACCGCCAGTCCCTGTCCACCTACCGTTCCATGGGCGGTATGCTGGCCGGCACCGTCATCGGCGCGGTGGTGCCCATGGTGGCCTACCGTGACGTGAATGGTCAGGCGGTGCTGGACGGCGGGACGTTTACCCTGATCGCGGGGATCTTCTCCGTGCTGGCGGTGGGCTGCTACCTGCTGTGCTATACCCTGGTGACGGAGCGTGTCCGCCCCC
>ERZ777306.4954-NODE-4954-length-11329-cov-5.675625_pt1 | contig 11329 bp, 13 predicted proteins | sample MGYA00374966_ERZ777306 | MGnify/ENA primary metagenome ERZ777306 (study PRJEB29329, sample SAMN06343882) | mouse gut metagenome | isolation source: Mouse cecum | place: Austria: Vienna | collected 2014-11-15 ...
TGTGCTGCCGTTTGCAGTGTCGGAGGACGGGCGTGTAAGCCTCGGGGTACAGGCGTTGAGGGACAGGCTTGCCGTTGATTTTATTCCGGAGGGAGACGGTTTCAGGGATGTATGGCTAACTGGACCAGCCGCTTTTGTCGGGATAGTATCAGTTTAGCTGAGTTCGTACCAAGTCATAACTGTTTTTGGTGAGATTAATTCAAACAAATTATTATATTAGCAGAGAAATTTATAATTTTTAAGTTGAAGATGAAAAAGATTTTTATCCTTTTTGCTGCGGTTATGTGTGCCGTATCGTGTTTTAAGGGAACATATTCGGAATTTTCCGCAAATGTTGGTTCTAATTTTGAATTTCAGGGTGATGCTGATTACAAAAAGGACAGCGTTTATTTCAAAACCGATTTTTTCAGCGGAAACTATCTTATCTATAGAGGTGCCAGGACTGAGGCCAGCGGGAGTGATCCTGTAGAATTCAAGGGAGGATTCGCTGTCTCAATGAAAAGGGACAGTTCCCTCAATCTGAGTGCGAGTCCTTTTTCTATGTTTGTCTCCAACGCGACTTGTGACAGGATGCACTCCCAGACCTGTGCAATATTTTTGGACTCTCCGGAAAAACCGGAAAGGCAGTTCGAGTTTGAACTGTCCAGTATAGGAACCTGCAGCCCGATCTACTGCCTTGTCAACAATACACAGCTTGTCGCTTCATATATCCTGTCTGATGACTCGCCGTGCAAATTCGGTGAAGGTGACTATCTCAAGCTGACAGTTACCGGATATCTCAACGGGAAGAAGACAGGGGAGAAGGAATGGTATCTTGCCGATTTCAGGTCACCGGCCGACAGCGTGACTACTACCTGGAAAATGATGTCCCTGTCGAAACTCGGCAATGTGGACTCAATGGATTTTTCACTTGAATCATCACGGGAGGAGCTTCCGAGGTATTTCTGCCTTGACAATCTGCTCACTTCCATTTATGTAAGACAACAATAACACAAGACTGCTATGAAACCATCTGAATTCAACGGCCTTTTTGACAAGGTCATTGCTGAGTATCACACTACTGATGACGTCAACAGGGAATGCCCTGCCCCTTACACTCCTGGTTCGCTTGAATTTCTGCTTTACAAGAAGAACTGGATCGACACTGTACAGTGGCATCTGGAGGACATAATAAGGGATCCTCAGATTGATCCAGTCAAGGCTCTGGAGATCAAAAGGTGGATAGACCGTTCCAATCAGGAGCGTACTGATATGGTGGAATATATCGATTCTTTCTATCTTGACCGCTTCAAAGGTGTCAAGACTGTCGAGGGAGCCAGAATCAATACCGAAACTCCTGCCTGGGCGATAGACAGGCTGTCTATACTTGCTCTTAAGATTTATCGCATGCAGGCGGAGGTGTCGAGGACAGACGCATCCGAGGAACATATCAGGAAATGCTCGGACAAGCTTGCCGTTCTGCTTCAGCAGAGGGTGGACCTGACTGCGGCAATATGCGAACTGCTTGAGGATATAGAGTCCGGGGCAAAATATATGAAGGTCTACAAGCAGATGAAGATGTACAACGATCCGAGCCTTAATCCGGTACTTTATTCAGGAAAATAGGATGAAAAGGATGCTTGTCATACGTTTTTCCGCAATCGGGGATGTGGCGATGTCCGTACACGCCGTGCGTGCCTTGCGGAAAACCTATCCCGATCTTGCCATTACCGTGGCTACAAGGGAAAGACAGGCCGGATTTTTCAGCGGCATTCCGGATATTGACTTTATATTTCTTCCAAAGGAAAAAGGATTCAAGGGGCTTCGCATTCTCCTAAAAAGGATAAAGGCCGGAAGATTCGACTATATAGCTGATATACATAATACTTTGAGGGGGAAGGTTATACGTTTCGTACTCGGTTTCTGTGGCGTGAGGTCGGCGGCTTTTGACCAGATGCGTGCTGGACGCAGGAGAATCAAACGTAAGAAGCAGCTGGAGCCGCCTTTGAGAAATCACGTTCTCCGTTTCTGCGATGTATTCGCAAAGCTGGGATATCCTGTGGATGCTCCGGAGCCGGTACGTGAGATTCGGCCTGTCCCTGAAGTGTTCGGAGCAAAGACCTGCACGTGGGCCGGTATCGCTCCTTTTGCGCGCAAGGAAAAGAAAATCTATCCTGAGCATCTGCGTACAAGGCTGATTGAGCTGATGTCCTTGAGATTTGGCAAAGTGTTTGTCCTTTCCGGTCCCGGTGAAGAGAAGGCTTATGCAGACAGTATGGCAGAACGTTTCCCGAATGTGGTTTCTGTATTCGGAAAGACGGATATGAACGGGGAAGTCGCTTTGATATCCAATATGGATGTTCTCGTGACTATGGATTCATCAGCTATGCACATGGCATCCTTGACCGGTGCTCCGTTTGTCGCTCTTTGGGGAGGAACACATCCAGCCATAGGATATTCTGCATACGGGGCGGATCCGGAAAAGAATTATATCCAGCTTGATATGCCTTGCAGACCTTGTTCTACATACGGTGAGGGCAAATGCATATACGGGGATTACAGATGTCTCAGCGGAATATCACCTGAGACGGTTATGGAAAAGATTGACAGGGTGTTATGCTGAGGCGAGAGTGATTGTAAACGAAGTTTAAAATAAAAAATTATGAAGTCTAATCAGGATTATAAGAATTCAGCTTTGGCGGCTTTGAAAGGGAATTGGGCTGCCGCTGTTGTTACCGTAATCGTTCTGTTTGCGATTATGACTGTGCTTGTCGCTCCGGGGACGGTGTCCAATATGAGCAGAGTCAACGGTTTCCAGTGGGGAACTATGCTCTATGTAATGGAGGGGGCGTCTTTTCTGATTACAGTTTTTGTCCTTTATCCGTTGAGCGTCGGAGTGTCAAATTCATTCAGGCTGCTGTATGCAGAAAATGATACGGATCTGATACGCAATTTATTCAGATGCGGCTTCCGCAACTGGCTCCATATCGTTTGGGGAATGTTTCTGATGGTATTGTATGTTTTTCTCTGGAGTCTTCTTTTTGTGATACCTGGAATCGTAAAGGCTTATTCATACGCGATGACTCCATATATCATTGTGGAAAATCCGGAACTTTCGGCCAATCAGGCCATTGACAGAAGCCGTGAAATGATGAGAGGACGCAAATTTGACCTGTTTTATCTGCATCTCAGTTTTATAGGATGGGGAATTTTGTGCCTGCTGACATTCGGTATCGGGTTCCTGTGGCTTATTCCTTATATGGATACGGCTCAGGCCGCATTCTATGCTGATGTCAAAGCTGACCGTGAAGGCAGGCTCAGACAGTAAGAAGCCCGTCAGGGATGTCCATTACAATCTCTTGGGTTTCAGGATTCAGAGATATTATGAAATCTTCGTGGAGCGGAATCGTAACCGCTCCTTTTTTTGTGCTGACTTCTATGCATGGATTGTTCGGAATGTCAAGGAAATCAATGATTTCTCCGATGAATTCGGAATTTTCCGGATCCGATATGCCTTCTATATGGCTGTCTGAATAAAGTGACCATCCGACAAGCAGTGACATGTCGTCATCATCGTATATTTCCTCGGGAAGACTTGATCTGTCTGCAAATATTCCCTGTCCTGTCACTTCATCGGCATCTTCCGATGTCTCGATGTCTGTCAGATGCACAAGTGCTTTGTTTGTCCCTCTCGGGACGATGGATTCAATATAAAAAGGAACCGGCAGTCCATCAAAAAAGATGAATACCGGTTCCTTGAGATTGATATCACCAGGTGCGATGTCACGACAGCTGATTACAAGTTCCCCGTCGGTACCGTTTGATTTTAATACCTGGGCAATTTTAAGCAGATTGTGACTCGCCTGAGACATTACGCCTCCGGATTCTCAGCTGTAGCTTCTGCGGCAGCAGCTGCTTCCTGAGCCGCTTTCTCTGCTGCTGCAGCTTCTGCAGCGGCTTTGGCAGCTTCCTCAGCCTCAGCTTTTCTCTTGGCGATAGCTTCAGCTCTCTCCTGGTTTATCTTGGCCTCAGCTTCAGCGGCACTTTTAGCCTTGTCTGCTGCAGCCTTTGAAATTCCCTCTTTCTTCGCGTTTATCTTCGCGTCCTTCTCTGCCTTCCAAGCCTCGAATTTCTTGTCGGCCTGCTCCTGTGTGAGAGCTCCTTTTGCTACTCCTCCCTGGAGGTGCTTCTTGAGAAGTACACCTTCGTATGAAAGGATGCGGCGGCATACGAGTGTCGGCTGTGCTCCGACGTTAAGCCAAGAAAGTGCTCTTTCTGAGTCAAGGATGATAGTGGCAGGGTTTGTGTTAGGGTTGTATGAACCAACCTGCTCGATGAAACGACCATCGCGGGGTGCGCGTGAATCAGCCACAACAATGTGATAGAATGCGAAATTCTTTTTACCGTGGCGCTGTAGACGAATTTTAACAGCCATTGTGAATCTGTTTTAATATGTTATAAAATAAATTACCTGTGCTTTCCTACCCGAGGAAAAGCGCGCAAAGTTAGAAAATAATATCTATATTTGCAACTGCACACATAATCAAGTATAAAGTTTTATGAGAAGAATGATTTTATCTGCCGTTTATGCGGTATTGTGTATCGGCTCCATTGCCGCCCAGGAGAAACTTAATGAGAACGAGGACAATGTCATAGGGGAATACCTTGTGAGCCATCAGGGAGAGGAGAGCAAGGTACGTGTGATAAAAAATGATGACGGTACGTTTACCGGACAGGTGTTCTGGGTGAAAAACCGTCTTGACAAGAAAGGGAATGTCCGTCTTGACACCAAGAATCCTGACAAATCTCTCCGTGATGTTCCCTGTGACAGGATAGTCATACTGAAAGGTTTGAAATATAATGCGGAAAAGAACTGCTGGGACGGAGGCAAAGTCTATGATCCTATAAGAGGCATCAGGGCCAATGCAACCTGTGAATTTGTGGATGAAGGGAAATTGAAGCTGAAGGGGTCTCTGATGGGTATATCTCAGTCGATTATTTGGGAAAAGGAAATAAATTCTGCAAAAAAGTAAGAAAAATTTTGCAGAATAGTTTTTAATATCTATTTTTGCAGTCCCAAAATGCGAAAGCGGATGTGGCGAAATGGTAGACGCGCTACTTTGAGGGGGTAGTGGGAGTTTTCCTGTGCGAGTTCGAGTCTCGCCATCCGCACTCAATGACGGAAGCAGATTATTCTGCTTCCGTTTTTCTTTTGTGGGTGTCTGCCCTCTGTTCTTGTTCTCTTTGTCCTCTGCCCGATGGCCTCTGTCCACGGTGCATTCTTGCTCTGAGGCTGATTGTCAGTCGGTTGTCTTTTGCTTAGTGTGGCCATCAGTCCTTTTCCTGTCCGATGTCCACGGTGCATTCTTGCTCTGAGGCTGATTGTCAGTCGGTTGCCTTTTGGTCAGTGTGGCCATCGGCCCTTTTTCTGCCCGATGTCCACGGTATGTTCTTACTCTGTGCTTGATTATCAGTCAGTTGCCTTTTGGTCAGTGTGGCCATCAGCCCTTTTTCTGCCCGATGTCCACGGCATATTGTTGCTCTGTGGCTGATTACCAGTCATTTGCCTTTTGTCGGTGTGGCCATCAGCCCTTTTCTTGCCCGATGTCCACGGTATGTTTTTGCTCTGTGCTTGATTATCAGTCAGTTGTCTTTTGCTTAGTGTGCCCATCAGCCCTTTTCCTGTCCGATGGCCACGGTGTATGGTTGCACGGTGTACATTTGTATTGTTTGTCAGGAGTGGAGCGCAGTGTGCTGCCTGATTTTATTAGCTGTTGTAATGATATGTCGGTATTGCCCGGTATAATATAATAGGTTTGATATGCTGTGTTTGACTGAGCTTGGCATAATTGATATGATACGGGCAGACTAAAGGTTTGTGCTGTATGACTGTATGCCCTGATGAAGTTTTTCCGGATGACATACAAATCACGAACAGGAATGTGTTTGGCAAATTATTGATAATCAATTGTATAGTGGAGTTGACCCTGCTTTGCCCCTATGTTTTTAAGAGGGCAAAGCAGAGCTGGTTTTCGTATGTTGTTGATAGTGTTGTGTTTACGAAAAGATGTCTTGCTCGTGATTTGTATGATTGACAAATGAGAAAACACTGACCGGCAATATGATACATTTATTAATATCGTAGTGATGCCTTTGTTAAAACAATTTTATATATTTGCAGAAATATTTGATAGCGTATGCTATTGTTTCGGGTAAAAGAAAACGACCAATTTATTTTTAGCCCCAAGAAGCAATAAGTTTTACGCTCACGTCTCGCGTGGGCATACTTATTTGGGGCAATGGTGCTTGGTCGTACCTCTTTTTCCGGTAAGCAAGCCCACGTCTTGTATATGGGTATAGCATCTTGGCTGTCTGATAAGACTAAGTACCGTATGCATTATCATTCAAATTTTTAATAATTATGAAAAAATTACTTTTATTCGGCATTATCGTGTCGATGTCTATCGGTGTTTTTGGCGTCCAGGCAGCTGCTCAGAGCAAAGCTTTGCAAAAGGCTATGAAGAAAGAGTATAAACTTAAGATGAAGGAGTATGAAAAAGGTGGATGGAAAATATTTGGAACATCCCACACTCTGGATGTAGCGTTGCTTACACATTATGATAACCTGACAAAGGATGGTGTGACTGAAGTTATGGGGACGGCTGTTTCTTCCAACAAGAATATCGGAAAGGACAAAGTGCTTATGAGTGCCTGTGTGACATACGCGCAGAAAATAGGAAGCAATATAAAAGGACGTATTGTGGAGGATATGGGTTCGGTGGTCTCTACTGAAGAGCTTGCTGAATTTGAACATTTCTATGAGGCGTATGAAAATAGTGTTCAGGCTGAGATTAAAGGTGAATTGAGGAATTCGTATTCCATATATAGACCTGTTGAAATTCAGGGCAAGGAAGCCTATGAGTTCCAGACATATTATATCGTTGATGAAAATGAGGCTTCCAGAGCACGGATACGCGCCTTCCAGAATGCTGCGAAAGAGTCGGCCGTAGCACAGAAATATGCTGAGCAGGTTTCTGAATTCATTAATGAGGCATTTTAGCGTCAGATGAAAAGGTTATTGTCATATCTTTTTTTCATTTCAGTATCCTTTACTGCATTGTGCCAGGGTCCTCCTGTATGGTATGATTCGGCGATGAGGGATATGAAATATCCGCGTGAAATGTTTTTTACCGGGTTTGCCATAGGGGAGAAGAATCCGGGAGAGTCGGCAGAGGATGCGATCAGGAGAATATCCGATGAGGCGAAGGTTGAAGCTGTGTCGGGCATACGGATGACTGTCAGCAAGGTGATGAACAGCACTTCATCCAGTTCCCTGACTACAGGAAGCCAGGGCGTGTCCGAAGTTTCCAAAGAAGATTTTGTCTCTTCAACAATGATGCGGACGGATATCAGGGATGTCCCGGGGCTGCTGTCTGAATTCTGGGCAGATCCGGACAAAGGTGTTGTCGCGGCTTTTGCCTATGTCAACAAGTCAGAACTGGCCCGTAAGGTTGACCGCAGGCTGACTGTAAATATTACAAAGCTTGAGATGGCCGTTGAAGAAATCGGTAAGCTTGCGGCTGAGAGCCGATTGAAGGATGCTTCCGATGCTTTGGAGGGTCTGAAGCCGATTCTCGATGATATTGATGAAGACCAGAAGCTGTTGGTTTCGGTCGATGCCTCTTTGTCTGATGAAGATCTGCAGATTCCGAGATTCAATGAATTGAAAAATGTCATTTCATCAATTGACGACAGCCTTAAGGACGGTGTTTCCATATATTTAAGCTGTTCTGCGGAAATCTTCGGAAACGCTTATCGTGATTTTGAAGAGGAGCTTAGGGCTGCATTGTCCGGATTCAGATGTCATTTTGTGGAATCAAGTGAAGATGCGGAGAGGACAATTGTCATCAATGCCTCTGCCGTGGAGCATAGCAAGTCAGAACTGTATAATTTGAGCAACTATTTCTGCTATGTCAATTTGGATATGACGTTGGAGAACAAGGTCAAAGGCGTATGTGTCTATGAGGGAAGGATATCCCAGAAAGGAGGTCATACCCAAAGCTATAGGGACGCTGCCGTTGACGGCTATAAGGATATCGTTGGAAAAGTTATGCTGATAATTGAAAATAACCTGTTATAAAATCTTAAAATATGAAATTGAAATTGATTATAGCGTGTCTGTTGGCTTCTGTGGCGATGTCAGGACAGGTCAAGAAAGTCGCTATACTTGAGACTGTTGACAAAAAGGGAGATCTTGACTATTCGGTGAAGCTTATGCTGCGCAGCAATCTTTCAAAGGCGATTACAAACACTTCCGGTTATGAAGCATACGACAGGACGGATGTCGATGCCATTATGGGGGAGCAGGATTTCCAGCGTACAGGTCTGGTGAGTGATGACCAGATAAGGCAGCTCGGGGAAATGACAGGTGCGGACTATATTCTTGTAGCTGAGGCTGTCAGAGCCGGGGACAGCAATATGTTCATTACCGCCAAGATTCTGAATGTCGAATCCGCGAAAACGGAAAAGACGGACAATGCGCTGATGGGAGTGTCCGCGGTAGATATACAGAATGGCTGTGTGAAACTTGCGGAATCTCTGTTTGGTGTAAAGATATCATCTTCAAATGTCCAGAGGGATGATGACCCGGAGCAGGACAATGCATCCCGTAAGAATGAATCAGCCGGTGTTGAAGATCTTTCTGATGGGAGCTCGAGGTATGGAAATCTTCCTGAAAGGAGGCCGGAATACGGGATGCCGTCAGCTGTTTCTGGTTGCTCCATAGGTTCATTGATACATTTTGACGACGGGACGGCCGGAATAGTGTTTTACCTTAATCCGTACGGAGAAGGAGGTCTTGCGGTGTCTTTGGACGAGACGACTCTGGAATGGGATAATTCAAGGAAAAAAGTTGACATATCAGGTGTCTTGAGCGAAAAGGACAAGTGCAGTCTTATGTGCAATCCCGGAATGGGGGCATTGAATACGGACAGGATTCTTGCACAGGTTTCTGCGAATGCTCCTGCTGCAGCGTGGTGCCGTGGACACGGCAAAGGATGGTATCTTCCAAGTGCCGGAGAATTTCTTCAGCTGGTAATGGCCAATAATTATAAAGGCAAAAGGGGACCGATAAACAATGCTATTGTAAATGCCGGAGGAGAGCCTTTCCAGAGGTCCTATTATTGGACAAGCAATGAATGCGACAAAAAAGAAGCCTACAATTTTCCGATAAGCGGAAAGAAGGCGGATACGGAAAATAAGAAGTCTGCCGAGGGTGTCCGTGCGATTCGTATGTTTTAGCTTCGATGCACTGGAATGCGGTTTTCAAAAGAACAGGTATGCTGAAGCCAAGCATACCTGTTCTTTTGTGTTATTCTTCGTAAGGTTCGTTGAACGGGAGAAGGAACGGGTTTTTCATCCTTTCATCGGAGATTGTGGTGTGCGGACCGTGTCCTGGGATTACCGTGATGTCTCCGTCGAGGACCATAAGCTTTTCAAATATGCCTTTCATAAGGGCGTCATAGTCCCCCCAACGGTTGTCTGTACGGCCTATCGCCCCGGCAAAGAGGGTGTCTCCGCTGAACAGGATCTTCTCTTCATCGAGAAGATAGCAGACTCCGCCTGGTGTGTGTCCCGGAGTTTCCAGAACCTTGATCCTGACACCGTTTCCGAATGTGATGATGTCACCGTCGGCAATGTCTTCTGTCGGGAAATTCCCGTCAGGGGTTTTCATCCCGAACATATCGCAGAATGTACCGTTGTTGTCAAGTATCACTCTGTCTTCCGGTGACATAAGCACAGGGATTCCGTATGCTGCCGCACATTCTGATACTCCGTACACGTGGTCGAAATGTGCGTGGGTAAGCAGGATTTTCACCGGCTTCAATCCGTTTCCGTCGATAAAGCCGTACAGTTCCTGTTTCTCCTGTTCCGTATAGAATCCCGGGTCGATTATGATGGCTTCAAGAGTACTGTCCCAGATGATGCTGCAGCACTCCTGGAAGCTGTTGAAATATAAATTTTTAACCTTTAACATTTTGAAATCGTTTTGGGATATGGCTCCTGAAGTGTCGCGGAGTCTGTCCTTTAATTTGTTATGATGAGGCAAAAATAAGAAACAGTTTTGGATTTTAAGGACAGGTCCTGCATTTTCTTGTCTGATGCTGCCGGTAAATTTTGAATGTATATTGCCGTTATTATGAAAAAGGTTATTATTTTTGTCCGATAAACATTTTTAGATTTTATGCATATTGCGATTGCCGGTAATATAGGTAGCGGAAAGACTACCCTTACAAAGATGCTGGCGGCCCATTATAATTGGACGCCACGATTCGAATCAGTGGATTTTAATCCTTATCTTGCTGATTTTTATGAAGATATGGAGCGTTGGTCATTTAATCTCCAGGTGTATTTTCTCAACAAAAGGTTCAAGGACGTAGTTGATATATCCAAAAGCAAGGATGTGATAATCCAGGACAGGACCATCTATGAGGATGCCCGCATCTTCGCCCCCAACCTTCACGGTATGGGACTGATGAGCACAAGGGATTTTGAGAACTACTCCGATCTTTTTGACCTGATGATGTCTCTTGTTAATCCGCCCGATCTGCTTATCTATCTCCGCTCTTCGATTCCTAACCTCGTGAGCCAGATACAGAAACGCGGACGTGACTATGAAAAGAGCATACGTATAGATTATATTACAGGATTGAATGAGCGTTATGAATCCTGGATCGCGGATTACAAGCACAAGCTTCTTGTCCTTGATGTGGACAACATCAAGTTTGAAAACCGTCCGGAGGATTTCCGCACTGTGACAGACAAGATTGACGCGGAACTTTTCGGACTGTTCAAATAGGCGGTCCGCAATCACATAACAGAAAACTAATAACACTATGACAGAGAGACTTACCATCATTGATTTTGTCGAGAAATATGTCGGCATATATTCATCCAATACTTTTTTGTGGGAGAAGACCGGAGGCGAATGGAAATCAACCTCATATTCTCAGACCAGGAAAGAGGCATACCGTATAGGTGCCGGACTTGTCGCCCTCGGTGTGCAGAAAGGTGAAAAGGTCGCTCTGTTGTCCGAAGGGCGCAACTTGTGGGTCCTCGGAGAGCTTGGTATCCTGTATGCCGGTGCTGTCAATGTGCCGCTCTCGATAAAACTTGAGGAAAGCAATGACCTGGTATTCAGAGTAAAGCACTCTGACGCCAAATATATAATGGTCTCGAAGTCTCAGCTGCCGAAGATAAGGACAATTCTTCCTGAGGTTCCTGCTGTGGAGAAGGTGATTGTCTTTGATGAGCTTGACGAATATCTTGAGAAGGAAATGCCGGTTTCAGA
>ERZ777306.4956-NODE-4956-length-11327-cov-9.077715_pt1 | contig 11327 bp, 14 predicted proteins | sample MGYA00374966_ERZ777306 | MGnify/ENA primary metagenome ERZ777306 (study PRJEB29329, sample SAMN06343882) | mouse gut metagenome | isolation source: Mouse cecum | place: Austria: Vienna | collected 2014-11-15 ...
GCGGCAACGCATATATCGACAGGGAATTTCGGAACAAAAGAGACGTATGGACAGTACCGACACAACCGCTGCAAGAAGCGCATTTTGCAACATTCCCCGAAAAATTGGTAGCCGATTGCATTTTAGCCGGATGCCCCGAAAATGGAATCGTCCTTGACCCTTTCATGGGTTCCGGAACGACAGGCATAGTCGCCCGAAAATTCAACCGCAAATACATTGGGTTCGAGTTGAACCCTGAATACATAGAAATCGCCGATAAGCGGTTGAAAAAAGAACTTGGATTATTCATTTAACACCTCAATAACAGTATGAAAACGTATGTAATCACACTCTCAAAGCGGTTTCCTGCCGGACATAGACGTGCTGGCGACCTTACATTTTTCCATGAAAAGCTGGCAAATGCTCTTGACGACGCCGAAGCGACACTTACCGTAGACGATGCAGATGATACGCCAATTCAAATATGCGATTGGAAAATCCACACGATGCGGGTAAATTATCCCCTTTGGGAAAAACGCATCGCCGAGGTTGAGCGGGGCGAGGCTTGCCTATCAATCCGACAATGGATGGGCAAGCCATACCACAGCAAACAGACTGAAATTGCCCGGCTGACAAAGGAGGACGGCGTAGGCATTCAAAAAGTAGAAATCACCAATGATTTTTCGGAGTGCATTATCGGAGGCCAATATTATAACTACTATGATGTTGCTCAAAATGATGGCCTACACCCAGCCGATTGGCTTGATTGGTTTAACGCACACGACTTCGCAAAGCCTATGGCAATTATTCATTTCACCAAATTCCGTTACTGATATGAACACACAGAAAATGATCGAATGGATAGGCACTCACAATGTAGGCGTTTCGTCGAGAACAATGTGGTGTGGCTTAATGGGCGTAGGTTCCGGCTCGGCAGGTAGGTTTGACGTGCCGAGTGATGCGGACGACTTTTCCCGCTGCTATGACCTCGTAACCTTTGCGGAGGTTTCTCCGGTTTATGACCTGCCCCGTATCTGTGAGATTTTCCCTTGGTATAAGCCTATTATCGACAGTTGGGCAACACTCGCTGAATTGTATGAAAAGCAGGACTATAAAGGGGTATATCACCTCCTATCAAGCAAACGAGACGAGGTTATGTGCTTACAAGGGTTCGAGAAGAAAGGCGACGGAATATGGATAAAACAATGACAGCCATGAAACTGCTTTATATCGACTTATTCTGCGGGGCGGGCGGAACCTCTACCGGCGTTGAGAACGCTCGGTATGGAGGCCGGCAACGTGCAAAGGTTATCGGATGCGTTAACCATGACACCAACGCCATAGCCTCACACGCAGCCAACCACCCCGACGCTATGCACTTCACGGAGGATATTCGAACGCTGGAACTCTCCCCGCTGATAGCCCACATTGCCCAAATGCGAAAACAATACCCCGACGCATTCGTCGTGTTATGGGCGAGCCTCGAATGTACGAATTTCAGCAAGGCCAAAGGTGGGCAGCCTCGTGATGCAGACAGCCGGACGCTGGCCGAACATCTGTTCCGGTATATTGAGGCTATCAATCCCGACTACATTCAGATTGAAAACGTCGAGGAGTTTATGAGTTGGGGCGACCTTGACGACAACGGGAAGCCGATAAGCAAAGACGCAGGGCGGTTGTATCAGCAATGGGTGGCGAACGTCTGCGAATATGGCTACCGGTTCGCACACCGCATACTCAACTCTGCTGATTATGGAGCGTACACCTCCCGCCGCCGGTTCTTCGGCATCTTCGCCAAAGGCGACCTCCCGATTGTATTCCCCGAACCGACGCACAGCAAAGAGGGGGAGGCAGGACTATTCGGCGGATTGCAACGCTGGAAGCCCGTGCGGGAGGTGTTGAACTTTTCGGATGAGGGAGAAAGTATTTTCGGGCGTAAAAAGCCGCTCGTCGATGCAACATTGGAACGGATATATGCAGGGCTGATAAAATTCGTTGCGGGTGGCAAAGAGGCATTCATGGTAAAATGGAACAGCATGAGCCGCACGGGAAAATATCAGGCTCCGGGCATCGACGAGCCGTGTCCGACTGTTGCAACGCAAAGTCGGCTCGGCGTGGCACAGGTGAGTTTCCTTTCCAAGTATTACGGCGGTAGTCCTGAGGGTAAGAGTGTATCGGTAGAGGAGCCTGCGGGAGCAATAACCACACGAGACCACCACTCGTTCATCACGGCCTATTATGGCAACGGGCACAATCACAGCATAGACGAACCGGCTCCAACGGTAACGACGAAAGACCGGCTTGCATTTGTCGATATGCAGTACGGTAACGGGACACCCTGCGACATCGAGACACCCGCTCCAACCGTTACAACCAACCCCAAACACCAACTCGTCACCTGCAAACGGCACTACCTGATGAACCCACAGTTCCAATCCGCTGGTGGCTCCGTTGATAAGCCGTGTTTCACGCTTATCGCTCGCATGGATAAAATGCCACCTTACCTCATCCAAACGGAACAGGGCGAAGTGGCTATCATTATCGAACCGAACGACACACCTGCAATGGTAAAAATCAAACAATTCATGGCGTTATATGGCATTATCGACATAAAAATGCGAATGCTACGCATCCCCGAACTCAAACGGATTATGGGTTTCCCCTCCGACTATGTTCTCGTCGGGACACAGGCCGACCAAAAGAAATTCATCGGTAACGCTGTGGAAGTCAATATGGCACGGGTACTCTGCGAGGCTCTTTGCACCCGACTGATTGAGGAGGACATCAGACCGATTCGGGCGGTCGCATAACCAAAACGAAACGCAAATAAAAAAAACGCATTATAAATCATCGAATTATGACACGACAAGAATTTGAACTTTATAAATGGGGGAAAGGCACAAAAATAACATTCCCCAACCACTTACCTCGCATTATGCAACGTAAAGAAACAGTACTTGGGGTTGATTTTGAAACTTATCGAGTACAGATAAAGACTTTTATTACCCGTCGCCCGATATGGGTATTCTGCGGAGATATTGACATATTGAAATGAAATGCCACTACATATACACCGAGGACGGCGAAAAGGTACTTATCCCAGGCTGTATGGGCACAGCGGCAATGGGTATAGAGAATTGCACCTGCCGCCCTGAAAAGACCTTTGCTGGGTTCGAGCGGGAACGATACAATGAAACCGTCAAGGCTCTGCGGGCGGAAATAAAGGATTTGGAACACGAAAACGCCTATCTCAATAGGATAATCAAAAAACTCACAAAACAAAAATCGAGAAAATGAAAACAATGACGAAAGAGCAGCTTGCGGAGCTGCTGAACGGTAACGAATACCGTGATGAAATGACAAAGGAACAGGAACAGGCTGCCGAGGAGAACAATCTGCTGGTGCTGTTCGGGGCATCGGACGACCTGCTTGAAATGCGAGGGGCTATCTATGATGAGGCCGGAGCGTATGACGGCGGCGAGTATGCGCTGGCCTTGGACGGTGAACTGTATGCCGACGGTGAGGAGGAAAACACCTACCACAAGGCCATAGGCAACGAAATTCTGCCGCTTTCGGACGAGTACGACAACGACGACAATCCACGCCTCATTCGAGCCGAGTGGTGTCCCGACGATCAACTGGAATTGAGCTGGCGTATTTCCTCCAATATGCCCTACGCACCGTTCACAATCAAGCGGGACGGAGAACCTTACTGCGAGGGCATAGTTATCGACATCGATGACATAATCTCAAACAACAAATAACAGAGCAATCATGGGAAACTTTGGAATCAAAATCGACCTACTGAAACTGAAAAACAGTTTCGTAACCAACCTCAAAGGTAAAGCCGCCACGAAACGCTGCTTGGTTATCCCTATCGATGACAGCGGGGTTTACCTCGGAGAGAAAGGCGTATATCTGAACCTCACAGCCGTCGAAATGCGGGAACAGAGGTACGGCGACACGCACGTCCTCAAACAAAGCCTCTCGAAAGAGATATACCAAGCCATGAGCGAGGAGGAACGCATGGCGCAGCCCATAGTCGGGGCGTTGAAGCCTATCGAAAGCCAACAGCGTCAAATGGAAGTAACGCAGACCACCAACGCAGCGGAGGCTGTCGAAGACCCTGACGACCTCCCGTTCTAACATCGGGCGGTTCACAGCACGACACAATTCGGGGAGCAATCCCCGTTTTGTTGTCTTGCCCCCAAATAGCCCCAAATTCAAACGATATGATAACAGATAACCAAACACACGGCAAGCCCAAAAGAAAGGCGCAGAAGCCACCAAAACAACCCAAAATGGATATGTTCACGGCTATCTGCAAAAGCGACCTGAAAATAGAGGTCGTCAAAGAGTACATATTCCACCCGACCCGCAAATGGCGGTTTGATTATGCGATACCCGACCATAAAATCGCTCTCGAAGTAGAGGGCGGCGTATGGACGGGCGGACGACATACACGTCCGCAAGGGTTTCTCGGCGACATTGAAAAGTACAATGCAGGGACTTTGCTCGGCTGGCGGATATTCAGAGTAACGCCCGACGACCTATGCAGGTTGAAGACGCTGGAATTGATAAAACAGGCGATTTCCGGTTGAAAATTCATTTTTTTGCTCAAAAAATGATTATAATACAATCATATTGGCTAATTTTGTCGAAACTAACAAATTCAAAGGATGATAAAATTTTCAGAATTTGTATCGCTCGGACACCCGGATAAGATTGCGGACTATATTTCGCAATACCTCCTCGACCGATACATCGAACACGACCCGCAAACCCGATATGCGGTGGAAGTGCAAATCAAGGATTATCGGGTAACGCTCGGCGGCGAGGTATCGAGCACACACCTTTTCAGCCCGGAGGAGATTCGCCGATTCGTTCGGGAGGCCGTCAATGAAATCGGATACACACGAGAGTATCAGGAACGCTGGGGTGCAGAGAACACAATTTGCGGCGACCTTTTGGACGTTGAAAGCCTCATCACCCAGCAGAGCAACGATATAGCACAAGGGCTGTCCGGCTGGGGCGACCAAGGCATTTTCTTCGGGTACTGCGAATACCGGCCTGACACCTGCGGAATGCCTCTTGACCATACCCTCGCCAAAAGACTGTGCAAAGACCTGTTCGAGAGCGGCATCGGAGGCCTCGACATCAAAACGCAGGTCATAACCAGCAACGATAAGGTCGAAAAGGTCATCGTGGCAATACCGCTGCTCGACGACACCAGCAAAAAGACCGTGAAACATTTCGTGCGCTCACGAATCAAAGGCCGGTATCAACTCATCATCAACGGCACGGGACGATATGTCAAGCACTCGTCTATCGCAGACTGCGGCACGACAGGCCGCAAATTGGCTGTGGATTTCTACGGCGGCAACAGTAAAATCGGCGGCGGTTCCCCTTGGACGAAAGACGCAAGCAAGGCCGACCTTACGCTGAACCTCGCAGCCCGCCGTCTCGCTATCAACTACTCGATGAAGTACAAAACGGACGTAATGACTGCCCTCGCCTGCTGCATCGGCAAACAGGCGGTGGATTTCATCGTTCAAGACACGGCGGGAAACACGTTGGCCGAGGGGACAATGGACATCAACCCGCAGGAGATATGCAAGGAGTTCAAGTTGAATACCCCTATTTATGCGTCAATGTGCCGCTGGGGACTGTTCGGCGAGTATCAACAGGACAAAGTATGGGAATGAGGCTATGAAAACCGAAATTGCAAAACTCTCGCAAATTCAGACCAACGGGGCAAATCCCCGTGTCATCAAGGACGACAAGTTCGACAAGCTGGTAAACTCGATACTCGCTTTGCCGAAAATGTTGGAACTCCGCCCTATTGTGGTAGACGACACGTTCGTTTCTCTCGGTGGTAACATGCGCTATCGGGCATTGACGTTCATCGCTGGGATGTCTTTCGACGACCTGAAAGCCAGGCTGTGCGACATCCGAGATTTTCAGAAAAAGACAGAGGCCGAGAAAGAGGTTTTGATTTCTTATTGGGAGCGTTGGCAGGACAATCCTACCGCCCCCGTTATCCGAGCCTCTGACCTATCGGATGCCGAACAAAAGGAGTTCATCATCAAAGATAACGTAGGCTACGGTGAATGGGACTTCGATATGTTGGCAAACGATTGGGATGCAGAAGACCTCGAAGATTGGGGATTGGATGTATGGCAGACCGATAACAACAACGGCGGCGGAGAGGCAAGCGAAAGCAGCAAACCCGCCAACGGTTCATTGACCGACCGTTTCGTTATTCCGCCGTTCTCTATCCTCGACACCCGCAAAGGCTATTGGCAAGCCCGTAAAAAGGTGTGGCGGGAACTTATCGGGGATATGGGCGAAAGCCGCAACGATACGCTGATAACAAGCCCCGAAATCAAGTACAAAGACATCTATCAAAAGACACGGGAGCATCGAGAATCGCTCGGCCTTTCATTCAAGGAATACCTCGACAAATATGTGCCGGAGGAAGTCAAAGAGCGAGAGGCGGCCAAAGTCCTGTCGGCGGGCGTGTCGTTGCTTGACCCCGTTATGGCTGAACTTATTTGCCGTTGGTTTGGGTTAGAACGGTGCAAGACATTCGACTGCTTCGCAGGCGATAGCGTGTTCGGCTATGTATCGGCCTATCTCGGCAATGAGTTCACCGGCATCGAACTCCGGCCGGAACAGGCTCAACTCAACAACGAGCGGGTCGAGGGAATGTCCGCACGGTATATCTGTGACGACGGGCAAAATATCGGACAACACATTGAGCCGAACAGCATGGATTTACTGTTTAGCTGCCCGCCGTACTATGACCTCGAAAAATACTCCGATCTCGAAAACGATGCGTCCAATCAGGGAACATACGAGGAGTTTCTCACAATTCTGGCAAACGCTTTCAAATCCGCCCTCGGCTGTCTGAAAGAAAACCGGTTTGCAGTTATTGTCGTCGGGGACGTTCGGGATAAGAAAACGGGCTTCTACTACAATTTCATTGACGATATGAAACGCATCTTCAAAGAGAACGGAGCAGCCCTGTATAACGAACTTATCCTCATAGAAACAGGAGCCAGCACAGCCCTCCGTGCCGCCCGCTATATGGAGAGCCGCAAGGTAGCCAAGATGCACCAAAATATCCTCGTGTTCTACAAAGGCAACACAAAAGAAATCAAGAACAACTACAAAAAAATCGAATATGCAAGCGAAGATTTGGAACTATTCAGAGTGGATAGCGGAGACGAATCCGCAGAAGATTAGAGAGCATTTCGAAAATCTGTTACGCAAGGCCGGATTCAATATTCTCCGCTTTACAGCCCACCATTTCGAACCGCAAGGATATACGGCTTTGTGGTTACTCTCAGAAAGCCACTTTGCCGTACACACCTTTCCGGAATATGGTAAATCGTACATCGAGTTGTCAAGCTGCAACCTCGAATACTATCAGCGTTTTTTGGAAATGACAAAAGAGTTGTAAAATGAGCGAGGCACAACAGAGAAAGCGTCGGCAGTTGAAATTATCCCGCCTCGAAATCGTGGCGCAACTCTACAAACGTGGTTACAGCATACGGAAAATCCAGTCCGAGGTAATGAAACGCCTCGGACTGGAAACCTATTCGACGGCCACCGTGAACAGGGACATCCAAACCCTCCTCAAAGAGTGGCGGGAAAGCCGCTTGGAGAATATGGATTTGGCCTTGCAGCTTGAATTGGAACGCATCGACGAAACCTGCCGGGAGTTGTGGGAACAATGGGAAAAGTCGAAAACCGACTACACCAAGACCGACCGTAAACAGAAAGGCTCGCCAACAAGAGACAGCAAGACGGGAGAAACATCTATCCGCACCTACCAAACCGAACGAAAAGAAACGGAGGTTATACGTCTCGGCGACCCGTCATACATTGCGGAAATCAGACAGCAGCTTGCAGAACGCCGGAAGTTGCTCGGCCTGTATGCCCCCGAAAAGAAAGATATTTCGGGCGATATGAGTTTTGCGGCATTCCTCATTGAGAGCGGCATCGTGGATGACAATGAAGAGAAATAACGACATATTACGGCAGCGAGGCATCGACCTGATGCGTTCGTGGAGAGAGGATTGGAACCGGTTTGTCCGGGACGGTCTCGGCGTTACCCTCGACAGGGAGCAGCAGGAGATTTTGTCCAGCGTCCAATTCAACCCTCGCACGTCGGTTGCTTCCGGCACGGCTCGTGGCAAAGACTTCGTCGCTGCTTGTGCTGCCATGTCATTTCTGTACCTGACGCCCCGGTGGAATACCCAACGCCAACTCATCGAGAACACGAAAGTTGCCCTCACCGCTCCGACTGACAGGCAGGTAAAAAACATTATGATGCCGGAGATTTCAAGGCTCTACAATCGAGCAAAATCACGAGGCATCGTACTGCCCGGACGCCTGAACGCCTATGACATTCGCACGGACAGCGACGAATGGTTCTTGACCGGTTTTAAGGCCGACGAGAATAATCACGAGGCATGGTCAGGCTTTCACGCCGTAAATACGATGTTTGTCATCACGGAGGCGTCCGGTATCAGCGATAATACGTTCGAGGCAATCGAGGGTAACTTGCAAGGCAATAGCCGTGTTTTGCTGGTGTTCAACCCCAACACCCCTATCGGGTATGCAGCCCGCAGCCAACGAGGGGAACGCTGGACGAAATTTCGGCTGAACAGCCTTACAGCCCCTAACGTCATCGAGCATAAAATCATCATTCCCGGCCAGGTTGATTACGAGTGGGTAGCCGATAAACTCGAACAATGGTGTACCCGTATCGACAAATCGGAGGTGCAAGAAGAACTCGACGACTTCTGCTTCGAGGGGAAATGGTATCGACCGGAAGACCTATTTCGCAAAAAGGTTCTCGGCAAATTCCCGAAAGTAGCTGACGATGTGCTTATCCCGATGCAGTGGATTGAGGCCGCACAGGAACGCTGGCGGAAACATAAAGGGGAACACACCGGCACAAATTGGCTCGGTGTCGATGTGGCCGGAATGGGACGGGACGCAACTGTCTACTGCAACCGCATCGAGAATTGGGTTGCCCCATTCAAAAAGCATAATTCAGGAGGCACGGCAGACCACATGAGGGTTGCGGGCGACATCATCAACCACCGCCGCCAGCACCATGCGTCGTTTGTCAGCATCGACACAATCGGCGAGGGTGCGGGTGTCTATTCTCGGGCACACGAGATTGACGACAGCCCGTATATCATAAGCTGCAAATACAGCGAGGGAGCGAAAGCCCGTGATAAAGAGCTGACCGACATCACGGGGCAATACAAGTTCCTCAATATGCGAGCATATCTGTTTTGGTGCATCCGAGATTGGCTCAACCCCAAGAATAACACGGGAGCCATGTTGCCGCCGGACGAAGAATTTGCCCAAGAAGCAGCCGAAATCCGATGGTCGTTCCGCTCCGACGGCAAAATAGTCATCGAACCCAAAGAGGACATCAAAAAACGGCTCGGACGCTCTACCGACAAATATGATGCGCTGGCCAACACGTTCTATCCGGTTGTCATCAGGCGTCCGGTGGATAAAAGACGCATTGCGGGAGCTGTGTACTAATTTTTTTTTGCAAACAAAATGATTATAATATAAACAGTTATGGCGACAATCCAAGAAATCATCGACAAGAACAGACCGGTAACGGAGATAATCTCCGACTTGAAAGAAAAAGCCGTTTGCGTACCGGCATGGACGGGACGTTGGGGTTTGATACACGAGTACGACCCCAAGAAACACCCCGTAATGAACAAAGCCAAATATCCCGACATTGTGAAAGATGACGGCACTATTGACTACGTTACTCGCATCACATACGACCTGCAACGATTGGCAGTAAAACGCATGACGGAACTGTGCTTCGGCATACCTGTTAAGCGCATCTATAACCCCCAAAACGACGGGGAGCAGAAAATTGCCAAAATGTTGGAGGCAATCTACAAGCGGAATCGCATTGACAGCGTGAACATCGAACGGAGCAACATGCTGTTCGCCGGTTGTGAAGTCATGACGCTGTGGTATGCCGTTGAACAACGGCACAACCTTTACGGATTTGATAGCCCGTTGAAATTGCGGTGCAAAAACTACTCGCCGATGCAGGGAGACGAATTGTACCCGCTGTTCGATGAGTATGGCGATTTGATTGCCCTATCCGTTGGTTACACCCGAAAGAAACTCGGCAAAACCGTTTCATACTTCGACACCTACACCGACAACAAGCACCTGAAATGGTCGAACGAAAACAACGGTTGGCAGCTTATCGAGGATGATGATATTACCCTCGGCAAAATCCCCGGCGTATATATGTTTCGCCCGACGCCTATTTGGGAGGACACCTCGAAAATTGTGTTCGAAATTGAATGGGCGTTGAGCCGCAACGGTAATTACCTCCGCAAAAACAGTAGGCCGGTGTTCTGCGTCTTTGCAGACGAAGAAATAAAGTTCGGCGGAGAAGAATCCGAAAACAAGGAGTTCAAAAGCGTGTTGCAATACCCCAAGGGTTCATCAGCCAATTATATAACATGGCCGCAGGCTGTTGAAAATCTGAAATTCCACATAACAGAGCTGCGACAATCGTTCTTCACGCAGTTGCAGTTGCCGGATTGGAGTTACGAAAGCATGAAATCAAACCCCATGTCGGGCGAGAGCCGTAAGCAGCTATTCATTGATGCCCAACTCAAAGTCGAGGACGAGAGCGGGCGTTTGCTTGAATTCCTCGACCGTGAAATGAACGTCGTCAAAGCGTTCCTCAAAACGATGCTGCCCGAGAAACAATGGAAAGACGTGGATAGCCTGCAAGTGGAAATGAAGATAACGCCGTTCACGATTACCGATGAAAAGGACACGATTACATGCCTCACGACGGCCAACGGTGGCAAACCTATCATTTCACAGCGTCAGAGCGTCGAAATGTACGGCAAGAGCAGCGATGTCGATAAAACGATGCAGGAACTCGCCGAAGAACAAACCGTCGATGCGTTCAACTTATCCGAGTAGACCCATGACAAAAGTACGTATATCACAAATGACGTTCGGAGAAAGCGAGTTCGTCCGGGGTAATAAGGTTTGGAGGGCTGAATCGCTGTACTTGTTTGCACAGGCCAAAGGCTACGAAGTGCGAGACCTCCCGCTGTGGGCTGTGGATTTGACCGACAGTCCGTTTTCGGCAGACAACCTATCGCAGTTTATCTTCCAATGCAAACGGGTGCAGGATTGCTCGCTGGACTATCCTATCATCCTCGACGATTGCGGGCAGATTGCCGACGGTTATCACCGCCTGTGCAAAGCGATTTTGGAGGGACGTGAAACCATAAAAGCGATACGGTTGGAAGAAATGC
>ERZ777306.4957-NODE-4957-length-11327-cov-5.797019_pt1 | contig 11327 bp, 9 predicted proteins | sample MGYA00374966_ERZ777306 | MGnify/ENA primary metagenome ERZ777306 (study PRJEB29329, sample SAMN06343882) | mouse gut metagenome | isolation source: Mouse cecum | place: Austria: Vienna | collected 2014-11-15 ...
TGCCCACCTTCATCGAGATCGGCGACGTGCTGCAGATCGACACCCGCGACGGCCGTTTCATCAAGCGCGTGTAGGGGTTCCGACGGCCTGACGGCCGTCGGACTACTCGTCCGCCTAAAAGCCACCCAGCACTCCATCTTGGCGTTCAGGCCTTTCCCTCACGCACCGCAGTGCGTTCGGCCGGCCTTCAAGCCAATCTGGGGCACTGGGTGGCTTTTATGCTGCTTGCGTGGACCTGTGTTGAAGGGTTATTCGGTTTGCTCGGGGTGACTTCCACTGGTTTTTCGTAGGGCAGAGATTCTATCTCTGCCTGTGTGTCTACCTCGGTCGCGTTTTCGGCAGACATAGAATGTCTGCCCTACGAAGGGGGTGGGCCTGTGTGTTGGAGGACGGTTCTCTGCTGGTTTTTCGTAGGGCAGAGATTCTATCTCTGCCTGGGCTGTTGCCCCGGTTGGGTTTTCGACAGGCCTCAGATGCTCACCTGTGGTGAATCTGCTTTTGGGGGCGGGGTTTGTTGACAGTGTTTCTGGCTTGGGCGATACTTGCAAGTTGGGTTTGGGGATTGAACATTTACGGAAAGGAACAGTCATGCCTTCTTATGTACGCCCTTCTTTGATCCTCAACGTTGATATCGATGAGCGCGACTTCAGCGACGAAGCGGTCGCCGACATCAAGCGCTCTTATTCATACGTTGCTCCGTCGCAGGTGAAGGCGGCCCCCGCGCCGGCCGACACCGAGGATGTGGTGTGGCCGGTGGCTAACAAGATGACCCTCACGGTGCGCATGCACCGTCCCTATTGGGAAAAGGACGATCCCGAGGCGCAGGAGCTGTGGGAAGCGGTCATGCCCAAGTGGCTGCACAACATGTTCTTCAAGGTGTCCAACACCATCACCGCCTCCAACAAGATTCGCCGCGAGAAGGGCCATCCCACGCTGGACTTCCCCTGGACCGGCATCAACTTCGTGGACAAGATGGCCGTCACGGTGAAGGCGCCCGATGACAGCTCCATTCCCGATTCCACCATCGACCTCATCGAGGACCTGCGCGAGATAGCCGTCACCGGCGCTTTCGGCGAAGGGGCCGTTGCCGTGTGCATCCCTTCCCGCGAGAGCTACGACGCCCAGTACGCCGCCGCCTATGCCGAGGCGAAGGCCAAGGCGGAAGCCGAAGCCGCCGCTGCAGCCGAGGCCGCTGAGGCCGAAAAGGCCGCTGAAGCGGTTGCCCTGGCAGAGGGCCTTGAGGAAGAGGCCGCCGCGGGCGACGCAGCCGAAGAGCTGGTGGCCCAGATGGAAGGCGAAGAGGCCGCGGCCGACGAGAGCCTTGCCGAAGAGGAGCGGCTGGCAATCGTGCCCGAATTCGACGTGGATTACACCCTGTGGTCGGTCACTTATGCCGACGGCACCGTGAAGACCTACGACAGCGCCAAGGCTGAGTTCGTAGACTAGGCCCCGTGAAACAACCGCATAGAGAGGGGAGAGCTCTATGAGCAACCTGATGGAACTGTTCGAAAAGCTTGAGAGCCAGAATATCACCGTTCACCAAAACCGTTGCGTTTCCGTGCGCAACCGCAACGCCAGCTGCATGCGATGCGCCGAGGCCTGCACCTCCGGTTGCATTTCCTATAGCGACAACACCATCATCATTGCGCCGGAGAAGTGCGTTGGCTGCGGCACCTGCGCCACCGTGTGCCCCACGTGCGCGCTGGAGGCCCACAAACCGGGCGATGCCCAGCTGCTGCAGGACTGTCTGGACGCCATGGCCGCCGCCGACGGCGAGGCGGTCATCGCCTGCGAGCGCATCCTGAGCGCCGCTTCGGGCCTGTACGACCCCGCCAAGGTGGTGTCGGTAACCTGCCTGGGACGCGTGGAGGAAAGCCTGCTGGTAACCCTGGCCGAGATGGGCGCCAAGCGCATCACCCTGGTGCAGGGGGAGTGCGACAGCTGCGAGCTGGCCGTGGGGCTACAAACCGCCCAGCTGGTGCGCGACACCGCCAACGTGCTGCTTCAAACGTGGAACAGCCCGGTAGAGGTGCGCATCTCCGCGAAGCTGCCCAGCTTCATCCGCAAAACCGGCGAAGAGGAATTCGACGCCGGCCGCCGCGGCTTCTTCACCAACATGAAAGACGAAGCCACCTCCGTCGCCTCCATCGTGGCGGAAGAGAGCATCAACGACGCCCTGAAAATCGAGCGCAAAGAGCCGCCGAAGTACCTGAAGGTGATGGAGGACGGCACGCTGCCCCACTTCATCCCCGACCGTCGCGAACGACTGCTGGACGCGCTGGCGGCTTTGGGGGAACCGCAGGACGTTATGATCGACACCCGCCTGTGGGGCCATGTGGTGATCGATCCGGAGAAGTGCACCTCTTGCCAGATGTGCGCCACCTTCTGTCCCACCGGCGCCATCCGCAAGTGGCAGGGGGAGGACGGCACCTTCGGCGTGGAGCATTATCCCGGCGACTGCGTGAAGTGCCGCTGCTGCACCGACATCTGCCGCACCGACGCCCTGTGGCTCTCCGACGAGGTGTTCGCGGTGGACCTGCTGTCCGGCGCGGTGGATCGCTACGAAATGGCGCCGCTGAAGAACCCGCCCAGCAACCCCCATTCCATCCTTCACTCCATGAAGGATCTTATCGGCATTTCCCAGATTTACGAGCGCTAAAGCGCCGCGAACCTGCGTCGAACCACTCGGGGCCCCAAGCGGGCCCCGTTTTCGTTTCGGCCGCAATACTGTGGACGGCCGGTGCAGCCTGCAAGGTTTTTCGGCAGAGGACAGGGCCGAATGGTAAAATTCGGTATTTGAAACAAGCAAGGTACTTGGTTACGTGAGGATTGTGGTGACAGTTCTGGAAACAGAAACCTGCGGCGCGGTTGACGGGGCATGCCGTTCGGCCTTCGTCGCGGCCCCCGACTTGCCGGAAGAGGCGCGCCAGCGGCGCATCAGCCACATGGCCCCAGAGGGAAGCATGGTGTACCGGTTTCCCGTGAAGGCCAGCGGCGAGGGCGTGGTGTCGGTGGCCGCCTTCGATTTCGACGGCACCTGCATCCAGGGGGACTCACCGGTGATGTTGGTGCGCTATCTGTTGAAGCACGGGCTGATGTCGAAGAAAGCGGCCTTCCGCATACTGCTGTGGGCCGGCCGGTACAAGTTCCGCTTGCCCCAGAACGAGAGCCTGGCCCGTGAGCTGGTGTTCAGCGCGTTCGAGGGGCAGCCGAAGGCGAAGGTGGACGCGTTCCTGGCGGATTTCTATCATAAGGTGGTGGAGCCCCGCTGGCGCCCCGAAGCGGCCGAGGCCATAGAGCGCCACGCTGAAGCAGGCCACGCGGTGGTTATGATTTCGGCGTCGTTCGAGCCCATTGTGCGGGAGGCGATGCGCAATCATTGCATCTACGCCCAGGTGTCCACCCGCATGCAGGTGGACGGCAGCGGCTGTTACACTAACAAGGTGGACGGCGCGCCGGTGCAGGGCTGTGAGAAGGCGCTGGCCATCACCCGGCTGTGCGACGAGCTGTTCGGTCCCGACAAATGGGAGCTGGACTGGGCCTATGGCGACCACCATTCCGACCGCGCCCTGTTGTCGCAGGCGCGCGAGCCCTTGGCCGTAACCCCCGACAAGCCGTTGAAGCGCACTGCGAAGGCGGATGGCTGGGAAATACTGGACTGGAACATCGAGAAATAACCCGCGAAGGAGGTACGGAATGACCGAATTGAACGATTCCCTGCCGCAGCCTTCTCCCGAAAATGATTCGGCCCAACTGTTCGTGAAGCAGGCGCAGGAGGCGCGCACCCAGGGGAATTCCCAAATGGCGGCCCATTTGTACATGGCCGCATTCGATGCCGGCAGCCAGGAGGGCCAGCCCACCCAATCGGCGCTACGCAGCATCCGCGAGGCGTGGAATCTGGCCTGCACCGTGAAGGACCGCTCGCTGGCCGAACACGTTTTCCAGAAGATGGAGCCTTATCTCTCGCCGGTAGAAGTGGGGGAGTGCGGCAAGAAGTTGCAGGACTTGGCCTTCTCGCATTTGGAGCAGCTGGGGCTCGATCGCGAGCAGCTGGAAGACTTCGCCCGGGCGCTGGAGGACGATTTCGAAGAGAATGGCATTCCCGAGGGGGTGTTCGGCGGGCCGGGGTTCGCAGGCGTCGCCTTCCCGCTGCCCTCAGCTGCGGCTGCGCAGGAGGGCGCGGAGGCGCCGGCCGAGGCTGATGGCCCCGCCGCCGAAGCCAAGCCGGGCCCGCAGGTTGTGCCGCCCCTCAACTTCTCTTCGCTGGTGGGCTACGACGATGCCGTTTTCGCTGCCCGCAACTTCGGCATCGGCCGCCAGGATGAGCCAGAATTCAACGAGCTTCTGCAACTGCTCAACGAGCGCCACGGCCTTGAGCGGCCGCCGGCGTTGGATTCGCTGGTCATCCGCGCCGAAGCCCGTGAGGACGCTTCCCGTTTCGCCCAGGCGGTGGCCGGCGAGATGGGGCTGCCGCAGATCCGCATGCGCCTTGAAGAGAACATGCTGGGCTACACGGTGCTTTCGTTGGCCATCTTGGGCGCCCCGAAGGCCAATCCCTCCAAGCTGGGCACGGTGCTGGAACGGGGCGGCGTGCTGGTGCTGGAAGACCTGGATTTGTGGGAGCCGCCGGCGGTGGACTCCTTCGAGGATTTGGGCGGCCTTATCCGCGCCTCGGTGGGCAAAGGGGCGCGCGAGGCGATGGCCCTCATCCGCCAGGCGGTGGAGAACCCGTCGGTGCTGGTGGTGGCAACGTCTTGCCTGGACAGCTCGGTGGACGCCTTCTTCGTGGACTTGCTCACCCCCTTCACGGTGCTGGACATCTCGCTGCCCACGGCGGCGGAGCGGGCCGACATCTGGGCCGAGCTGGCGCGGGAGCATCCTTCCCTTCGTTCCATCGACTGCGGCCAGCTGGTGCGGCTGTCCAATGGCATGCCTCGCTACGACATGCACATGGCGGCGCGGGAGGCCATCGAAGAGGCTTACAAGATGGGCATGGCCCAGGGAGAGTATGTGGCGGTTTCCGCCGACAACCTGTTCGACAAGCTGGCCGCTTATCAGCCGCTGGGCTCGAAGGAGTATCTGGAGCTGGAGGAAAACGTGATCGCCCGCTTCCGGGAGGGGCTGGCCAACCTGGAAGACTTCCTTGACGAAGAGTAGCCCGAACATCGCCTGGGGTGAAGCGGCGCTCTCGCGGCCCCAGTTTATCGAGCAGGTGTGGCAAGAGGGGCGTGCCGCCTACCGCGAGCTGCCCTGGCGCAACATCGACGATCCTTTTGCCGTGCTGGTGTCCGAAGTGATGCTGCAGCAAACCCAGGTGGCCCGGGTGCTGAACTTCTGGCCCCGGTTCATGGCCGCGTTCCCTACGGCGGACGCGCTGGCGGCCGCCAGCAGCGCCGACGTGCTGGAGCACTGGCAGGGGCTGGGCTACAACCGCCGCGCCCTTCTGCTGAAGCGGGCGGCCGAAGTGTGCGCCGCTACCTTGCAAGGGCAGCTGCCCCGCAGCTACGATGAGCTTTTGGCGCTGCCGGGTGTGGGGCCCGCAACCGCCGCCGGAGTGTGCAACTTCGCCTACCGCACGGCGGCTCCTTACCTGGAAACCAACGTGCGGTCGGTGTTTCTGCACCTGCTGTTCCCCTCGCAGGAGAATGTGGCCGACCGGCAGCTGATGCCGCTGGTGGCCGACTGCGCCGCCACGGAAGAGCCGCGCGGGTGGAACTACGCCCTGCTGGATTTGGGCGCCCGCCTGAAGGCGGAAACCGCCAACCCGTCGCGCCGCAGCGCTTCCTATGCGCGCCAGAGCCCCTTTGCGGGGTCGAATCGCCAGAAGCGGGCCGCGCTTTTGCGCTGCGTGCTGGCCCATCCGGAGGGTATTGCCGCGGCGCAGGCTTGGCAGCTGGTGGACGAAGAGCTGGCCCGGGCAGGGGTTGTCCCCGCTGACGAGCGGCTGAAGGGGGAGATTGCGGCCCAGCTGCAGCGAGAAGGCTTCTTCCGCTGCGAAGGTGGCCTGCTGCGGCCCTAACCCGGGCCGGGCGCCCCTGCGGGCCCTCGTCCGCTTTTTGCCGCTGCTGCCCGCCCGCGACGCGGCGCCTGCGGGCGGTCCGTGCTATGCTTGCACGCCGTATGGCACTAACCAGCGCGAAAGGAGGCGCCGTGGGCATTGCCGCCATATTCCTCACCGGGGTGGGGCTTTCCATGGACGCTTTCGCCGTTGCCGTGTGCAAAGGGCTGGGCATGAGTCGGGTGAACTGGGGCCGCGCTTTGGTGATCGCCCTGTTCTTCGGCGCGTTCCAGGCGTTCATGCCGGTGGCGGGCTGGGCCCTGGGCAGTCAGTTCGCCGCCATTGTTACGCCGGTGGACCATTGGGTCGCCTTCGGGCTTCTGGCCTTCATCGGCGGCAAGATGCTCTGGGACGCCTTCCATGAGGAAGGCTGCAGCGAGGGGGAGTGCTCGGCGGTGAAAGACGCCCCGCTTCAGCTGGGGCAGCTGCTGATGCTTGCCGTTGCCACCAGCATCGACGCGCTGGCAGTGGGCATCACCTTCGCGTTTTTGCAGGTGAACATCGCGCTTGCGGCCGCGGTCATCGGCCTTACCACTTTCTGCCTCTCGTTTGCCGGCGTGGTCATAGGCAATTACTTCGGCGCCAAGTTCCAAAAAGGGGCCACCGTGGCCGGCGGTGCGGTGCTCATTCTCATCGGGGCGAAAATCCTCTGCGAGCACCTGCTGCAAGGCTAGGCGCTGCCGGGGCCCTGCGCCCCTATTCCACCGGGTAGCAGCCCAGCACCTTCACCTCGCGCAGCTTCATGCGCAGGCAGTTCAGGCAGGTTGTCACCGCTGGGTCGTTCACGTTGCCGAAGAACTCCAGGAAGAACATGTAGTCCCCCAGCTGCTGCTTGGTGGGGCGCGACTGGATCATGGACAGGTTGATGCCGGCGTAGGAGAACTCCGACAAAATCATGGACAGGCTGCCGGCGCGGTCCACCTGCAAGAACAGCGCCAGGGAGGTTTTCGTGCGAGGCCCGGTGAGCTGTGGGGCGCTGCCGGGGCGGCCAATGAGGGCGAAGGAGGTTTGGTTGCCCAGATGGTCCTCGATGTCGGTGCGGGCCACCTTCGCGCCGTGCAGCTGGGCCGCCAGCGCGTTGGCGATACCGGCCACCGAGGGGTCGGCGGCGGCGATGCGCGCGCTTTCGGCGGTGGAGGCCACGGCAATGGTGGCCACGCCGGGCAGGTTCTCGTTCAAAAAGCGGCGGCACTGAGCCAGCCCCTGGGGGTGCGAAGCCACGGTAGTGATGTCGGCGCGCTGGGCGTCAGGGTGCAGCACCAGACAGTGGTGGATGTCCACCACCTTCTCACCTAAGATTACCGCCCCGGAGCGGAAGGCGAAATTGTCCAGCGTGGCGGTGACGGGCCCTTCGAGCGAGTTCTCTTTCCCCACCACGCCGTAAGCGGTGCGGCCGCGGTCCACGCAGTCGAACACTTCGTCGAAAGAGGCGCAGGCCACAAGATCGGGGTCCTCGATTCCCAATCGTTCGGCGAAGAACAGCGCCGCCTCGTGGGTGTAGGTGCCAAGTGGTCCTAAGAAGGCGATGCTGTTGCTAATTGCTGCCATTGCGATGGTTCCTCTCGCTGATTCGATGAAAACATAACTCTTTATTATAGCTGAAATATATCTGAATGCAGAGGGAAGCGCTGAAGGGGCTTCGAATGGTAGTAACTGCGGGAAGAGGGGTTGTATTTTATGAAGCCCCAGTATATAGAGGGGGTTTACCGTGGGTGATGGCGAAATATAGCGTATATGTTACAGTGTATAAAGTTCGTAACATTATTTGTCCATTGGCGCCCCTTCCGTTCCCAATTGGGCGTTTTCCATAATTTTTCCGATACCTGTTGGTGGAGAATGGCCTACGCATGAAGTGGAGACGAGGACACCTTAAGGAGGTGTACATATGGAAAATCAGGCTAAGATCGCAGATTTCGACAGCATTTTGGAATCTCGCGGTGTGACCCGTCGTGACTTCCTGGGGCTCTGCGCGTCCATCGCCGCAGCCGCCGGGCTGTCACAGATGGCCATTCCGCGCATTGCCCATGCGCTCGAAGAGTCTGTAATCGGCGCCAAGCAAGGGGCCCTGTACCCGGTCATCTGGATCGAGGGCGCTTCTTGCACTGGTTGCACCGAGTCGTTCGCCCAGATCGAGACCCCCGACGTGGGGGCCATTGTTCTCGACCTGATCTCGCTGAACTACTCGGAGACCCTCTCTGCAGCTGCCGGCCATTCCGTTGAGGAGGCTAAGGCTCAGACCATCGCCGCTGGCAACTACATTCTTGTGTACGAGGGTGCGGTGCTGAAGGCGTTCGAGGGCAATGCGCTGCGCGTTGCCGGCGAGGTGGGCACCACCGCTTTGGTGGAAGCCGCCGAGAGCGCCAACGCCGTTGTTGCCCTGGGCTCTTGCGCCGTTAACGGCGGTTGGTGCGCTGCGCATCCCAACCCCGCGCAGGCCATGGGCGTTCAGCAGTACCTCGAAGAGGTAGGCGTCGAGGCCACCGTGGTAAACGTGCCCGGCTGCCCCGCCAACCCCGAGTGGCTGATGTCCATTCTGGTGGACGTAGTGGTGATGAAGGACGTCTCCCTGCTTCTCGACCGCCTGAACAGCGAGAACAAGCCCGACGACATCTTCGGCCAGACCATCCATGATAACTGCGAGCGTCGCGGCCACTTCGAGAACGGCGAATTTGTGTACAAGTTCGGTTCCGAAGAAGAGGCCAAGGGCTACTGCCTGTACCCGCTGGGCTGCCGCGGCCCCCAGACCAAGTCGAACTGCGGCGTGGTGCTGTGGAACAACCGTCGCAGCTGGTGCGTTCAGGCCGGTGCCCCCTGCATCGGCTGCTGCGAGGCCAATCCGGCCAACCCCGGTGACAACTGGGTGCAGGTGAACACTCCGTTCTACAAGCGCATGCGCGACCTGCGCATTGGCGACTGGCTGGTGCAGCCCACCGTCATCGGCGTGGGCCTTACCGCCATCGTGGCCGCCTGCCTGGTGGTGCACGGCTTCGGCATGAAGCTGACCGGCCGCATGGACGGCGGTGCTCCGTTTGAGAAGATCCGCAAGTGGGACGCCAAGCATCCCGAGAAGTCCATCGGCAAGTACGACCTCACGCCCGAAGAGCGTCAGGCGCTGGCCGAGAAGGACTGCGGCCATGCTGTTTCCCTGGATGAGACGAGAGGAGGCCAGTCCTAATGACCCGTTCAGTTATCGACCCGATTACCCGTATCGAAGGTCACCTGCGTGTCGAAATGGAGGTTGACTCTCACGGTATCGTCTCCGACGCCTGGGTTTCCGGCGGCTGCTTCCGCGGCATGGAGCTGGTTGTGCAGGATCGCACCCCCGAAGACGCTGCTCAAATTGTTGAGCGCATCTGCGGCGTGTGCCCGGTTTCCCACGCCCACGCTTCCTCCATCGCCGGCGACAAGGCCTACGGCATCACCATTTCCAACAAGGCGCGCATTGTGCGCAACCTCATCGAGGGCGCGCAGTTTTTGCACTCCAACATCCTGTGGCTGTACAACCTGGCGGCGCTGGACTACGTGAACCCGCTGAACGCCCTGAACGCCAACATCCCGGACACCTACGAGCTGGCCCAAGCGGTGGGCACTTCCATGAACACCGACTTCTACGCGCTGGCCGAGAAGCTGACCAAGTTCGCTGAGAACGGCCAGCTGTCCATCTTCTCTGGCAACTGGTTTGGCGCCGACGAGGGTACCGCTTACACCATGACCCCCGAGGCCGACCTCATCTGCACCGCCCACTACCTTGAGGCGCTGAAGATGCAGGCCCGCGCTTCCGAGGTGTCGGCCCTCTTGGGCGGCAAGATGCCCCACGTGATGACCATCATCCCCGGCGGCTGCATGTGGGTGCCCACCGAGCAGAAGCTGGACGACCTGAAGGCCATGTGCGAAGAAATCCGCACCTGGTGCAACGAGACCCTGCTGCAGGACACCCTGGTGCTGGCTCAGTTCTACGGCGATGCCCTGAACTGGGGCAAGGGCTGCGGCCGCTACGTTGCCTGGGGCGTTTTCGAAGGCCCGAAGTGGCCCTACGCCAACTACGAAGAGCAGATGCGCAACCGCTACCTGCCCATGGGCGTCATCGACGAGAACTTCAAGGTTACCAGCGTGCAGGAAAGCTCCATCACCGAGTACATGGGCCACTCCTGGTACAAGGGTTCCGAAACCTACACCTCGCCCTACTTCGTGACCGAGCCCGACTTCACCAGCTACGATGTGAACGACCGTTACAGCTGGGTGAAGTGCCCCGCCTACGACGGCAAGCCCATGGAGGCGGGTTCCATGGCCCGTATCTTCTCTGCGTACCTGCAGGGCGTGGACTTCGTTGTGGACGGCGTGGACGCCATCTCCGATGCGCTGGGCGCCCAGCGCGGCGACCTGTCCGCGTTCCAGTCCACCCTGGGCCGCACCGCCATCCGTCAGGTGGAAACCCTCTACATCGCCGACCTCATGTGCCAGTGGGTTGACGACCTCATGGAGGCCATCAAGGGCGGCGAAGAGGATTACTTCAAAGAGCCCGAGACCATCACCGGTTCCGGCACCGGCTTCTGGGAGGCCCCCCGTGGCGCCCTCTATCATCACGAGGACGTCAAGGACGGCAGGATCACCGGTTACCAGATCATCATCCCGTCCACGTGGAACCTGGCGCCCATCAACGCCGACGGCGTGCACGGCCCGCTGGAGCAGGCGCTCATCGGCATTCCGGTGGCCGACATCGAGATGCCCATCAACGCTCTGCGCACCGTTCATAGCTTCGACCCCTGCACCGCTTGCGCCGTGCACGTGTCGCAGCCTTCCACCGGCAAGCACTTCGAGACCGTCACCAATCCTTGGGGGGTGAAGTAAGATGGCCCATCTTGCACACTACCGCGAAGCTCATCCCATGGTTTTCGTGGTCACCCACTGGATCAACCTGGTGGCCATGATCATCCTGATCATCAGCGGTATCTACATTCACTTCCCCTTCGTGGGCGGCCTTGAGGGCATCTGCCGCGGCGCTCACCTGCTGTTCGGCTTCGTGCTGTTCTTCAACTGCGTGTTCCGCGTGGTGGCGGCTTTCTTCGTGAAGACCTCTCCCACCGGCGGCACCCGCGAGCAGGTGAAGGACTACAAAACCTGGCTGCCTCAGGCGGACAACCGCCATCAGGCGCTGGAGTGGATTAAGTACTACCTGTTCCTGCGCAAGACCCATCCCTTGGGAGCCAAGCTGGGCGTGCCGCAGAAGATCAGCTACCAGCGCCTGATGGCGGTTGTCCGCCTGAGGCAG
>ERZ777306.4962-NODE-4962-length-11319-cov-6.733487_pt1 | contig 11319 bp, 10 predicted proteins | sample MGYA00374966_ERZ777306 | MGnify/ENA primary metagenome ERZ777306 (study PRJEB29329, sample SAMN06343882) | mouse gut metagenome | isolation source: Mouse cecum | place: Austria: Vienna | collected 2014-11-15 ...
GCTTAACCCGTTGATAGTAGCGGGTGCAGAGCGTATGGCAGATCTTGGCGAAGAAGCTCGAAAGGCAGGATATGTCTTGTCTGACGATACGCTCAACGCATACGGCGCATACGATGACCAACTCCAAAAACTAACCACGGGCGCAACTGCTGCGAAGAACGCTCTCGGCACAGTTCTGTTGCCGATACTGACCGAGCTTTCGGGTGCCGGGGTTGACCTTTTGGGAGACTTTACAAGGGGCATACAGGAATGCGGTGGAGATATCAGCAAGATGGCGGATGTCATAAGCGACATATTGCCGAAAGCACTCGACACCGTGATGAAGTATGTTCCGCAGATTTTGGACTTGATAGTCTCGGTGGTTGGCTCAATCGGCAAAGCAATAGTTGATAACCTTCCGATGATTGTCAGCGCAGTTTCGCAGATAATCTTCACAATTCTCAACGGTTTAATTGCTGCACTTCCGCAGATAGCGGACGGGGCCTTGCAGTTGGTGTTGGCATTGGTGGACGGAATTATCGACCAACTTCCGCTTTTAATTGATGTGGCTTTGCAAGTCATCGCAACGCTTGTGGAGGGGATAGCAAAGGCAATTCCCAAGCTAATACCCGCCATCGTAAACGTGGTTGTGCAAGTAGCGAAAACGCTCATAAACAATCTGCCTACGATTTTGAAAGCGGTGCTAGAACTTATAAAGGGAGTTGTGAAAGGCATCCTTGATGCAATTCCCACAATCATAAAAGCACTGCCCGAAATCATAAAGGCAATCGTCAATTTTATTCTCGGCTCAATTCCAGAGATTATCGATGCAGGCATTCAGCTTTTGACTTCGCTCGTGGCAGCACTGCCGGAGATTATAGAGGCAATCGTTGAAGCGATACCCGAGATAATAAACGGAATCATTGAAGCCGTGCTGAATTCAATCCCGCTCTTAATCGATGCGGGTATCAAGTTACTGACTGCGCTCATAGGAGCGTTGCCGGACATTATCCTTGCGATAGTGGAGGCAATTCCGAAAATTATATCGAGCATAATCGATGCAGTTATCAGTGCAATACCGCTTATCATTCAAGCGGGCATACAGCTTTTGATTTCGCTCGTGGGTGCTTTGCCCGAGATTATAACGGCAATAGTGGCGGCGATTCCGCAGATAATAAACGGACTTATCGAGGCAATTCTCGGTTCAATTCCGCAACTTATCCAAGCGGGTATTCAGCTATTTATTTCGCTGATTGCCAATTTGCCGCAGATTATTATCGAACTTGTCAAGGCAGTTCCGCAAATCATAAAAGCACTGGTAGATGGCTTTGCACAAGGTATCAGCTCATTTGTTGAAATCGGTGCAAACCTGGTGCGTGGTTTATGGGAAGGTATCAAGAGCCTTGCAGGTTGGATTTGGGATAAGGTCAGCGGTTGGGCGAAAGACCTATGGAAAGGCATCAAGAACTTCTTCGGCATTCACTCTCCGTCAACGAAGATGGCGTACATCGGTGACATGATGATGGAAGGCTTGGCGGGTGGTATTGACGACTCCGCCGGGGAAGTTATGGACTCGGCAATGGATATGACCAAGGACTTGAATTCCGTATTCAATGACCTATCTGCCGACTTCGCTGCCGAACCCTTACAGCTTGATGTTAACAAGACCATCAATGGGGTAAATGACACGGCTTTGGGCGGCGGAAGCGGTTTGACAATTCAGCTCAACATTGACAACTTCAATAACTATTCGGGCGAGGATATAGCTGATTTAACCAACGAAATTATGGAAACGGCAGGAAACTTTATGAAGAGAAAAGGAGCAGTATTCGCATGACACAATTTACATACAACGGAATATCGTCTGCTGATATGGGTGTGCGGATACAGTCCAAGAGTATCTATTCAGTTCCGAAGTTCGACATTAGCAGTGTTACTATTCCTGGACGGGACGGAGAACTGCTAGTGCCGAGCGGACGATTTCCAAACGCAACTGTATCTTACACTTGCTTTGTACCGGCACGGAGCATAGAGCAACTTGGCGAGAAAATAACGGCAATCAAGGCTTGGCTTTACACCGAACCTGATCGCTACCATATTTTGACGGATAGCTATGATACGCTGTTCTTCCGCAAGGCGGTGATAAGCAACAAGCTCGACATAGGAGAGCAGTGCAGAAAGATAGGTACTTTTACGATTACTTTTTCTTGCTACCCGTTCAGGTTCTCAAATGATGGACAGCGGAAAATTGAGAGTGCGGAAGCGGTCACGCTTATAAACCCTTATCCTTTCAACGCAAAGCCGTATATCAAGGTAAACGGAAGGGGCGAGGGTACGCTGATAATTCAATCGGAAGGTTCGAATAAAATCTGGTACTTCAAAACGCTGAACGGCTATACCGAGTGTGACAGCGAACAGATGAATTTCTATCACGATACTCAGTCGAAGAACGATACTGTCAGCGGAGACGGATTTCCAATTCTCTATCCCGGCAGAAATACAATATCGTTTGAGGGTGCGATAAAAAGCATTGAAATCGTACCAAGGTGGGTGTGCTTATGATACCGATTCTATTCAAAGCAGACGCCACCGATTTCAGCACCTTCGGTATTGGCGCATTGACGGAAACGCTCACTTGCGAAGTAACGGAGGAACGCAACGGAACATTCGAGTGCAAGTTGACCTATCCTTCAAGTGGTCGGCTTTACACTGAAATCTTGAAAGACAGAATTATAAAGGCGAAACCTAACGATACCAAGGAAGCGCAAGCGTTCCGTATCTACAAGATTTCGCTGCCGATTAACGGGACTATAACCATTTACGCACAGCATATTTCCTATGACCTTTCGGGGATAGGAATAATGCCGTTTGAGAAGTTGGCAACGACCCCGCAATTGGCTATGGATTACGTTTTGCAACACGCAACTAGTCCGCATAACTTTACCTTCCAAACGGACTATTCCGCAGCGAAGGATTTCTCGGTTCTTAAACCCAAGAGCATACGAGCTTGCTTGGGCGGAGAGGAAGGCTCGGTTCTCAACCTTTGGGGTGGTGAATTCGAGTGGGACAACTTCAATATCAAGCACCACCAAGGGCGTGGCGAACACACGGATGTTGTTATCGAGTACGGAAAGAACCTCACCAAGTTCGTCCACGAGAGCGAAGACAGCGGAGTATATACAGAAGTGCTGCCGTTTGCTTTTATGGAGAATGAGGACGATGGCGAAACACTCGTAACGCTTCCCGAAATCACTGTGCCGATTGAGAACAGTCAGCTCTTGCACAAAAAGACTTTATTCCTTGATTTGACGGATTCGTTTGATGACGGGACGTTAATCACGGAGTCGATGTTGCGCAACAAAGTGGAGTCCTATATCAAGGGACATTCGCTTGATGCGGCTGTTCCGAATATCACAGTTTCCTTTCAACCTTTGTGGCAGACCCCCGAATATGCTGCAGTTTTGGAGCGTTTAACGCTCTGCGACACCGTAACAATCAAGCATTCTGTTCTGGGCATAACAGCCAAGGCAAAGGTCATCAAGACTGTTTATAACACCCTGGCGGAAAAGTATGTCTCGGTTTCCTTGGGTTCGGCAAAAGCCAACTTAATGAACACCATAGAGCAGAGTACCGAGGAACTTGAAAAGGTAATCGACAAGGCAAACGCATCTGCAAACCGAGTGCCGATGCTTATCAACTCTGCCATCCGAAAAGCCACGGATAAAATAACGGGGCAGACGGGTGGCTATGTAGTTATGCACACGCATACGGATACGGGGCAGCCTTACGAACTGCTTATACTTGATGCGCCGACAATAGAGGAAGCGGTCAATGTTTGGCGGTGGAACGTGAACGGACTCGGCTTTTCGAGCAAGGGTTACAACGGCCCCTATGACACGGCTATCACCGCAGACGGACGGATTGTGGCGGACTTCATCACCTCGGGAACGCTCGTGGCAAACATCATAAAAGCAGGCACGATTTCATCGGTAGATGGTTCTTCGTTTTGGAACTTGGACACTGGCGAAATATGCTTGAAAGCCTATGCGACAACCGAGAAGTTGGAGAAGGTGGAAAAGAAGGCGGACAACGCTCAAAGCGCAGCGAACCTTGCACAGAACGCAGTCGATGATTTGGCGGCGGAAGTCAGCGATTTGGACTACGATTTGGGAGTTGTTTCGGGGAACGTTGGAACGCTTTCAACGAGCGTGAAAACACTGACCACAAAGCAAGCCTCGCTCGAAAGCAACATTGACGGGTTGACGAGTACGGTTTCCGCGGTAATCACAAGAGTTACGGAAGCGGAGAACACAGTCCTTTCCGTGGTTCAGGAGTTTTCGGCGCTTAAGCAAACCACAACGGAAATCTCTGCACAGGTTTCCAAGAAGGTGGACGAAACCTACGGCAGCAGTTCTTCATCTTTTGGTTGGGTGCTGAAGTCCACGGGTTTCTATGTTTATTCGAATGCAAGCACTGTGATGTCGATAACGAGCAGTGGTCTTTCGGTGGTTGGTGCAATCGATGCAACAAGCGGTTCAATCGGCAACCTTACCATTGACGGAAAGCTGTACTTCGGCGGAGACTCGCAGTACTACATCAGCGCAAACTACAACGATTCAAACTATTACATCAGCTTGCCGGGGTTGCGAATCGACAAAGCATCAACGGCAGTATTCAGCGGAAAGCTGTCAGCACCGAGCGGAACGATAGGCGGATTTACGCTTTCGACTTCGTCAATCTATAAAACCAAGACCTCGTACAGCAGTTCAACCGAGGGTGTCTATATTGGCACGGACGGAATTGGACTCGGTGCGGGGACTTTTTATGTTACTTCGGCGGGTAAGCTCTACGCAACGAACGCAGAGATTTCTGGAACGATAACGGCAACGAGCGGAACGATAGGTGGGTTCACCATCAACTCAAGCAGTCTTACGAATGCAAGTGGTGGTTCGTCTATTCAAATCACGAGCGGGAACTACACAACCTACCTTGGTGCAAACACTTGTTACAGCAGATATCAGCAAACGGCAGGTACACGTGGTTGGACATTGTCGCACAGTATGATTTCTATTTCGGCATATTCGTCAAGCGTTTACTGCGGAATAAAAATCCAACCGACATACCAAAAGAGAACGAGTTATACGAGCAACGGCAATACAACGGTTGCGGAGGGGTGCATAACAACCTATTCAACGCAATCGTACAATGTCGACCAAGGCTACACCACGGGTTCGGCAGTGCCGTTCATTTTGGGCATAAGCCGTAGCTATATGAAATCGCCGTATGCTGCGCAGTACGAATGGGGCGCATATATGCGGTTTGCAAGCCACACACTTGCAGAGCTTGTCTATGACAGCTACCTCGGCGGAACTTGGCGAATGCGTGATGCCTACACGGGCAGAACCTATGACCTGGGTGGACACAAGTTCTATTTTTACAGCTACTCTTCGAGTATATCCGATGACAATGTTGTGAGCATTTCGCAGTCTATGCACGGGTTAAGCACAGTCCTAGGAGCAGTTGTGTGTCCTCGCTCGACTGCTACGAGTAGTTCGAATTTGAGCGGATATACGAATATTACGAACAAGGGCTATCAAAGCGTAGGTGTAACCATAAGCGGTACAACAGTTTATGTCGCATTCGACTATGGCACTTATCAAAAAGGCTTCTATTGCCTTATTTACGGGAAGTGATTTATGCTTATTTATTATCTTCAAAACGAAAACCAAGAAATCATCGAGGACGGCTTTCAGAAGTTCGATGAGCGGTGCAAGTCAATGGAAAGCACCAAATACCGAATTGTGAACGGCTACAACGGAGCATTATTCTTCGTTGAATACACGCTGACCGATGAGTACAAGGCAAAAGCAGCAGAGTTCAAAACAAGGTCGGAAATCAATGGGCTACGGCGGAGACGGGAAGATGAGTGTTTCTCGGTTATCAACCGTGGTGCATTATGGTATGACCGCTTAACCGAAGCGCAAAGGGCAGAGCTGGACGAATGGTACGATGCCTGGCTCAATGTTACCGAAACCAAGGAAGTACCGAAAACACCAGATTGGCTCAATTAAAATTGGAGGATAAAGAAATGAAACTTATCAATGTACTGCAAGCGCGAGATGCTCTTGCAAAGCTCACGGACACGCACTTCACCAGTTACAAAATACTGCGTGAACTTGTCAAGCTCAAAAAGAGAGTGGACGAAGAATACGAGTTCTATTCCACCCAGGAAAAGAAAGCAGTTGATACCTATGCGGAGAAAACTGAAGATGGTCAGCTTGTTTTCATCGATGGCGGAAGGCTCAAGCTCAAGGATGTCAAATCCAAGCAAGCCTTCGATGCGGAAATTGCAAAGCTCAACGAAACCGAGCTTGACGATATTCCTACTGTAACAATTCACGAGAGCGACTTTAGGTCGGCGGCGGATTTCCCCACGGCAACCGATATGCTGTTGCTTTCGGAAATAATCATTTTTGAGGAGGGCTGATATGATTGCATCAATCGTAATAAGCGTATGCGCAAGCGTTATAAGCGGTGTTGTGGTGTTCTTGGTTCAAAGGTTCTTCAAACGTCACGAGGATACGGAGAAGAAACGGAACGAGGCTCATAGGAAGGAGAACTTTCTCATCCTTAAAAGCATCAAGGCAATCGGTGAACTCACCGAGGCAAACAGCATCGCAATCCGTGATGGCAAGACCAACGGCGAGCTTAAACACGCACTTGCGGATTACACGCAGATCAACAAAGAACTCGATGAATTCTTAATCGAGCAAGCATCGGAAAACTAGGAGGAACGATATGAACGACATTTTAATAAACATCATTTCGGCGGTAGTGACCACAGTGTTGCTGCCGCTTATTACTTGGGCGGGTACGAAACTCATCCAATACATCGGCACAAAGGTCAAGAACGAAAAAGCATCTGCTCTTTTAGCTACGGCAACGAATATCGTGCTGAACGCAGTGCGCAGTGTGTTCCAAACCTATGTCGAGAGCTTAAAGGCAAACGGCAAGTTCGACTCGGCATCGCAAGTGGAAGCGTTGAAAAGGGCGAAGGATATCGCACTTTCACAGCTTGGGGACGATGTCAAGGAATATATCACTGCGAACTTCGGCAACCTTGACGGATGGCTTACAAACCAAATCGAAAGCTCAATCAACCTTTTGAAAAATCTGTAAGCCGGGGAGTGCGAGTATGGAGTACATAGCAAGCATAAGCTACGGCAAAGACAGCCTTGCAATGCTCGAAGTTATCCACCGCAACAACCTACCGCTTGACAGAATAGTACACGTCGAGATTATGGCAACGAAAGACATCCCGGCAGACCTTCCGCCGATGATGGAGTTCAAGAAAAAGGCGGATGCCATAATCTTCGACAAGTACGGAATTCCCGTTGAACATATTACTGCGCCGCATAGCTATGAAGATTATTTCTACTATGTTTGCAACGGCAAGAAAAGCCGTAATCGTGGGAAGATATACGGATTTCCTTTACAGAAGGGCAACTGGTGCAATTCAAGGTTGAAGGTGGGTGTTCTTGAAAAGGTACAAAAGGATGCGGTCACTTACATAGGCATAGCCGTGGACGAACCGCGCCGATTCCATAACCTTTCGGAAACCAAGCGTAGTCCGCTTGTGGAGTTTGGTTGGACAGAAGCACAGTGCCGTGCATGGTGTGAGGAAAACGACTTATTAAGTCCCATCTATACCACCGCAGCAAGGGGCGGATGTTGGTTCTGTCATAATCAGTCGATTGAGCAACTACGGCTCTTGCGGAAGAACTACCCAGAGTATTGGGCATTACTTTTAAAGTGGGACAGCGACAGTCCCGTTTCGTTCAAGGGTGATGGGCATACCTTGCACGATTTTGAAAAGCGGTTCTCTATGGAGGAGCGTGGGTTATTGCCCGAGAACACGGCTTTCAGATGGAAGCAGATACAGTAACGAAATAGGAGAGCGAATATGAGCAGCGAACAGACAGCAGTCAATACAATCGAGTTCAATTGTGCGGTGGGTATCGTTCTTAACCTTATGAGAACAGGTAAAATCACCACCGAGGAATTTGACTTGATTGAGGCAAAACTTAAACAGAAATACGGGATAGAAAGTGGGTGTGCGGAGTAACTTCCGCACACTTATTTTTTACCATCAAAGGACACGCAAAAATCTCTCGGTTTATCCGTAAAAAGTCTGATTATTTGGGCGTTATCGCTGGATATAGTTTGGGGTCTATGGTAATGTGTGTCATACCAAAAAGCGGAGGATATGTGCCTATGAACGAAGTAAAATTAAGAACGGTTGCTTATTGCCGAGTTAGTAAAAACTACGGTCAAGAAGTATCCCTAGAATCGCAGGTTCGGTACTTCAACGAAGTAATGGACAAAGACCCGTTGATGGTCAACTGCGGTTGCTACATTGACAACGGAATAAGCGGGCGATTCATTGGGGCAAGAAAAGACTTCAAGCGTATGATGCAAGATGCGGAACTTCACAAGATTGACTACATTTTGTGCAAGTCAATCAAGAGGTTTGGACGCTGCACCTTGGACACCATAAGGGCGGTTACAAGGTTGACCGAGCTGAACATCCCAGTGTTCTTTGAGCAAGAGAACTTGAACACCATCAAAGACCGCAACAACATTTTATTGGTTACGATGGCGCAGATAGCTCAAGAGGAATATGAAGAAAAATCCGAAGCCATCAAATGGACTTTCAAGAAAAGGTTCGAGCAAGGGCAGTTGATAGTCAACCCCAACACACCGCTCGGATACAAGTTCAACGAAGACGGACACTTGGTGGTCGTGCCAGGGGAAGCGAAAATCGTCAAGCGCATTTACGAAAGCTACGCAAAGGGCATCGGCTCGACGGAGATTGCAAGGCGGTTGAATAAAGACGGATACAGAACGGCGCACGGCAGACAGTATCTTCCAAGCACCATCCTTTACATAATCAAAAACGAAAAGTACAAGGGTGATGCGATGCTCCAAAAGTATGTGGTAGCGGATGGAAAGAAAATCAAGAATATGGGCGAGGCTCAACAATATTATGTGGAGAACGACCACGAGGCAATCGTCAGCCGAGAGCTATGGGATACTTGCCAACGATTGATAGAACGGCATAAAACTTCTGAATATGTACGGGCGGAGAACAGAGAGTTCGACCCGTTCAAAGGAAAAATAGTGTGCGGAAAATGCGGACATAACTACAAACGCATAAAGCGCAGTGATAAGAAAACTAGGTACGGCTGTTACCTTAAAAGCAGCAAAGGGATGAACGCTTGCAGAAGTGAAAGCATCAAGTTGGAAACGCTCGAAAGGGTGTTCGTTGAAACTTTTAACTTAATACACGGCAAACGAAAGTCCTTGATGGAAATGCAAGTAACGGATGAGGTTCGGGAACTCAACAACGAGATAACAAGAATGCTCAACCAGGAACGGACATACCTTCAACTTCAAGCGAGAGACTTGCTACACGGCGAGATTGAGGAAGAGTACAGAAAACTGCTCAACCGCATCGTCAGGGCAGAAGAGCAGAAGAAGGTAATGTTGGAAACCAACGGACAAAACGTGAAGGCTCAAAACGATTTGCGAGTTTATAATTCGGCGGTGATGCGAACGGCAAAGCTGACTGAGTTCGATGAGAAAGTTTTTGAGCAGATAGTTCGGCAAATCGTAGTGGTAGACAGAGAACATTTTGCTTTCCACTTGACCTCGGGTGAAGTGGCGAATGTGAGCATAATCTACTGGGCAACAAGCGAAGATGAAATACAATCAATTGATATAAAAGCAGTAACGGAGGTGTGCTAAAATGGACGAGAAAAGAATAAGGGTTATTCCCGCAACAAACTCACGGAGACTTTTGGTGGACGATGATTCGCCCGTAATCACTAGGAAGAAAAGGGTGGCAGCATATGCCAGAGTTTCCACGGGCAGAGAAGAACAGCAGACGAGTTTCAAGTCACAGTTGGAGTATTACACAAGGCTCATTTTGAGCAACCCCGACTGGGAGATGGTTGGCGTATATGCAGACGAAGGCATCTCGGGACGAAGCATGAAAAAAAGGGTGAAGTTCCGTGAAATGATAAAGGATGCGCTTGACGGAAACATCGATATGATTCTCGTAAAATCGGTCAGCCGTTTCGCTCGAAATGTCCTTGACAGCTTGACCATCATCGAGCAGTTGCGAGAGAAACGCATTCCCGTGGTGTTTGAAAAGGAAAAGCTCAACAGCCTTCAAGATGATAAGCGAACCAACTTTATGCTAACGATGTATGCATCAATCGCCCAGGAAGAATCAGACAGCTTGAGCGATAGCGTGAATTGGGGCATCCAACGCAGGAACGAGCAAGGCTTCGTAAGAAAGGCAAAGACCTACGGATATGATGTGTTGAACCACGAGTATGTGGTAAATAAAGAGCAAGCGGAAGTGGTACGGCTTATCTTCGAGCTTTACATCTCGGGGTTGAGCTACCGCCTTATAAGCGATGAACTTCAAAGGCGGAACATCAAATCACCCTTGGGGTTGGACAGATGGGACGAAAGCACGATTGAAGGAATGTTGCAGAACGAGAAGTACATAGGTGATGCGCTTTTGCAAAAAACCATCGTAAGACCTTGGGTGCAGAAAAAGCGTTCAGCTTCGGCGGACTCGCAACAATACTATGTCGAAGATGACCATGAGGCAATTGTGAGCGATGAGATGTTCGAAAGGGTAAAGCGTGAAATGGAATACCGCAGAAGTTTACGCTCTTGCACCAAGTCGGGAAGGGGCGGCTATTCTTCGAAGTATCCTTTGTCGAGCAAGGTGTACTGCTGCCAATGCGGATGCATTTTCCGCAGACATGGGTATTTCAGTGGCGAGAAATATGTAAAGACTTGGACTTGCTCGAACCATAAACTGAACGGAAACACGGCTTGCACACAGCTTGCTGTCAAGGAAGATGAGCTTTTCGCATCCTTTGTAAGAGTTGCGAATATGCTCATTGAAGATAAGGAAGGAATGGTCAAGAAGATAACCGAGAGCATTCAAGAAACGCTTTCAGAACGACTTTCCGACCAGGCTAGCGATGAGCTTGCCAAGAAGATTGTTGCCAAGGAAAAACTGCTCGTCAAGGCGGTTAAAAACGCACAGACAGCTGATGACCTTATAGCGGAGAGCGTGAAAGGGAACTGCTTATCAACGAAATTGAAAGCCTTAAACAAGAACAGAAAAAGCGTTCATTGCAAGTGGTTGACCTTGAGCATACGAACGAAAGATTTCAAGCACTCTGGGGAATGGTTGAAGATAAAGGAAATCTCACCGAATTTGATGGCGATATGTTCCGCAAGATTGTGAACCGA
>ERZ777306.4964-NODE-4964-length-11316-cov-6.042803_pt1 | contig 11316 bp, 10 predicted proteins | sample MGYA00374966_ERZ777306 | MGnify/ENA primary metagenome ERZ777306 (study PRJEB29329, sample SAMN06343882) | mouse gut metagenome | isolation source: Mouse cecum | place: Austria: Vienna | collected 2014-11-15 ...
GGCGGTACATGGGCTGTCGTGAAAGGCGACGGAAGCAACGACAGGATCCAGGAATTAAGCGGTCGTTTTTTTGACTTAGGTCTTTGCTTTGGGTTTGGAGAGGACGGAAGCAATGATTATATGTGCGCGGTAGAGTGGGAGGGTGACGAGGCAGAAGGCTTCGAAAGCTTTTCATTTCCGCCAGCTGTGTGGCTTATCTTTGAGGCAAAGGGCAGAATATCCGATCATGTGCTTGGAAATGTATGGAAACGCATTAATCAGGAATTTCTGCCCAACAGCAAGTACGTTAAATGTATGGCGACGATTGAGAAATATGTGATCTGGAACGAGGCGGAAGATTATTGCCACGTAGAGATCCAGATTCCGGTCAAGCTCAAAAAATCTTAGAATCTTACAATATTACTATTACTTATCGCCGTTGATCTTCCGGATCACACGGCATGGATTGCCTACAGCCAGTGAATTCTCGGGGATATCCTTTGTAACAACGCTTCCGGCTCCGATCACGGAGCCGTCGCCGATGGTTACGCCCGGCAGGACAATGACGCCGCCGCCCAGCCAGCATCCGTTTCCGATTTTGATCGGCAGTGCATAGGTCTGGAATTTTTCCAATTGGGAATCCTGGTCCGGGATGTATCTTTCGGCAAATTCTACCGGATGCGTTGCCGTATAAAGCTGAACGTTTGATGCGATCAGTACGTTGCTGCCGATGGTGATCTCGTTACAGTCGACAAAGGTACAGTTCATATTCACAGATACATGATCTCCGATGTAAATATTCCGCCCGTAATCACAGATAAAGGGCGATCCGACAGTCACATTTGCGCCGATTCCTCCGAATAATTGCTTCAGGATGTTGTATTTTTCTTCTTTCTGCTCATATGCAAGAGCATTGTACTCTTTCAAAAGCTTTCTTGCATGACCTTTGAAACTTAGTGCGCCATCCGGTCAGAAATCGAACTCCTGAACTGCCTGGTCCGCCCATTGCGTCGTCAAAAGTTCTAGTCGATGCGCCCACATCGCCGTCGAACTTTTTCCTAGCACTGGTACGAACCAGACAATCCATTCGTTTGATTTCTGATCGGATGGAGCACTAAAAAGACGAGATCATGACAATCATAATATTCTCCTGCCATACATTTCTCTAATTCATTCATAGGCTCACCTCCATAGATTGATTTGATTATATCCTAATTTACTCCTGTTTGACAAGAGCACGCACGTTTTGGCAGTGCCCGCCCACATAGAGCAGAGCTGTCTTTGGCGAGGGACTAAAGCCCGGTGAACAAACTGCTTGGAGATATCCGTTCACATTTATTCCGGCAAGCAGCGAGCCAAGCGGGCATGCTTACATGCACATTTGGCTCTTACAATATTCCCAATGGAAAATCCAAAGTGTTTGCTTTGAAATGGCGTGCTGTTTGCGTGCTATAGATTGTGTGTGTTTGTAGGAAATATACAAATAGAAACCACAATATTTGTACATAATATGGGAATTTCAAAATCTTGAAAATAATACTTGAAATTTTCGTGCACGCGTGCTATTGTATAGACATCAAATAAACACGCAATAAAGCACGCAAATAAAAATAGCACGCAGAGAATGGAGGAAGCAAAGATGAAATATGTAGAGTTCGATTCATCCAGACCGATGGATCTGGTATTGTTGGGAAGGGTGGCAATTGATTTCAACCCGGCTTACAACGACCAGGTGAAGGAAGAGTTCAAGCCATTGAAGAAGGTACATATGTTTGAGAAGTTTGTGGGAGGTTCACCGGCGAATATTGCAGTAGGCGTTACCCGCCACGGCATGAGGGCAGGCTTCCTTGGCAAGGTATCCGACGATCAGTTCGGAGATTATGTAGTGGATTATTTTGACGAGCAGGGAATCGACACTTCACACATCACCAGATGCACCAACGGTGAGAAGTTAGGGCTTACATTTACCGAGATGTTATCTCCGAAGGAGAGCAGTATCCTGATGTACCGCAACTGCATCGCTGACTTACAGCTCCATGTGGACGACATCGACGAAGAGTACATCAAGAATGCGAAGGCTATCCTGATCTCCGGTACGGCTCTTTCGGAGAGTCCGTCAAGGGAGGCGGCGATCAAGGCGGTGATGCTGGCGAAGAAGAATGACACGAAGGTGATCTTCGATATCGACTACAGGGAATACAATTGGAAGAACAGTGATGAGATCTCCATCTACTATTCTATCGTAGCAAAGGAAGCGGACATCATCATGGGCTCTAGAGAAGAGTTTGACCTGACGGAGAAATTAATCAAACCCGGCATGACAGACGAGGAGAGCGCGGCGCTGTGGCAGGGTTACAATGCGAAGATCGTTGTGATCAAGCATGGTATGAAGGGATCGACGGCATACACCTGTGACGGACAGAAGTTCAGCATCAAACCGTTCCCGGTAACGGCAAGAAAAGGCTTTGGCGGCGGCGACGGATATGGTTCTGGTTTCTTATATGGATTGTATCAGGGATGGGAGATCATCGACTGTCTGGAATTCGGTTCTGCGGAAGCATCCATGATGGTAAGAAGCAACAATTGTTCCGATTCCCTTCCGGGACCGGATGCGGTGCACGCATTTATTAAGGAAGAGAAAGAACAGTTCGGCGAGATGATCGCAAGAGTATAGATAGAGCAGATTAATATATTAGAACAAATCAGAGTTTAGGATAGATTAATATTTGGAATAGAAAGAGATAGAAGGAGAGGAAAAGAGATGGTTAAAACAGTAAGAATGACCGTAGCACAGGCAATTGTGAAGTTCCTGGATAACCAGTATGTTTCCATGGACGGCAAGGAGACAAAGTTTGTAGAAGGATTCTTCACCATATTCGGGCATGGTATCGCAGTAGGATTAGGAGAAGCGCTCGACTCAAATCCGGGGAACTTAAGAGTTCTCCAGGGAAGGAACGAGCAGGGTATGTGCCATGTGGCAACAGCATTTGCGAAGCAGAGCAACCGCAGAAGGATCATCCCTTGCGCATCTTCTGTAGGCCCCGGCGCGGCGAATATGGTAACGGCATGTGCCACCGCAACGGTAAATAACATTCCGCTTCTGGTGTTCCCGGCGGATACCTTTGCATCACGCCAGCCGGATCCGGTGCTTCAGCAGTTAGAGCAGAGCAACAGCCTTGCAACGACCACCAACGACGCGTTCAAGCCAGTCTGCAAATACTGGGACAGGATCACAAGACCGGAGATGATCATGACGGCGCTCATCAATGCCATGCGTGTCCTGACGGATCCGGCGGAGACGGGAGCCTGCTGTATCGGTCTTTGCCAGGATGTAGAGGGCGAGTCCTATGATTTCCCGGAATATTTCTTCGAGAAGAGAGTACATAGAATCACAAGACCAGTAGCGGTAGAAGAGGAACTGGAAGACATTGCCGAGATCATTGCGGGAGCGAAGAAGCCGCTGGTGATCGTAGGAGGCGGAGTACGCTTCTCAGAGGCGGGAGAGGTTGTAGAGCAGTTCTGTGAGGAATTCAAGATTCCGTTCGGAGAGAGCCAGGGAGGAAAGAGCGCATGTAAGTCAAGCCATCCATACTGCCTAGGCGGAATCGGTGTGACTGGTACCTATGCATCCAACGTGATCGCAAAGGACGCGGACGTAGTGATCGCCATCGGTTCCAGACTGTCTGATTTTACGACCAGCTCCAAGTGGCTGTTTAAAGATGAGAATGTGAAATTCGTTACTATTAATAATTCCAGATACCACGCATATAAGATGGATGCTGTGAAGGCTGTGGGCGACGCGAAGGCGACGGTAACGGCGCTGTCAGAGAAGCTTCGCGCCAGAGGTTATGTATCTGCTTACGCAGGAGAGATCGAGGAAGCCAAGGGCGCATGGGATAAGGAGATGGCAAGGCTTGGCGCCATCGAGTACACCGGGGACGACTTCGAGCCGATGATCAAGGCAAGAGATCCAAGGACGATCCCGGAATTCGTGAAGCTTACAGACGGAAAGATCACACAGACGGCTGCGCTTGCGGCGATCCGCAGAGTCATCGACGAGGATGCGACGATCATCACGGCAGGCGGTTCTCTCCCAAGCTGTATGCAGAGGGTATGGACCACAGATAAGCGCGGCGGTTATCATGCAGAATACGGTTATTCCTGTATGGGATACGAGGTGGCGGCAACTCTCGGCGTGAAGTTTGCGGAGCCGGATAATGAAGTTTACTGTGTAGTGGGAGATTCCAGTTTCCAGATGCTCCACAGCGAGATCATGACCATCATGCAGGAGCGGAAGAAGGTAAATATCCTGGTATTCGATAACTGTGGATTCGGCTGTATCAACAATCTGGAGATGAACCACGGAATCGGAAGCCTTGCGACAGAGTTCCGTTACACGGACGGCAAGAAGCCTTGCGGAGATCTGATCCCGGTTGACTATGCTAAGGTTGCAGAAGGTTACGGCCTTAAGTCCTATACCTGTAAGACCATCGCTGAACTGGAAGCGGCGCTTGAAGATGCGAAGAAGCAGGAGATCGCTTGTCTCTTCGATCTGAAGGTCATTCCAAAGACCATGACGGACGGATATGAGTCCTGGTGGAACGTAGGCCTTGCGGATGTATCGGAGAAGGAGTCTGTCAGAGCAGCATGGGAAGGTGTTAAGACAGGCAGAGAAGCAGCCAGAGATTATTAAGATCAGCAGGCAGGAAAGTATAGAAGGAGGCATGGTATCAGATGAGCAAAGTATTTGGCTATCCGGAGTTTGATGATAAGGGCGAGATGATCCTTACCACTTATGACAATGAATATAAAGCAATGATGATGGATATCCGTGTATATCGGATGAAAGCGGGCGAAGTAAGGAAGTTTCAAAGAGACGGAGAAGAGACTGCGGTCCTTCTCCTGTCAGGAGATCTTAACTTCGCATGGGAAGATAAGAAGGAGACCGTTACCAGAAAGGACGTATTTACAGAAGGGCCATGGTGCGTTCATGTAAGTACGGGCGTGGAAGTGGAAGTGACAGCCAACGCCGAGACCGAGATCCTGGTACAGTGCACGCACAACGACAAGACATTTGCAAGCCGGCTGTATGCCCCAAAGGATGCTCCGTGGGGATACTCAAGCGTAGGCAAATTCGGCAACGTGGCAAAGCGCCGCGTGAATACCATCTTTGACCATGACATTTCACCGGAATCTAACATGGTACTTGGCGAGGTCTTGAATGACAGAGGAAACTGGTCGGGGTATCTTCCGCACAGACATCCGCAGCCGGAGACGTACCTGTTCAAGTTCGACCGGCCGGAAGGTTTCGGAGCAAGCTTCGTGGGCGACCAGGTATTTAAGAGCGTGAACAACAGCTTTTCCGCGATACCGGGCGGAGAGCTTCATCCGCAGGCTGTTGCGCCGGGATTCCAGATGTATACCTGCTGGATGATCCGCCATATCGACGGTAATCCGTGGCTTCAGACGGACCGCTGCGAGGATGAGAGATATACATGGATGCATGACGCGAATTTCTGATGTACGGATGTATGTATGAAGCAATACGCAGAAGGTAAATGCACCGGGATACCCGTATAGCTGGAAAATTAAGATACAAAAAGAGATACGATTCATAATTATGAGGATTTTTTAAAAGAATTTCAGAAGGTGGAAATCTTTGAAGGGTAGTACAACATTGATTCAGATTATACCGGGAACAGAAATTATTTGTGATTGAAAATGTATAAAAATATAAAATATCATATAAAGGAGAACGAGCATGGAAAAATTAAAAGTATTTATCAACGGCGAATTTGTAGAATCCAAGACAGACGTGTGGTATGACCTCCACAATCCGTCTACCGGAGAGATCACCGGACAGGCTCCCTGCTGTACGACAGAAGAGGTAGAGGCTGCGGTTCAGGCTGCAAAGGCTGCATTCCCGGGATGGAGCGGCACTCCTGCGATCAAGAGAGCGCAGATCATGTACAAGATCCGCGAACTGATCATCCGCGACTATGAGGAACTGACCTACACGGTAGCAGAAGAGAACGGCAAGACCTGGGGCGAGGCTGACGGCGACGTTGCTAAGGCGAAGGAAGGAACAGAGCTTGCAACACAGGTTACGTCTCTGATGATGGGCGAATCCATGATGGATGCTTCCCGCGGATACGACACTGTAAAATACCGCGAGCCGCTCGGCGTATTTGCAGGGATCGCACCTGTAAACTTCCCGGCTATGATCCCGTTTGGATGGATGGCTCCTACCTGTATCGCAACCGGTAATACTATGGTGCTTAAGGCGGCCTCCCTGACACCAAGGACAGCGCTTAAGCTTGCCGCGATCTACAAGGAAGCAGGCGTGCCGGACGGCGTTATCAACGTGATCACCTGCTCAAGGAACGAGGTTGACCTGCTCCTGAACCATAAGGATATCAGAGGAATTTCTTTCGTAGGTTCTACTCCGGTAGGCAAGTCCGTTTACCAGAGAGGCGCGGCGAACGGCAAACGTGTGCAGGCTCTCTGCCAGGCGAAGAATCACGCGCTGGTAATGGCAGACTGTGCGCTTGAGAGAACCGTTGCAGGCGTGATCAACTCTGCGTTTGGATGTGCAGGACAGAGATGTATGGCGCTTAGCTGTATCGTCGTTGAGGAAGCCATTGCAGACAAATTTGTTGAGGAACTTGTAAGACAGGCAAAACAGGTGATCCCGACCAAGGCTTATGACAGATCCCACGCAAAGGGCGTGAAGACCATCGGACCGATCACATATGAGAAGCATTATCAGGAAGTGCTCCGCGATATCCAGAAGGGAATCGACGAAGGCGCGAAGCTCGTACTTGACGGACGCAACCCGGAATTGCCGGAAGATATGAAGAACGGTTACTTTGTGGCTCCAACGATCTTCGATCACGTGACACAGGAGATGAGCATCGGACGCGAGGAGATCTTTGCACCTGTCCTCACTGTAAAACGCTGCAAAGACTTTGAAGAAGGTCTTGCTATGATGAATGAGAATCCATATGCAAATGGTTCCGTGATCTATACGCAGAGCGGATACTTTGCACGCCAGTTCACGAGATATACGGACGGCGGTATGGTCGGCGTAAACGTAGGCGTTCCGGTTCCGATCGGATTCTTCCCATTCTCCGGCCACAAGGATTCCTTCTTCGGAGATCTCCACTGTCTGGGCAAGGATGCTTACCGCTTCTTTACCGAGTCAAAGACCGTTACCACACACTGGTTCGACGAGGAAGAGAAGAAGACCATCGAAGTGTCTACATGGGACGGAACAATCTAAGAGTACGTTTGTTATAAGAATACAGCCGGTCCGGTCTATATAAGGCCGGGCCGGTATTCATTATCGGGCACGGCATCGGTCTGCAGAATATCCGAACGATCGTTGAGCGGTATGAAGGAAGTGCTTGATCTCCAGAGCGGAACAAGGGTAAAGGTAGTTAATGACTGCCTTTTTCTTTTTTTCTAAAATTAGAAAACATATGTTATCAATTAACAGATATTATCCAATATATATCATGTAACAAGAATAATATCAAGCGGTTTGAGTTACGCGTTGATGTCTGCAGATTCCAGCGCAAGAGCAGCGACAAAGCCGATGAATATGGTATCAAGAGAACTCAGAAAACAAGACCCGGATCTTGAGTTGATAGAGCGTGCCGGAAAGTACGGCAAAGATGAGCTGAATAAGGCAGATGACGCTTTAACCAAGGCAAGTGAGGAATTGAAGAAGTCACAGGAAGCGGCAAGACACCAGGAAAAATCAGAGATGGAAGAACAATTGAAAGAAAAGGCTTTGAAGAAGAATGACGAAACTGCTAAGAAAGCCTGTCAGTCTTATGAAAATGAACAAGAAGAAACACGAAGTGACATCCTAAATACCGAGACAGCAGATGAATTCAGCGCCGAACCAATATCGGAGACCGTCTTGGGAACCAGATTGGATCTAAGAGGATAAAACCATTTACGCCAGAAAATAAACCATTCGAGTTCATATTCTTGTGTCAGGAATTATCCTCTGGTATAATTAGGAATATTAACAGATAACAACGATGTATCACTGGGGAGTTTCAGAATCAGGAGGTAATTATGCGTATCAACATCGGACAGACAACGAATCTTTTTCACGTAAACGCATTAAACCAAAGTGTTCAGCGCAATACATCAGAAAAGGAAGAGCAAAAACCCCCGATCCGTACAGATATTGCGTCAATATCGCCGATGGGCAAAGCAGCCGTCAGGCTTCAGAATCTTGTGAATCAGATAGAAATAAGGCAGGAAGGACGGGATAATTTTCTATATCAGGTTGAAAACGGCACCAACGCCGTGATCTCAGGTGAAAAAGCAGAATTGAAAAAGCTATGGGAGGATGATGCCGAATACTGGCATATCATTGACAATTCTGACGACGATTTCCATAAGCCGACAGTGGATTCAGAGCTTTGGGGAACATATATGGGATATCTTAACGAGGCATATGAGAAGGGTAAGGCTCCTGAAAAAGATATATATGAGCATATAGCGGATATGTATACAAACAGCCTTGCGAAAGCGTATCAGGACGTCTATCAGGATATTGTCTCGGGATATGAAAACGGCACAAGGGAAGTATGGACGCAGGATTTCGACGAAGGAGCCGATTATATTGAGTTCGAGCTGGAAGGAAAGAATTACCGTTTCCATAAGCTTACAATGGAAGAAGAGCTTGCCCGGCTTGACAAAGCATACGAGAAGGCGTCAAAAGATGTAGAGAACCGTGCGAATGCCATGATCGACACTGCAAGAACGATTGAAAAAATCATGCCGGAATATAAGGAGAAGATGCGTCAGATCGCGGCGCAGCGTGCCGGAATGGAGATATCAGAAGCTTATGATGACACGGAGAGAATGGCTGAGAGGATCAAGGACAGTCTGCTGTCATCAGAGGAAACTACGGAAAAGTTCAACATCTTCGAAGTGCTTATGGAAGCACGTAAAAACTGGCTGAATGCCAAATTACCTTAACTATGAGGGATAACCGGCCGATATACTATATAGGATATTCAACGTTTTGATATAGGACAGAAGGGGGTCGTATCTATGAGTAAATGCACTTGTTTTCATTCGGGAGGCTTGCAGCCGATCACGCCGTGGAAGGATATGATTACTTCTGCTCAGTTAGAGCAGATCAGGAAGAATTTTGCATCAGTAAAACCAATGAATGAAAAACCGCTTGCGCTCCCCAAGAGCGATTCGGCTGCGGCGCCGGCGAAACCGTCCGCCGTGGTGATCGAACGCGGGCCGGTAAGACCGTTTCATACAGGATATGCAAGAATAGACAATGCGATTACGGACGCCCTGAGGGGCAAGAGCCAGGAGTTGAAAGACAGCGTCTATGATATTATATGGAGTGATTTCCTTCCGAATAATGTCCATGGCGTGGAAGAGACGGACCGGCTGGCGCGGATCAGTCTTGGAGTTGAGAAGGCAGCGTATCTTGCGGATCAGTTCATGGATGAGGGGACCAAAGCATCCTTCATGGACGCTATGCGCTCCATTGCGCGGATCGGCATGGAAGGAGAGCGGGTCGATTCCTGTCATATGAAGTACCATGTAAAGAATGTGATCGGTCTGGACGGCAACGGTTATGTGCATGAGGACAGCAGAGGGGAGATTCGGTATGCGATGGAGAAGTATTCTCCTGAGACTTATGCAGAGTATCAGAAGATGTTGAACGCCTCCGGGGAGGATACGACGGAGTCCGCACTGTTTTCGCTGAAATGGGCCATCGGGAATCTTGACCTGGTTGCCGCCGGCAGACCCGGGTATCAGAAGTATCAGGATGAGCAGTATGAGAAGCTTTACCAGGTAGAGCTGGACCGTACATTTTCCGGTTCGGATACCAGCAGCAAGGAGAAGTTTCTTGAATCGATCAAGGCAAAGCTTCAGGCGAACCGTGACTTGCAGATCAACCTCTTTATGGAGCAGATCGCGCAGATGTCCAAAGCGCCGGGAGGATATCTGGTCGGCAGAAGGATGGTCCTGTCTGGACGGGCATAGGAATAATCCCGGCTGAGATAAAGAATGTAGCGCTTCTTTGACTCTTATACCTGATCTGGATAATGCCAGCGTAGGAACTTAGAGATAACTTATGCCTTTTGTATAATGGATGAAAAGCCTTGCCGGAGTTCCGGCAGGGCTTTTCGAGAGTTTAATCTGACGGAAGAATTTCTGGAATATAAGCGCTGGATTCTGGAAACTTCACAGGCAATTTCTTCGATAGATTTGGAGGTTCGCGTAAGCAGGATCTTAGCCTGGTTCAGCCGGGTATTGATAACAAAGTCCATCGGAGAAAATCCCGTCTGCTCTTTGAAGCAATGTGCGAAGTAGTAAACACTTAAATTCGCTTCTTTAGCGAGACTTTCAAGAGTGATCGTTTCCGTCATATTGGAACGGATGTAGCGGATGGCATTTTCAATCGGATTCTTATTCTCGTACAACTGTTTTTCAGGCGCCAGCAGATATTCAGCATCTGGCTATGGGCGAGGGCGACGTGGATTTTGACGGAATATTTGCAACTTTAAGAAAGATGGATTTTGCAAACAGGCAGTTATGTCCGAACGCACCAAAGACAGGCGGCGATAATATTGCATGCGTATCAATGTTTGGATTTCCGGAGAAGATGGATCGCCAGGCGCCGGAAGCAAGAGAACGAATTGAGAAAGAATTACTGTAGTTAATATATGAAAAAACTGCCGGAAGTCTTTGTGACATTTCCGGCAGTTTTTGGAAACACAAAGGAATGTGAAGAAAGGAAAGAGAATATGAAAGAAGAGAAGGCGGAGGCGAAGGAGAGAAAAATACCGTTTCCGGTGGATGGCCGCAAGCTGCATAATACGCGGGATTGGTTTGTCGCCGATGAATTCTGTGGTATTCGGTATTATCGGGGATGTTGTGGAATTCGGACAGTGGAAGACGCATCTGCGCCAGGAAAGCCTGATCTTTGCAGGCGGTTCGGTAGGGCAGAAACTCGGCGCAGGCCTGACATCCGCGGTTATTACTGGATTTTTAACCCTGGGCGGCTATATTAGTTCTTCAGCGGGATCTGTGGATCAGCCCGAAAGTGCAATAAATATGATTATTAATTTATACAAATTCGGATCTTTGGTAATATGGGTGATATTGATCATTACATTGAGTTTGTATAATTGGATCAAAAGTATCCGGCGATCATGAAAGAATTAAAAGAAAGAGAGGGAAGAGGGGAATTATAGAAATCCTTAAAAAGGTACTTGAAATTTTCTTGCACGCGTGCTATTATACAAATAACAAAGAAACACGCAATATAGCACGCAAAAT
>ERZ777306.4969-NODE-4969-length-11309-cov-4.485961_pt1 | contig 11309 bp, 9 predicted proteins | sample MGYA00374966_ERZ777306 | MGnify/ENA primary metagenome ERZ777306 (study PRJEB29329, sample SAMN06343882) | mouse gut metagenome | isolation source: Mouse cecum | place: Austria: Vienna | collected 2014-11-15 ...
AAAAATCGTAATCATAGGTGCCGGCGCCATGGGTGGCGCCGTATTGGAAGGGCTGGTAAAGAGCGGCTTCAATTCAGCAGATCTCACAGTCGCCGACCCCTTCGACAAAGCACTATCCAAAGCGGCAGCCTTGGGTGTCAGCACGACCATCGACAACAATGCGGCGATCAAGGACGCGGACCTCATTATGGTGTTCGTGAAGCCTTGGCTCGTCGGCGACGTGCTTACCGGAATTAAGGACGATATTGACGCTGACCGCCAGGTGGTAGCCGTGATTGCCGCCGGGGTCTCGTCGGAACAACTGATCGACTGGCTCGGGAGCGGACACGATATGCCGCAAACCGCCTTGGTTATTCCCAACACCGCCGCGTCAACGCTCCAATCGATGACCTTCATCGCGCCGGTGACGGCTATGGAGGATGCTTTGAAACTGATTACCGACACTTTCGACCGCGTTGGCACAACGCTCGTTGTTGAGGAACGGCAGCTCGCCGCGGGAACAACGCTGGCCTCCTGCGGCATAGCATACGCGTTACGCTATATCCGCGCGGCGGTCGAAGGCGGAGTGGAGCTTGGTTTCAGGGCCGACATCGCCCAGGAAATCGTTACCCAGACTGTCAAGGGAGCGGCTTCGCTGCTCGAAAACGGCGCTCACCCGGAAAGCGAGATCGACAAGGTGACGACACCTGGCGGCCTTACCATAAAGGGGCTTAACGAGATGGAGCGTGCCGGCTTCTCCGCCGCGGTGGTCCGCGGCCTGAAGGCCGGCTTGAAGTAATCGCCGCTAAACGCTATGGATAAGACGCTTAGAATCGTTGTCAAGGTCGGCAGCAATGTGCTGACCAGGAGTGACGGATCACCGGATATAACCATTATGTCGGGGATTGTCGATCAGATCGCGGAACTGCGCCGCGAGGGTCATCAGGTAATACTCGTTTCTTCGGGAGCGGTCGCCTGCGGACGGTCAATGGTGAGGCCGTCAAAGAGGCTCGACAGCGCGGGGCAGCGGCAGCTCTTCTCGGCTGTGGGCCAAATCAAACTGATGACGACATATCTGTCGCTGTTCGGAGGGCACGGTATCCCGGTGGGACAGGTGCTGACGCAGAAAGAGAATTTCGGCTCCCGGTTGTCATACCTCAACCAGCGTTCATGCATGGAAGTGATGCTCGACAACGGGGTGATTCCGATTGTCAACGAGAACGACACGGCTTCAATGACCGAGCTGATGTTCACCGACAATGACGAGCTGTCGGGACTGATAGCGGCGATGATGGATGCCGACCAGCTCATCATCCTGTCGAACATCGACGGCATATATACCGGCTCGCCCGACGACCCCGCTTCCAGGCTGATTCCCGTTGTCGGCCTGGGTGAGGATTTGTCAGATCACATCGTGACCACGAAAAGCGGTTTCGGCCGGGGAGGCATGGGAACCAAGTACGGCATCGCCAGGAAGCTATCCGAGGAGGGTGTCAAAGTCATTATCGCCAACGGTCGCCGCCAGGGAATACTTACCGGCCTTGTAAACCGACCCGGCGAAACGCCGCATACCGAGTTCGTCCCCAGCGATGCCCCGGTGAGCAACATAAAGCGGTGGATCGCCCACAGCGCGAGCTTCGCGAAAGGTCGCCTGACAGTCAAGGATGATGCGGCGGCGTTGCTGCGCAGCGACAGGGCGGTCAGCCTGTTACCTGTCGGCATATCGTCTGTCGACGGAGAATGGGAGGAGGGGGATATCGTGAACATCTACGCCCCCGACGGCTCAAAAATCGGGGTAGGGCGCGCGTCGGCCGACTCCGCCGCGACACTCGCGCAAATCGGGCAGCACGGAGGCCGCCCCATTGTTCATTACGACTATCTGTTTCTGGAATAAATAATGGAATATCAATCATTAAACTCAATATTCAGCTCTGTCAAAGCGGCTTCCCGCAAAATGGGGCGTCTGACAGAGGAGCGCCGTAATGAGATACTTTTAAAATTATCCGACACGATACTGTCAAACGCGGATTCACTGTTAGAGGCCAATGCCCGCGACCTGGCTCGGATGAATCCCGACAACCCGTTATATGACCGTCTGAAACTCACCCGGCAGCGCCTGGAGGGGATAGCGTCCGACATGCGCCATGTGGCCTCCCTCCCTTCGCCACTCGGAGAGATTATCGAAGAGCGAGTATTGCCTAACGGCCTCCGGCTTAGACGGGTGAGGGTGCCGTTCGGCGTGATCGGCGTTATATATGAGGCTCGCCCGAATGTCACTTTCGACGTGTTCTCGCTCTGCTTCAAAAGCGGAAACGCCTGCGTGCTGAAAGGGGGTAGCGATGCCGAGTGTTCCAACGAGGCCATAGTCAGCCTTATTCACGAAGTCCTGCGGTCGGAGGGCATCAGTCCCGATGTCGTCGCGCTCCTTCCGGCCACGCACGAGGCGACCGCCGCGATGCTCAACGCCGTGGGCTATATCGATGTCTGCATCCCCCGCGGAGGTCGCAGGCTGATTGACTTCGTGCGCGACAACGCCCGTGTTCCCGTCATCGAGACCGGGGCGGGAGTAGTCAGCGCCTACTTCCATTCAGCCGGAGACACGGCGATGGGAGCAGCAATAATCAGCAACGCCAAAACCCGCCGCGTGAGTGTCTGCAACGCGCTCGACACTCTGCTGATTGACCGCACCAGGCTCTCCGATCTCCCGGCGCTGGCCGCTCCGTTGGCCGAAAAGAACGTGGAGATCCACGCCGACGATGAGGCATACGCCGCCCTCGATGGCCGTTATCCGGCTGCGCTCCTCCGCCATGCCGACGCGGACACCTGGGGCACGGAATGGATGGACTATAAGATGGGCATCCGCACCGTAGCCGACCTATCGGAGGCCGTCGAGCATATCGCCCGTTATGGCTCCGGCCACAGCGAATGTATCATCACAGCTGACGAAGCCGCCGCTGACCGCTTCCAGTGCGAGGTCGACGCGGCCTGCGTCTACCTCAACGCCCCGACGAGCTTCACCGACGGCGCCCAGTTCGGCCTCGGTGCCGAAATAGGCATCTCCACCCAGAAGCTCGGCCCCCGCGGCCCCATGGGCCTCCGCGAAATCACCACCTACCGCTGGCTCATCAACGGCACCGGCCAACTCCGCCCCGCCTGATTTTAATTAAAGCCCTCTACCATCACACTGAATTATACGGCTTTGATTCTGAATCACGGTAGTGCGAGCGCCGGAGGCGCGGTGTAATAGTAGCACATTGCCGAGCGACCGCCGGGAGCGATGGCTGTGTGTAGTTTCCCAACATATGTGAACGGCCTCGCAGAGGTCGGTTAAGCAATTATTATCGGATTATCGGATTATCGGACCTCTTCGAGGTCTTCGTTTTTCACCGCACTTACACACACAGTCATCGCTCCCGGCGGTCGCTCGGCAATGTGCTACTATTACACCGCGCCTCCGGCGCTCGCTATTGGTTCCTCTTTACCGAACTATTATGAATGAATTTGTCAAATCGCAATAATGGACTATATCAGAATTCCGGTTTTGAGTATGTCGGAATAGAGTGGATTGTTATCGTCATCAGTCAAAAGCACAGGTTCTATCAGGTAGTTGATTTTACGTCCCAATCTCCATAATAGCGGAACATCCTCAAAATAGTTCTCGCTCCGATGCGAAACAATTACAGCGATGTCAATATCGCTTTCATCCGTATATCCCCCTTTGCTGTATGAGCCGAAAAGATACAATGCTTTGAGCGGCAGGTGTTCCGCCACCATATCCTTGTATTTTCTCGCTATTTCTATAGCCTTGCTTTTATCCATAGTCGTAGTTCGTTAGTCCTCTCCAATAGTTCCTTACATTTATTCGCGGTCAGCATCCTCATTAGTTGCTCCTTATATGATGGATAACGGGCTTCGATATTCAGCGGTTCAAGGTTATCTACAAATTCCATCTGTTCCTCTGATAGCATATCTATCAAGCCGGATTTCGCAGCAAGACGAGACAAATGATGAATCTTCAATGGCGGTTCATCCAGCACTCTGCTCCAATATGCCTTCAATATCTTTTCTATAACCTGGTGGCACATAAATCCGACATAGAGGTAGCGCTTTGTTTCAAACATAGCTTTTGCCGTGTCGAAATCATAATCCGACATTTCTACCCAGTATGACACCTTATCATTCATTGATTATTGACCTTTAACAATCGCAAAGATAGTGATTCTTTCCGACATAAGAACACTCTGTTATAGAAACACATCAATTTATCGGTTGCAACTGGATAATAATTCTGATTACCCATACAGCAACAAGAACAAAAGAGCGCCCCAATCATTGACCGGGGCGCTGATGTTGGTTCGTCGAAAGCGCTGTTGACGGCACTTTTGACATCAAGATTTGTCGGTTGGATCTATCGTAAACTCCTTTTTGAAGTCGGTGATTTTGGCGATTAGCTCACCCCCTTTGCCGAAGAGGCGGGCGCCGGTGACCACGGCACCATCTTTTCTGATGTTTGAGGACTTGATATAATCCTCAATTGTTTCGGCCATCCACAGCTTTACGCCGACATCCCCGTTGGATAGGTCGTTGTGCGAGAGATTCGGTATGCTGTGGGTTTCCCCGGCATAGTCAAACTGGATGAGATAGTTGTTCTCGTTCATTTCAAATTACGATTTTAGTTGTTAGATTTCCGATTCTAACGATGTAAAGCCCACGGGCAAGTCCCGATATTTCGCGCTCGTAGCCATTGTAAACCACCCGGCCCTGCATATCCGAAACATTTACAATTGCGTTCCCAATACTGTCATTGATCACTAACGTTCCATTTTGAACCGTTATCTGAAACTGATCGTCGTCAGTTTCCATTTCGTTGATACCGCTGAAATCCATTTCCTCTGTTTTGCGGAATTGTCCCCAAGTACCACTTTTCACATATGCCCGCCAGCATCCTAACGGCACATGCAACGTACAGTTGTCATATGTTTTACACGAAAAGGAATTATACTCCATTTTGGGGGGTATGGTGGCATAGCAGTAGATGTCTGTAAGTCCAACGCAGCCATAGAAAGACTCCTTCCATAATCTGTTTACGGAGTTGGGAATTGTCACTGATGTAAGGCTTGTGCAGTCTCTAAAAGTTTGTTCGTTGATTTGGGTTACGGAGTTGGGAATTGTCACTGATGTAAGGCTTGTACAGCCTCCAAAAGTTCGTTCGCCGATGTAGGTTACGGCGTCGGGAATTGTCACTGATGTAAGGCTTGTGCAGTCTCCAAAAGCGTTACTGCCGATGTAGGTTACGGAGTTTGGTATGTTCACAGACTCCAGTCTAGAACAGCTCGCAAATGCTCCTGCGGGAATTTCAGACAAAGAATTGGGAAGTGAGACAGCAGCTAGATACTTACATACCGAGAAAGCACTATTTCCGATTGAGGTAACTGAATTGGGGAGAGTAATTGACTTCAGTCCGGTGCAGCTGAATGCATCTTTTCCGATTGAGGTGACAGAGTTTGGCACGGAAATTGATTTCAAATCATCGCGTCCAAAAAAGGCATTATCATTAATCCTTATCACTGAATTTGGAATTGTTACTGATGAAAATGACAACCAATTATGGGAAGTGAAAGATAACGCGCTTTCCCCGATGGCGACAACTCTATATTTGCCGCCGTACTCCCCGAAAACTTCCGTTGGGATTTCAAGACGATCATTCACAACAGGATTTATGTAGCTGGTTCCATCAAATCTAATGCTGTGTGTAACCTCGACGCCAGAGCCACTTTCACAAGCGGTCATCTTAAAACAAAGGCCGTCCTGAAAAAAGTCGTAGGCGAGGGCATTGACGCTTGCCAACATCGCAAAGAGGGCAAACAGGATTGGTTTAAGGCGGGGGATTCTCATGGCTCGTTGTAGTTTATGGTTGTTACTTCCGGCGTAGTCCAGTGGCGGATTACGTCAAACTGACCATAGAGGGACTTATTGGCCAAAGACAGCGTGTCAAGGATCTCCGTTGCGCAGAAGTTCTGCTGGTCGGGCGATACCATGTAGTAGATGACACCCATTGTGGAATCGTAGGGGATGACGCGTCCTATAAGTCTCGCGCCTGACTCCCTCAGATTCTCGTACTCGATTTGGTTTAGCTCTTTCATATTCGTATGTTCCTCAATCCCCTGCGGAACGTTTGCGATTGGACATAAAAAAGGTGTGAGGATTGTATCTTGTTTTATCCGTAATTCAGGTCTTGGTCTACCTTTCCGCAGGATAAAACAATAGCCCCACACCGAGACTGCGTTATAATCTGCCAATCACGGCATAGTATAAGCATCCGATGCAGGTGCTATTGCCAATCTCATCTTCTGCGGAATTCTAACGACCAAGTTTGAATTACGAAGATAAAATTTCAATAACACCTTTTAGTAAAAAAGACTGATTCACAGCGCCAACTCTTTGACGCAATCGTGAATCAATCGCAAAGTTAGTAAAAAATGTTATCGGTGGGGCAATAGTGGCGAATTATGCGATGTTAAAATTTGTCAACGCCAAAGGCGGGACGGAACCAGGGACGGAAAGACCTGGCGAAGAGCTGGCAGCAGAGGTTATTCCTCGAGGCCTTTGATTTGGCGCTTGGGGGTGATGCCGAGGGATTTGAGGGACTCCATGCGGCGCATGACGTTGCCTTTGCCGTCGTAGAGCTGGTCTTTGGCCTTGGAGAAGGATTTCTGGAGGCGGTCGATCTGGGCCTCGACGTCGGCGAAGGTCTCGGAGAAGAGGGATAGTTTCTCATAAAGCTCGGTGGCGGTCTTGACAATCTTCTCGACGTTCTTGCCCTGGCGGTCCTGCTGCCAGAGGTTGAAGGCGAGCTGGAGCGCCATGAGGAGGTTGCTCGGCGAGATGATGATGATCCCTTTCTGATAGGCGTAGCGGCTGAGGTCGGGCTGCTTCTTCATCGCCACCATATAACTGTTCTCGATTGGCATGAACATCAGCACATAACCGATAGCGTCCTTCACGGTCTTGTCGTAGCGCTTTTCGGCCAGCTCGTCGATATGCTTGCGCACGCTGCGGACATGCTCGGCCAACATCCTCTGCGCCAGCTCATCGGTAGGAGCCTCGGCGGCGGCGGCATAGGCGGTCAGCGAAACCTTGGAATCAATCACGACGGAGCGTCCTTCGGGAAAACGTACGATGACATCGGGGCGCAGGTTGCGGCCGTCATCGTCGGGGGTTACCTCCTGGATGAAATACTCCTCGTCGCGGCGCAGCCCGCTGTTGGCCAGCACCGATTCGAGAATCATCTCTCCCCAGTCTCCCTGCATCTTGGTGTCGCCGCGGAGCGCCTTGGTCAGGTTGGCCGCGTCGTGGCCGATACGCTCGGTCTGTTCGCGCATCAGCCTGACAGCCTGCTCCTGCTGCTGCTGGAAGAGCTTCATCGACGCGTCGAAGGTGTTGCGGATCTCCTTACGCCCGACCTCCGAGGCAGTGCGCGACTCCTCGACCGAGCGCTTGAACTCGGCAAACTGTTCGCGGATCGGCTTGAGAATCTCACCCATCTGCTCGCGGTTGGTTTCCTGCAACGCCGCCTGGCGCGCCTGCAAGAGTTCGGCAGCAGCGTTGCGCATCTCCTCGCGAAGTTTGTCGAGCTGCGCAGTCCATTGCTTGTCGGCCTCGCGGCGGAGCGATTCCTGGTGCTCGCGCTCCGACATTATCTGCCTTAGGGCCGCGGAACGCACTTCTTCAAGCTGTTTCTGCGACAATTCACGCTCGGAGGCCAACTGGCGCTCGGCTGCTTGCCGAGCCTCTGTCAGACGCGTTTCGGCGTTTTCAACCTTGGCTCGTTCAGCTGCGAGAGGCGCGACGTTATGCTGTTTTCCGATCAGATAACCAAATATGGCTCCGATGATTATGCCGAAAATCACAAGAATTGCTTGAATCATAGGGATTGGCAGATAATGATAGGTGGGAGATAGCGTGAACAGGTATTGGGAAGACGGATATGGGGCGCCAAGGAGGGTTGATGGATTATTCTTTCGGCAGCTCCGCGGTTGGCGCTTCCGACTTCCGATTGGCTTCCGCATGCGACAGCGGATTGGCCGCGGCTCCGCCCGGCGCGGATTCGTTGTCGGGATGTTTGAAGAGCTTGTCCTCCTCGTCGAGATGGAAGTCGCGGCTCAGCATCGTTATGAATCGTGAAATCTGTTTGAGGGCGTTCAGCGTCTCCTCGCTCATCTCTTTTTTCTGCAAACGCATCATCAGCATGCCATATAGCGCCGTGAAGCAGGTCTCGATTTCGCCGACCTTCGCGTCACCGGCCTTGGAACGCAGTTCGACTATATAGGGTAGGGTGCGGTAGAATTCCGCGGAGTATTCGGGAAACTCCGGGTCGTTAAGCAGTGCCTGGTGCAGCCGCACCAGCTGGTTGAGAATGTTCTTGTTGATTTGCAGGTGACCTTTCTCGGCTACACCCTCGCGGCGCATCATATCGATCAGCGACTCATACCACTGCTCCATCTCCTTCTTCTGAGCCTCGTCGAGCTGGAACGAATCGATGACATTCGTCTTGATTTTGTTAATGTCGAGACCGTTTGCCCTGATAAGGTCCTCGATCTGCCACATATAGAGAATATATTCGGCGATATTCTCCCTGCGTTTCTTAGAAGCTATAATCATAATCCGTTGTTTTCTATTATAACAACAAAGTTAGCGATTTTCCGCTTAGCCTCCAAACAACAAGAAAGACGCCGCGCCTGACAAGCGATTGTCGACGCGGCGTCTTTTAGACGGAATCAGTTAGCCTCTCATTTGCCCTGATGCTCGTATTTGAGGGTCATAGTGGGCTGGTCGCATACTTCGGCAGGGCCGAAGTACTGGATGGGGCCGGGATAGACATAGCAGGTGTTGAGCGCCCATTCGTCGCGCTTGGAAGCGAACTTCTGGAAGGGCGCGCCGTCGAGACGCACGAGCGCCTTTTGGATTACGGGCTTCATCTCGCCGTGGCGGCGTTCCATGTTCATCATCATGGTTACGGGGATTCCGCCGGCGATCCACTGCACGGAGGGCTTCGTCAGGTTGCGCACCGATGACATATAGCCTGTGACACCGGCACGGATCAGACAGGAGGCGTTGAAGCCGAGTGAGTAGCAGTAATCGGCATCGAAGTTCGACGGATCAGCGCAGCGACCCTCGTAGCCGAAGAAGTGGTGGAGCGACTTGAACGAGCCGTTGAAAGTGCCCTCGGCCTTCATGGCCTCGAGGCGCTTGGCCACCATCTCGCTCAGGAGCTTTTCAGTCTCGATAAGAGAAACCTGCACGTTGCCGTGGGGGTCGCGGTCGAGGCTGAGCTGGCGGGCCACGCCTTCTGGCAGCGACTCGTAAACAGCGGCGTTCTCCTTGGAGAGGTGGGCGATGATGTAACCGCGCTGCTCGGCGGGAGCGAGTGCCGCGAACTCGGCCTCGTTCTTCGCTAGCAGATCGTTAAGCTCGGCGATCAGGCGCTTGACCGCGGGGATGAACTCGATAAGGCCTTCTGGAATGAGGACTGTGCCGAAATTCATACCCTTCTCGGCGCGGGCGGCGACGATTCCGGCGATGTATTCAACCACCTGGTCGAGCGTCATATCCTTTTCCTCGACCTCCTCGGAGATTATGCAGATGTTAGGCTGGGTCTGCAAAGCGCATTCGAGGGCGATATGGCTGGCGGAACGCCCCATCAGCTTGATGAAGTGGTAGTACTTCTTGGCCGAGTTGCAGTCGCGCTGGATGTTGCCGATAACCTCGGAGTAGACCTTGGTGGCGGTGTCGAAACCGAAAGAGGTCTCGATCACGTCGTTCTTGAGGTCGCCGTCGATGGTCTTCGGGCAGCCGATCACCTGCACTCCGGCGTTAATGCTCTTGTAGTATTCGGCGAGAACCGCGGCGTTAGTGTTGGAATCGTCGCCACCGATGATCACGAGCGCCTGGATGTTGAGTTCTTTCAGAATCTCAAGACCCTTGTCGAACTGCTCTTTGGTTTCGAGCTTCGTGCGGCCCGAACCGATGATGTCGAAACCGCCGGTATTGCGGTAGTCGGCGATGAAGGGAGCGGTAAGCTCCATATATTTATGATCGACAAACCCGCCGGGGCCCATCAGGAAGCCATAGAGGCGGCTTTCGCGGTGAATCTTCTTTATGCCGTCGAAAAGACCGCAGATCACATTGTGACCGCCGGGAGCCTGGCCGCCGGAAAGAATCACGCCGACATTTATTGGTTTCGCAGGCTGGGTGTTCGACGATTTCTCAAAACGAAGTTCGGGCAGGCCGTAGGTGTTCGGGAAAAGTTTCTTGATTTCATCCTGGTCGGCCACGGAATTCGTGGGCTGGCCCTCGACGGCCTTGACCGCGCCGGTCAGCACGATGGGCAGCTTAGGCTGGTAAGCAGCCCGGGCTTTTTGCAAAGCACTCTTTTTCATAGAGTTTGGTGTGTATATTGGGTTTGAATTTACGCAGTTGCAAACCGACAAGCCTCTGAACGGCTTATCATCTACAAAGTTAACAAAAATGGCGGAATTGGCTTGTGAAATAATGTTAACAGGGCTTTCGGCTCAACAATTCTAACCATTCAGCGCAATAATCTTAACCGGGGGGCCGCTTTCGCTTCCGTTTCGAGATATTCCTCATACGGGTCTGAAAGAGCCGTAATCCCGCCTCCGGCGTAGACAGAAAACTCATTCCCCCTAAGCCGCAGGCAGCGCAGATTGGCATACGCCACAAAACGTGATTCCGACTTAACCGCGACAAAACCTCCGTAAAAAGCTCTGTCATGCGGCTCATATTTATTTATATCGGCTATCGCCGCGTCTGTCGGCGTGCCGCAAAGCGCGGGGGTGGGGTTAATTCTGTCCAGAACCGCGGAATAGGGGAGGCTGCCGAGATTGCCTTTGAAATAGCGGCACAGGTGCTCGATATCCCCATAAGGCAGGCTTTGGAGTCCTGATTCCGCGAACCTGACTCCAGCCTCGCGCAATCTGGAACTGATGAAGTCGGAAACATAGCGATGCTCCCTTATGTTCTTCTCGTCCCACGGTCCGGATTCCGGGCTGCGCCCCCTGGTCCCGGCGAGCGCCATTGTGGAAAAATCGCCTGAGCGCAAATCAACGCTCAACAAAATTTCGGGGGTGGCACCCATCCACACGCCCTCGCCGGGCAAGTTGAATATGTAACGGAACGTGTCAGGAAATTCGCGGCACAGTTCCTCGAAAACCTTTCCCGCGGTAACGCCATCGCCTGCACGGCCGGTTATTTCCCGTGAAAAAACCGTTTTACCGCCGCGTGCCGCGCAAGACCCGATAACCTTTTTCACG
>ERZ777306.4974-NODE-4974-length-11292-cov-5.090861_pt1 | contig 11292 bp, 12 predicted proteins | sample MGYA00374966_ERZ777306 | MGnify/ENA primary metagenome ERZ777306 (study PRJEB29329, sample SAMN06343882) | mouse gut metagenome | isolation source: Mouse cecum | place: Austria: Vienna | collected 2014-11-15 ...
GTTTCACTCCGTCGAGCATCGGCGAAAATTGCGCATAAAACGCGTCGATCTGCTCGTTGCTCAGCGTGCCGTTCTTCTTCCCTTCCAGAGCGCGGGAATAAATCTCTTTGAGCATATCCCCCTCGCTTCTGCCATGGTACTTCCCCGCAACCGTCTTGGCTTCGTCCATCCAGGCCTCGACGGTTTTGTTTTGTCCGTTCTGCCGATTTTTTCCGGAATAACCCGCAAAGTCTTCCATACGCACCTCCGTTTAACTCATGTTATGTACGGAACGGGAATTTTGACAACGGCATAATATGGCGTTATGGAAATGTTGCTTCTTTTGTTTTTGTTTTCCACGCTCGATAAAAATTCCAACCTGAAAGAAACGCTGCAATCCTTCCTCGGCTTTTACCGCGAAAACAGGGATCTGATTTCCATGCTGGCGGGCGCGCGCACGGCGGCGGACGGGACGGCGCAAACCGCCGCGCCGGAACCCCCTGCGGGAGAAACGGAAAATCGACCCCCAAAAGCAGAGAAGGTCGATTCCGTGAAAATATTAGAAGAATATTTAAAGCGCGCCGCCAATTAAAAGAGCCGCGCGAACAACTGCGTTAAAAACGCGTCTTCCGCGCCGCGCACCATGGGCGCGGTGATCCCGTTTGCGTGATCGCCCGCCTCCGTCACGCCGACGCCGTGAATGCTCTTTCCCTTGGGCCAGAATATTTCCGCGGACGTCAGGCGCAACCCGCCGCCGTTTGCGGCAAGGTATGCGGATTGCATCACGCCCTTTCCGTACGAACGCCCCGTACCGGGAGCGTCGTTGCGCAGATAGATATCGTCGTATCCGATCGTTCCGTAATCGATCAGCGCGCCGATCAGACATTCCGAAGCGGAGGCGCTGTTCTCGTCCGCCAAAACGGTGATCTTCGAATCCGCGGCGAAATACTGAGAAAAATCGTTGCCCGTCGCGCGGAACTCCGTCTTCCTGCCGCTGCGGTATTTGGCGGTCGCGACGACGGGGTTGGACCCCTCGGCGTTCCGCAGTAGATGCGCGCAGACCGACTGCAATATTTCGAGATAACCTCCGCCGTTGCAACGAAGATCGAGGATCAGATTTTTCCGCCCGCGGTCGCGCATGTTTTTCAGACAGATTACGAGTTCTTCCGCCGCATTGCCTCCGAATTCGGAAAACCGGAGATAGGCGGTTTTTTCGTCTAACCCCGACATGGGTACCCCCGTGTCGGTGAGCGCCAGCATTTGCCGCCCGCGATCGTCCGTTTTGGTGCGGAACGCAAAGGAAGATTCGCTGTCGGCATACGAACAGTAGGACGCGAGGTATTCCTTGCTTTCGAGATCCGCGTAAACCGCTTTGTCCTCTTCCGAATAGCCGCACTCCATACAAAAGGAGCCGCGGTTCGAGCGCACGAAAGCGACCAGATCTTCATAGTTCCCCGAACGAAGGGAATCCGCATCCTTGCCGAAACGGTAGATCTTCATTCCGCTCTTTAATCCCGCAAGCTCCGCAGGCGAATTCCCCTGCACGAGAAACACGCGGAGATCCTCTCCGTCCGTAAACACCGAAAAACCGGTGTCGGCATTGCTGCCCTCCCGCTCCGTTTGGAGTTTGCGAAACTCCTCGGGCGTAAAATAGGTGCTGAAAATATCGGGCATCGCCGCATCGAAGATCCCGTCGTAATACGCTTCTCTCTCTTCGTCCGTCAATTTTTTATAGTAGTCGTTTTCGACGCGGTCGAAGATCCAGAGCAGCGTCCGCTCTTCTTGCGAAAGGGAATAATAGTGGGACAGCCATCCGATCAGAAAGAAGAGCAACGCCAACACCACCGCGCCGACCGCCAACGCAATTTTGCGTCCGCGCGGCATGGAAACCGCCGCACCCTCGGACATGGGTGGGTGATTCGACGGATTCGGGACATTTCTGTCCTCCCAAAACCCGTCCGGCTCATAGCCGGCGTTCTTTCCCTCTTCTTTCGGAATTTCCTTGTTTTCGTTCTCTTCCATTGAATCCTCCTGCCGTCATGCTCTCAGCAAACGGTACAAAATCGTAATTACGCGAAAGGTGACCGCGTCCGAAAATTTCCTGATGTCCAAGCCTGTGATCCGCTCGATTTTATCGAGCCTGTAAGTAAGCGTATTTCTGTGCATAAACAGGTTTCGCGCCGTCTCCGAAAGATTCAGACTGCTCTCCAAAAACGCCTCCGCCGTAGCGGACATTTCGCGGTCTTCGAGAACCTCTTCCGCGCGGGACACGCGAAACTGTTCCGTATACTCTTTCAGGCGGGATTTCGGCACGTCTTCGAGCATCTTCACGAGCAGATATTCCCGATAAGAATGCACCTCGCCCTTGGCGTCGAAGATCATGCTCATCCGCACCGCCGTCGCCGCCTGATGATAGGACAGCGCGATCTCGGAAAACGATCTCATTTCACAGCCGATCCCGACCCGCGCGCGAACGCCGAGGTCTTCGTACAGCGTCTGGCACAGGAACTGCCCGAATTCCTGCGCGGACTGCTCTTCCGCCGCGGAAAGGAATCTGACGACCGCGATGCGTTTGTCGTCCATCACCGCCGTCATGTCGCCGCCGTCGAGACAACGGGCGATATGTTGCGCGGCTTCCTCCAAGCGCTTCTCTGGAACAAGATCCGCCGCAAAACAAACTCCGTCCGGAATCCGATACTTCGTCATATACCGGAAGGCGTTCCACCCGCCGCCCTCTCCCAGTAAGATGCTCTTCAAATGCTCCTGACGCTCGGGCATGGTCCCCGCATCGCGGTTCGCGATCAGATAACGTAGGAGTTTCACGGTCTGTTCCGTCTCCTCTTCGCCGCCGTCGATCCAGAGCGGAACCGCCTTCCCGCCGTCCTCCGCAAGGAAGCGCGTCTCCGTCCCGCCCGCGGGAGAAAGGCGGACGCGCAGGCCCGTCTTTTCGTATATATCGTAGAGTAAGCCGTTAAGCCACGACATGGTACCGTCCATCTGCGCTCCTTCGGCATAAGCTTCTCTGCATTATGCGCTTGCCGTGAGAAGATTATAGCACGGATCGCCGAAAATATCAAGGCTTTTTCTCTTTTCCGCCCGATTCCGTCCCGTTCGCACAAAATTTTCACGAACTTTTTCGCCGCAAGCCGTTATATTCTATAAAAAGACGCACACTAAAAACGAAATGTCGTACAAAAAACGCTTTTTTAACACGTTTGGTGTTGACATGGTATCCGCCTTCGTGATATAATAACGTTACATATTTTGGAATATTATCTTTTTTCGGAAATCGGAGTGAAGAATTATGGATAATTATAGTTACGTAACGCCGGATATAAATTACGTATTGAGCGAACCCGAACGCGAAAAAGGCGTCGGGGCGTATCGCTTTCTCGGAATTTTATTTTTCCTGCTCGCGGTTGGAGGGCTCTTTTTGGGAATCCTCGGAAAGTTCGTGTCCGCATTCGTTCATTCCCCCGCCCTGATCGGGATTCCGGAAAATATATTCGACTATTCCCTGTGCGGCAGAATCATTGCGATTTTTAAAAACTTTTCCGCCGTACTCGAAAGCCTGAAAGCGACGTTTTCGATCAGTATCTCCGGCGGAATCTGGGTTGCCTTATCCTATCTCTTTCCCTTGCTTGCGGGAATCGCGGCGGTTCTGTCGTTATTTCTCATGATCGCGACGTTGGTCGCGAAAAAGAAAAAGACCGCGCAGAACGCGGCGTTTTGCAGCGGGATTTTGACGTTGATTGCCTACGGCGGAATTTTTCTCTTTATCTTTATTGCTTCTTCCGCGGAAGCGGAGAGCATCAATTCGGCTCTGTTCGATATCCCTTCCTCCGTCATCGCGGGGGTCGTGCTGCTCGCGCTTGCCGCGGCGACCTTTGCCCGCAGCAAGGGACAAGGCGTCCTCAATACGGCAATGCTCCTGCTCGTCGCCGTTGCCGTTTGCGCGGTCGCCTATCCCGGCACAGCCCTTTCGCAATACAACTTTCTCGCGTTCGACCTGAAAGAAGTTTCGATCTTCCTCGGGATCGCAATGCCCGCGCTTTTCGTGATGCTCGTGTTCAACCTGATCGTTTCCTGTATCCGGCTCAACGCGGCAAGGCATTTTGTATTCGACATCATCCGCTATGCGGCGCTGTTCCTCGCGACACTGCTCACCTTGATCGCCTTTATCGCGACCCCCGTCGCGGAAAACGACCGTTGGATGATTTTCAAGTCGCCGCAGCTTCTGCCCACCGTCGTTCTCATCGTCGCAACGCTTATTCCGTTGCTCGTTTCGATCTTCACGACCGCGATCTCGTCGGTAAAACGCCGTAACGAAGATTTCCAGCGGCAGGCAATGCAGAGCACGATCGGCCCCGAAGAAAACGATTCTTACGAGGACACTCCCCCCACCAACGTGGTAGTCACGCTGGATGCGGGTATGCTGATGGGACGCAAGCAGGAAGACCGCAAGGACGAGCGCGACGAAGACGTCTACGAACCGCGCCCCGAACCCGCTCCGCTTCCCTTCCCCGAACCGAGACCCGCGCCGATGGTTGCGGAGTCCGCCGAACCGGCGCCCGAACTGCACGTACCCGAATCGGTGACGCCCGCGCCGGAGCCCGTCGTGGTGAAAGAAGTCATCCGCGAAGTGATCCGCGAACCGTTCGAACCCGCGGATCGGAGAGAATACAGACCGATCGAAGAACCCCGCGAAGAAAAGACCTATCGGGAACCGGAAGAGTTGCCGAAAAAGAAAAAGGCGCTCAGCGAATTCGAAATCCGCATGGCGGAGCTCGCCCGCGGAGAAGCGACCGCCGCCAAAGTCGCCAACACGACGCGATACAGCGCGCCAGTCCACAACGAAAACGAATTGCCGACACGCCCCGCGCGCGAAAAAAATTCCCGCCCCGAAACGCCCGCAAGTTACGGATATAGCGGAATGCAGTACACCTACGATCCGTTCATCAACACGCTGACCCCTTCGGAAAAGAACGAATTCGGCGACGTGTTCATCGCCAATATGTACGGAATCCATTCCTATCTGCCCACGTACGTGATCGGCGGCGACAACCGCGAATTCTTCCAGAAAGTGTTCATCTATCTCGGCCGTTACCGCGGCTATATCACGCAGGATCTGATGGAAAAGATCTACGCCTACGTGAACAAAACGAGCTGAAAAACATTCAAACAAACGCCCCGTTTGCACGCATGCAAGCGGGGCGTTTTCGATTCAATAATTATCGGACGATCTTCATGACGACGTAAATTCCTTCCTCCCTGCTGTATCCGCGGGATTCGCTGATCTGATCGACGAGAAACAGCCCTCTGCCGTTCTCCGCATCCGTCCCCGAACAGGAACTGCATTCCGGCGGCACGAAATCGCAGAAACTCTTTACGGAGATCGTAACGTCGTTTCCCTGCCGCTCTACGCGGAACTTCGCCCTTCCGCCGCCGTACCGCAAAGCGTTGGAAATCAATTCGTTTGCAACCAGTTTGCAATCGAACACCGAAGTTTCGGGTACGGAATCGCGACGGAACTCCGCGCACATATCCGCAAGCGCCGCCTTCATGGCGGCGAAATCTTCAATCACAAAAACCATTATTCCACCATGCTTTTCCCAAGCGTTTCCCTTAGCTTTTGCAAAATTTTCCGCTCCATACGCGAAACATTCATCTGCGATACGCCCATTCTTTTCGCCGTCTCCGTCTGCGAAAGTTCGTCCCCGAAGCGGTACCCCACAAGCGCGCGCTCCGCCTCCGAAAGCGTTTTCAGCGCCGACCAGACGGCGTCCTTCGTCTCTACCGCCTCGAACACGTCGTCCGCGGCGGGCAGGATCTCGTGAAAGCTCACACCCTCCTTTCCGCCGTCCACGGAATTATCGAGCGAGACCACGCCGCCCGCTTCCGCACAGCGCAGAACTTCTTCTTCGGTGACGCCGAGCTTTCCGGCGATCTCTTTTGCCGTCGGCTTTCTGCCCGTCTCGGAAACGAGCGCGTCCGCCGCGCGCTTAATGGAAGCGCGCATTTCCGCGACCCTGCGCGGAAGATGCACGAGCCGCGATTTGTCGCGGAAATAATTTTTGATCTCCCCCGTGATCGTGGGCGTGATAAACGTGGAAAACTGCAACCCTTTTGTCTCGTCAAAACGGTCGATTCCTTTTAACAGCGCAAGAGAGGCGACCTGATACAGGTCGTCGTAATCGACGCCGCGGCCGACGAATTTCTTCGCCAGGACGGCGGCTATGTACAGATACTTTTCGGCGATTTCGTTGCGGATGCGAAGATCGCCCGTCGCCCTGTATTTTGCGAAAAGCTCGTCTTCGTTCATGCCTTTGTCCCGAACCGGAACGCAACTTTACAAAGTTCGCCGTTCCGCTTCTCCATCGTCACATTCTGCGCCAGGGCGTTTAACAGCGCAACGGAGATTTCGTCTTCCGCAGGAGAGGATTTTTCCCCGCCGACGCTCTTGCCTTCGATCGAAATTTCAAACCCGTCCTCATAGCCGTAACGGATCTCCGCAGAAAGGTACCCGCGGTGCTTCAACAGCAAAAGGCTTTCCGTCACGCACACTTTGCAATCTTCGCTGTCGTCAAGCCCAAGCCCCGCAAGAGAACAGACCCCGCCCGTCGTCAGCCGTACGGTCGTCATCAATTCGTTTTTCAATGCGAGTTCCAGCGTCATGCCGTTCATGCGTCGATCTCCATAATCGTATCGAGCGCGCAGATCACGAACAGTTTTTTCAAGCGCGCGTTGAGGTTGGACAGACGGAGTTTACGCCCGTCCGTTTTTACATGTTTCAAAATTTTCACGAACGTGCCGAGCGTCGTGGAATCGATAAATTCCAACCCCGCGCAGTCAAACAGCACGTCGTTCGGCGCGGAGGAATATTCCTTCATCACCGTATCGTAAAACTCGTCCGCATTTTCCGAGTCGATTTCTCCCGAAAGCCCGAATTCCAGAACGGGCTGCGCACTTTTCAACGTCACTTCCTGCATAGTGTCCTCCGTCGTATATTTCTGTCTATATTGTAACACTCTTTTCACCGTTTTGAAACCCTTTCGGAACAAATTATCCGAAAATCCCGTTAAAATCTTGCAAAATCAAATCCGGCTTGTCCTCCGAAACCGCCGCATCCGCCTCCGTGGCGTCGCCCGTCAGCACCAGAACCGTGCGAAGACCGTGACGGTTACCGAAACGGATATCCGTGTACAAGCGGTCGCCGACCATGCAAACGCGTTCTGCGGGAAGCCCGTACGCCTTTTGCACGCACCGCCAAAGCGCCGTATGCGGTTTGCCGCATACGACGTCGGGACGGCGCCCGCTCGCGCATTCGAAAAAGGCGATAAACGCCCCGACGTCCGGCATCGGGAATCCGTCGGTCGGGCACACCGCGTCGGCATGCGTGGCGAGATAGGGCGCGCCCGTTTGCAGGAACTCGTTGAACCGTTTCAGACGCTCGAACGTTACACAGGTGTCGTACGCCAGCAAGCAGACTTCCGGATCGGCATCGACAAGCGCGATCCCCTCTTCCGCAAGATAATTCTTCATGGCGTCCGTTCCGAGAACGTGGACGCGTTTTCCCCGATATTCCGTTTTCAACAACTCCGCGGCGGCGACGCCCGGCGTGAAAATCCGATCCCCGTCTTCCAGAATTCCGATACGACGGAGAGAAACTTCATACTCCCGCACCGTTTTGGAACAGTTATTGGTGAGATAGCCGATACGCTTTCCCATTTTGCGCAACCGCGACAGCGTACCGATCATATCCCCGATCGGTTTCTCGCTCAGATAAACCGTACCGTCCAAATCGAGCAAAAACAAATCGGTACTTTCAAGCAATTCTTCTTCCGTCATATTCCTATCCTTTAAAATTCCAATAAACCGAAGTCCCGAATCACGGAGCAAAGTCCGCCGGGATGACGTTCCGGCAAGATTTTCAGCGCCGAAAGATCCGCCGCCGGAAGCGGTTCTCCCGTAAGATTTTCCAGCACCCGACCGTATTCCGCCGTTGCGGAACGAATCGCGGAGATCTCCGCGCGCATCTTCGCGCGCATGCGTTCGAACGCCAACGCCCGCGCCGCATATTCCGCCCGCGTCGGCACGGAAATCTCCCAACGCTCCACGCCCGCGCGCGCGGCGCGCGCCGCATAATCCGGAACGAAATACCTCCGCGGCACACCCGACGCAAAGAACGCTTCGTAAACCGCCGTCAACGCGCGGAACGCCCGCCAGCAGGGCAAAGACTCCCTCGCCGCGCGGTGTAACCCTTCGAGCGCGAACGCCTCTCCTGCGGGCAATCCCGCGCCTTCCAGACGACGCAGTTCCGCATTGGACTGCAATATCTCCCGCGGCGAAATCGCAATTTCGGTGAGGATCTCCCGCGTGCGTTCCGCGCACGAATTTTCCGTTCGTATCCGAAAGGCGCACAGCGCGCCGTCCTCGAACAGAGAAAGCCGCGCGAGCAACAGCGCGCCGTATCCGTCGCCGAACGAATCGCCGAGCAGAGACGCATCGTAAAACACCTGCCCTTCCGCAAGCGGCATTTCCGCAACATGTGCGCCCAGACGCACTTTTCCGCGTTTGCCGAACACGCCGTACAAGTCGGCGGAAACGGGAAACAGATAACAGGGAATCCGACGGATCCCCGCAAAAAACCGCGCCGACAACAGCGTTTTAGCCACGCCTGCGGCGATCACGGCGCCGATGCCGTCCGGCATCGAAAAGAGCGGAAGGGCGTCCTCTTCCGCGACCACCGTAACCGTGCGGGAAGATCTGCCGAACGGCGCCAACGCGGACATCGCGCCCGCGTCTCCCGCAAGCAACACCTTTCCGCCGAGACGCGGCAGCAGTTCCGAAATCACATCCTGCGCCGAACAAAAACACAGCCCGACCGTATTCTCCTCCGTTTCCTCTTTTGCATTTATCTTCGGTACGGAATTGACGGCGAGCCGCATAATCCACCTCTTACGAGAGTATTTTTTTCAGTTTTTCAATTAAAATACGGTTTTCTTCGGGCGTACCGACGGTAATACGACAAAAATCGCGCAGGATCGGCCGATCCCAATAACGTACGAGAACGCCTTCCTCTTTCAGCGCGCGGTAAATTTCCCCTCCGCTCTTTTTCGCCTTTCCCGCAAACAGAAAATTCGCCTTGCTTTCGGGAACCGTGAACCCCAAATCCAGCAGACTTCCGCGCAGGCGTTCCCGCTCGGAGACCACAAGCCGCACCGTTTCCGCATGATATTCCCGATCCTGTAACGCGACGGAACAAACGGCTTCGCAAAACGAGTCAACGGGATAAGAGTTCATGCAGTCTTTCATGCGAAACAACCCGTCGATCAGCGCAGCGTCTCCGATCGCATAGCCGCAACGGATTCCCGCGAGGGAATAGCTCTTCGAAAACGTTTTGACGACGAGCAGATTCTTATATTTCCGAACGAGCGGCACGCAGGACTGCCCGTAAAAATCCATATACGCTTCGTCGGCGACGACGAGTTTATCGGGCACGGAAGCAGTAAACGCCTCCATTTCCGCAAGCGGGATCCCCACGCCCGTCGGCGCGTTCGGATTGGCGATCAGATACCCCGCGCATTGTGCGGCGCGCAATTTTTCCGGATCGATGCGAAAATCATGATCAAGCGGCACGGTTACGTACGGCACGCCGTGGATTTTTGCAAACACTTCGTAAAACGAATAGGTGATATCGGCAAAACATGCGCTTCTGTTCCGATCGAAAAACGCCGCGAACGCAAGATACAGAACTTCGTCGGACCCGTTACCGCAAAACACGTTTTCTGTCTCCGTCCCCTCGCAAAGCGCGATTTCCCGCCGCAACGCATCGGAAGCGGGCGCCGGATAATATTTCAGCGCGGACGGATCGAACGCGGAAAAAAGCTCCCGCAATTTCGGCGTGGGCGGATAAGGATTTTCATTGGTGTTGAGTTTGATATAGCGTCTGTCTTTGGGCTGTTCCCCCGCCGTATACGGGACGACGCTAAGCGCCCTTTCGCTGAAAAAATTCATAATGCCTCCCGTATTACCGCAACGGCGGAATCATCAGTCCGATCGCATTCGCCGCATATCCCGCGACAAGCCCCGCCGCCGACATGACTGCAATGATCAACGCCGCGCGCTTCCAATCCTTCACGTCGCGCATGAGCACCAGATAGCCGAGTCCCGCATTCACGACAAGCCCCGCAAGACAACCGCCGAACGCGATCCCGCCCACGGCGTAAGTCTGCGCCAATACCACGCTCGAAGCGCAATTCGGAATCAGCCCGACGAGACAGCAGACGACCGGCTGAAACCAGAAACCCGACCCCTGCAAAAATGCGACGACGCGGACTTGTCCGACCTCCGAATCCCCGCCGCCGATCCCGAAAAACAGATACCCGAACGCAAGATTCACGACGAGGATAAACGCCGCGATTTTCAGAGCGTGCAACAGCGGCGCAAAAAAATAGAGAGACAAATTGCTTTCTTTCCCGTGCTTATGTTCGCACGCGCTAAATGCGCCGTGTTCATGGGCGTGCGCTTCCCGCGTGTGTTCCTCTTCATGTGCGCTGCCGTGCATTTCATCGGAATTTCCGCGTGTTTCCGCCTCGCTGCGGTGCCCGTGCACATGTCCGCCTGCGCATACAGACGAAGAGAGCGGCGCCAAAGCCCGCTTCCCGCGCGCCGATACCGCGTCGGCAAGATACCCCACCGCGGCGCCAAGCACGATTTTACAGCCGCACAGCGCGATTACGGATACGACTTTATTCAACCAGTCCGCTTCCGAAAGCAACAACACGATAAACGCCTCGTCGCTCGTCGCAATAAACACGGCAAGCAACGTTCCGAGCGTTACGTGACGATGTTGCCAGAGCTTTGCCGCCATCACCGAAAACCCGCACATCGGCACCAATCCCGACGCCGCGCCCACAAGCGGCGCAAACTTGCCGTTCAGCGCGCCGTTCGGCTTTCCGATTCGGGTGTTATGCTCCATGAGTTCGATCAGAATATAAAGCAAAAAAAGGAACGGAAACAGTTTCAGCGTATCAAGCAAAGCATCGGTAATCACTTCCCACCACATTTCCGCAGTTCTCCTTTTGATAGAATCGGTAACTTATCATACCCCTTTTTCGGAAATTTGTCAATGATTTCCGCCTCCCTCAAAAAAGAGCGTTTGCCGATTCGGCAAACGCTCTTTGGTAAACGGGATCAATCTTTCTTAACGGGCGGTTTTGCGGCGGGTTTTGCGGCGGGTTTTGCCGCAGGTTTTGCCGCGGGTTTCGCCGCGGGTTTTGCGGCGGGGTTTGCCGCAGGGTTTGCCGCGGG
>ERZ777306.4978-NODE-4978-length-11275-cov-4.696435_pt1 | contig 11275 bp, 8 predicted proteins | sample MGYA00374966_ERZ777306 | MGnify/ENA primary metagenome ERZ777306 (study PRJEB29329, sample SAMN06343882) | mouse gut metagenome | isolation source: Mouse cecum | place: Austria: Vienna | collected 2014-11-15 ...
TTCATGTCTGGATCTCCATGATCTCGCGGATTTTTTCAACGAGAGTTTTTGCGTTGGCCGCGTGCGCGGTTTGGTTGGGGTGCGAAATTCCTCCCTGTTCGTTGCTGAGCATCTGCATGGTGTAGATCTTGTCCAAGCCCGTGTCGGCGACGGCGGCTTCGATCGTCTGTTTTGCCAGCGGGGTCGAGGAGGCGGGCATCATGCCGAAGATGCAGAGGATGGGTTTGTCTGGGTGCGCCGCGCGGATCATGCGGAGCATTTCGGCGTAGTCGGCTTGAAATTTTTCGACGTTGTAATCGGGGAACAGATTGTTGTCGGTCGCGTGCCACATGTCGTTTTCGCCGAGAGCGAGCACGGTGAGGTCCGCATCGAAAGAAGCGGGATCGTACGCCGTTTCTTTGTACGGACTGTATCGGGTATAGAGGTTCAGTCCGTTTACGTCGGAATCCTTTACGCAAATCCCCGCGAGCGCCATGATCGAGAAGTCGGCGCCGAGTTCCTGCATGGCGACGCAGGCGTAAGCTTTCGTCGCATCGGAATTTTCGAGGGTGGGTAACCGATCTGCCGACGTTCCCATCGAGCCGTACCCTTCGGTAATGGAATCGCCGATCACTTCGATTTTGAGTTCGGATTTTTTCGGCGGAATCAGAAAAGTTCCGTCCGTTTCAAACGCGTTTTCCGCGGGGATTTGCAGATTCCTTTCCGCGCTCGAACCTTTCAGGATCTTCACGACGTGGGCGCCTTCGGGCAGGTTTTCGCACAGCGTATAGGAAGCCGTGCCCTTGATGACCTTGACGATCGTGTCCGTTCCCTCGGTATCGCCGTCGACGTAAACGCGGATCTTTCCCTGTCCCGTGCGGAACGTGCATTTCAAAGAGGTGCCGCGGAATGCGACTTCGACGCCCGTACACACGTTGTCGAGCGTCAGGCGGCTGCCCGACAGATAGGTGCGGCCGTATAAATTCACGCTGTCTTCGCGGAAGGCGTTTACGTTTTCTTGATCCGCAGGCGCGAGGACGTCCACGGCGGCGGTGTCGCTGACCGTCGCGCCGTCGGCAAGATAAGTCGCCGTGATATAGGTCTGCCCTGCGGAAACCGCTTGCAGCACGCCTTCTTCGGAAACCGTCGCAATCGTCGGGTCGGCGCACGTATACGTCGCTTTCAGTTCGGCCGCGGCGGTCCCGTCGCGATAGACGGCCGCGCTCACGTCGAGCGTGTCGGCGCTATCCGTCGCCGAAAGATAATAATGCTCTTTTTCGAAGCGGACGGAGTATTCGTGTTCTTCCGGTTTCGGGTCCGGATCCGGCTTCTGCGGCGTTGCGTTCGCGCACGCCGCGAGCGCGGGGAGCGCCGTCAACAGGCAGGCGAGCGTCATGAACGGCGCCCGTTTTTTTCTTTCCATAAATTTTCTCCTTATCTCGATCGTTGCGATCCGATTTCATTGTACAGGAGAAGCGTCGGTTTGTCAAGATTGATCGGAAAAGCAAATAATATTTTTTTCTTTTCGCAAAGCAGTTGATTTTTTTTGCGATCCCATGTAAGATGAAAGGGTATGAACAACGAATATTTTTCTTTCGAACTGCAAAAAACGGATCCTGAAACGGGCGCGCGGGCGGGCGTCTTTCATACGCCGCACGGGGATATTCTCACGCCGGTGTACATGCCCGTCGGGACGCAGGCGAGCGTAAAAGGGGTCTTGCCGAACGTTCTCGAAGAGATCGGGTCCCAGATCATTCTCTCGAATACTTATCATCTGTATATGCGTCCGGGCGACGATCTGATCGCGCAGGCGGGCGGACTTCATAAGTTCATGAACTGGAACAAGCCGATTCTGACGGACAGCGGCGGGTTTCAGGTTTTTTCGCTCGCTTCGCTCAACAATATTACGGACGACGGCGTCAAGTTTTCCTCGCATATCGACGGAAGCAAGCATTTGTTCACGCCCGAAAAGGCGATGGACATTCAGCACAATCTCGGCTCGGACATCATCATGGCGTTCGACCAGTGTTCGGAATACGGGTATACGCACGCGCAGGCGGAACAGGCGATGAACCGTACCGCCGCATGGCTGGAACGGTGTTATAAAGCGCATGCAAATCCTGCGCAGGCGTTATTTCCGATCATACAGGGCAACATGTTCGAAGATCTGCGTGCGGAAAGTCTGACGCGTTGTCTGCCTTTCGTAAAGCACGGGATCGCGATCGGCGGGCTTTCGGTAGGAGAGCCGAAACCGCGCATGTACGAACTGCTCGACTTTTTGCAGCCGCGGATGCCGGCAGACGTTCCGCGGTATCTGATGGGCGTCGGTTCGCCCGACTGTCTCGTCGAAGGCGTGATGCGCGGCGTGGACATGTTCGACTGCGTTCTCGCGACGCGGGTTGCCCGCAACGGCACGGCGCTCACGTCCCGCGGCAAAGTGGTCGTTCGCAACGGCGCGTATAAAGAAGATTTCACCCCCCTCGATCCCGACTGCGACTGCTATTGCTGCAAACATTACACGAAAGCGTATCTCCGTCACATGGTCAATGCGGGGGAAATGGCGGGCGCGATGCTGCTCTCGCTTCACAACATTTCCTATCTCCACAAGCTGATGCGGGGATTGCGCGAAAGCATCTTCGGCGGATACGTCAAAGAATTTGCGCGCGATTTTTACGAAAAACAGGGCGTTGCCGCAAAATAATTTTTCCGAAACCGAATGAAAAATGCGTGAAAGGGAAAAATTGACCCGAAAACGCTTGCCAAAATCGTGAAAAAAGGGTATGATTGTTTTTAATGAAATAAGGAGAAAAGATATGTTGTTCAGTCTTTTATCGGATACTGCGGATAAAACGGAATCCAGCGGGAGCGGAAATTATATTTTAATCATTTTGGTCGTACTGATCGTCGTCGCCTTTGCGGCGTATATGATTTTTTCGGGCAGGAAGAACAAGTCCCGCCAGAAAGAGTATATCGAACAGCTCGAAGCGATTCGTCCGGGGCATAAGGTAAAGACGGTCGGCGGCATTTGCGGGATCGTTGCGGAAGTATGCGACGACAACACCGTAATTATCGAAACGGGAAGCGAACAGTCGGGCAAATCCTACGTGAAGATGGATAAAGAGCTGATCGCGCAGACGGACGCGAAGGGACCTACCCAGATCGCTCGCGAAGAAGCGGAAGCCCGCCGCAAAGCGGAAAAGGAAGCCAAGAAAGCGGGTCTTACCGCGGAAGAGGCGTCGGATACGGTAATTTCCGAAACGCCCGATTCTGAGGAAACGGCTGTCGAGCCGAAAGCCGAAGAAGAGAAGAAAGCGGAAGAATAATTCATAATCGAAGCGACCTTCGCATACCTTGTAACATAGGTTTGCGGAGGTTTTTTTATGGAGAAATCGTCGTTGCGGCGCGCTGTCGCGGAGGTTGCGCGCACCGCGCTCGGATACGTTGTGTTCTGTACGTTCGCCCTGTCGCTTGCCGCGCTTATCGTAAAGGCTTGCGCCCCCTCGCAGGGCGCGATCGTCGGCATGAACTGGGGGATCAAATGCCTCGGTGCGTTGCTTTCGGGCGCGATTCTGATCGGCAGCGAACGCGCGCTCTTCAAGGGAATCGCCGCGGGAGTTCTGGGCTGCGTCCTCACGATGTTTCTCTTCGCCGCGATCGGAGGCGGATTTCACGTCACGCCGCTCTTCTGTCTCGAACTCCCGCTGACGGGGATCCTGTGCGGTTTCGGCGCGCTTGTCGGAGGGAAATTCCGGAAAGCGTAAAAAATCGCTTGCAAAATTGCGCGGGGGATATTATAATAGAAGAAAAGGAAAAAAATCGGGAGATACGGTTATGATTAAGACGATTGCGAAACCTGCCGAAAAGAAAGTTACCGGTTGCGGCGAATGCAGAAGCACCTGCCAATCCGCCTGCAAGACGAGTTGCACGGTCGGGAATCAATCCTGCGAACGCGTAACGAGAGAAGAAAAGATCGAAAGAAAGTAATTTCAGTGATTCGGATCAGCGCGGGGAGCGGCGGAAATCGTTGCTCCCTCGTTTCGCCGTGCGGGGGAAATTCCGCACGGCTGTTTGATGTCATGAGGAAGAGGTGCCGGTATGGTTCACGTTTTTGCATATCACGATAAGCGTTATTTGTACGACACGGGAAGCGGTTCGTTGCACGAGTGCGACGCAAAGACCGCCGATCATCTGCGCGGCGCGCCCGTCGAGTTTACGGACGCGGAGCTGAAAGAGGTTTTGGCGGATATCGCGGGCTTGAAAGAGCAGGGGCTTTTGTATGCGGAAGAGCCGAAGGCGTTTCCCATGAAGAGCCGCGAAGTCAAGGCGCTCTGCCTGCACGTGAGTCATGACTGCAATCTGCGTTGCAAATACTGTTTCGCGGACGAAGGCGCCTACCACTCGGCGCGCGAGACGATGTCGTCGGAGACGGCGAAAGCGGCGATCGACTTTCTTTTGAAAGAGAGCGGTTCCCGCAAGGTGCTGGAAGTGGACTTTTTCGGCGGCGAGCCGCTCATGAATCTCGGCGTCGTCAAGGAAACCGTCTATTATGCGAAAGCGGAGGCCGCGAAACGCGGGAAGCGCTTTTTGTTTACGACGACGACGAACGGGTTACTGCTCGACGACGACGCGATCAAGTTTTTCAACGAAGAGATGGAAAACGTCGTGTTGTCCCTCGACGGCAGAAAGGAAGTTCACGACGCGGTGCGAAAAACGGTAAACGGCAAGGGGAGTTTCGACGCCGTCATCGGCAAAATCAAAGAGTTCGTGAAATCGCGCGGGGACAAGCACTATTACGTCCGCGGCACGTTCACCGCAAAGAATCTGGATTTTTCAAAAGACGTGCTCTTTCTTGCGGACGAGGGATTCGATTCCCTTTCGATGGAGCCGGTCGTCACGGATATTCCCGAATTGCAGATCAGGGAAGAACACCTTCCGCGGATCGAAAAAGAGTACGAGAATCTCTGCGAGGAATACATAAAGCGTGAAGAGGCGGGAGAGGGATTCAACTTCTTTCACTTCAACGTCGATTTGGAGGGCGGTCCCTGCCTGAGCAAACGGGTTTCCGCCTGCGGCGCGGGCAACGAGTATTTCTCCGTCGTCCCGAACGGCGACGTCTATCCCTGCCATCAGTTTGCGGGCGATCCGAAATGGCGGATGGGAAACGTGTTCGAGGGGAAACTGGACGGCGCGCTGCGCGAAAAATTTGCGGGAAGCTGTCTGTTCACGCGGAAAAAATGCGGCGACTGTTTCGCCAAATTCATCTGTTCGGGCGGATGCAACGCCAATAATTACCATTATAACGGCGACATCGAAGAGCCTTACGGCATGACTTGCGCGATGATGAAAAAGCGGATCGAGTGCGCGATGCACATTCTCGCCGTGCGAAAATCGCGCGAAAAATAATCGAAAAACGGAAAAAACGGCGCGTTTCGGCTTGACGGACGCGCAAGTTTTATATATAATGATTGGAGTGAGAATTTTCCGGGTTCGGAGTTCCGACCGATTGAAATAGGAGGGATCAATGGGCAAGATCAAATCGGCGATCTGCATCGCATTGTTTACGTTGCTGATTGCCGCGCTCTGCTTTGTATGCACCGTGTCGTTTTCTTACGGAACGAACGAGTTGCATACGTTCAATTCCATTCTCCGCATGACTGCCAAGGATGCCGATCTCGGCGCGCCCTACGGGTCCGACGGGTATCTCGGCGGCGGTTATTCCGCCGTCTATTATCCCGAGGGCGTGATATCGGAGAAAGTTTTCGAGGACAACTATGCGTCTTACCTCGAACAGGAAGAAAAGGACGAATACGCCGCAAAATACGTAAAGTACGGCAATCTGTATCTGGAAAAAGACGAAGTCTGCGGCACCGGCGACAGCAACGAGCCGTCCGACGCGTTTAAAACGGAATTTTCCAATACCGTCGCGTTGCTTGAAAAGCGTTTCGCGGCGATTAAAAAAGACGGCGTTCGTTTCGAGATCCGCGACGAATACACCGTCAGCGCGTTTTTACCCAAAGATCTGATGACGAACGAACTGTATGCGTTCGTTTGCAACGCCTACATGGGCGAAGTTACGGTGCGTTACGGCACTGCGGCGGACAGCGCCTCGACGGTGCTTCCCGCGCGTACGAACAAGACCATCCGCGATTACCTCAAAGGCGCGTCTTCCCGTACGGCCGCCGACGGAACGGTGTACGTGGTCATCAATTTCACTTCGCTCGGGAGAGAGGAGATCGCCGCCGCGACGGCGGAAGCGTCGAGCGGATCGGGAAACACGCTCTATTTCATGATCGGCGAAAATTCGGTGATCCCGCTTTCCGTGAGCGAAGCGCTCGATCAGTCTTCTCTCTACATCAGCGGTTCCTATTCGGCGGAATCCGCCAAGATCTGCGCGGAGGCGATCAACACCGCGCTGCGTTACGAATTTTCGGAGGACACGCTCGAACTCACGTTGGGCGAATCCTATTTCCACGAAGCGCTTTACGGCAGCAACGCGCTCTACGCCATGTATATCGCGTACGGCATTTGCTTCGTTGCGATGGCGGCGTTCTTCTTCGTCCGTTACCGCCGTCTCGCGTTCGCGCATCTGTATTCGTATCTCATTTTCCTGTTCGTCATGATCCTCTGCGTCTGGTCCATTCCGTTCGCGTATATCAGCACGGAGACGTTTTTGGCGTTTATGCTCGCGTCCCTTGTGTTCTGCGTCTGCAACGCCTTCGTATTCGAAAAGGCGAGAGGGGAATACGCGCTCGGCAAGACGATTTCCTCTTCCGTCAAAAACGCTTACAAGCGCAGTATGTGGCATTTGATCGACGTTCATCTCGTGCTCGCCGCGCTGAGCTTTATCGTGTACGGCATCGCGTTGACGAATCTGAGCGCGTTTGCGTTCGTATTCGGTCTCGGCGTCGTGCTCTCCGGACTTGCGACGATCGGGCTTACGCGCTTCATGTGGGCGATCATGATTGCCTGTTCCAAGAACAAAGGCGCGTTCTGCAATTTCAAAAGAGAGGAGGTCGAAGACGATGACTAAACGTCCCGTTAAGCTTTTATCCGTCTGGATTGCGATTTCCTCGGTCATCATTATTGCGGGGATCGTGCTGTTCTGTCTGCTGGGATTCAACCGTTCCGCCGAGAAAACGGATTATAAATCGGTGGAAGTTCAGTACGACGTCGTGACGGATATCACGACCGACGCCGTAGATACTTTAAAGAAAACCTGCAACGATACGTTTAAGGCGCAGGGGCTTAAAGTTACGGCGTTCGAAGCGGTCAAAGAAGTCGATTCCAACAGCGGCAGCGAAACCGGCAATATCAAACTCGTCTATTCGTTTTCGCCGTCCGTTTCCGACGAGGCGATACAAGCCGCAGGGAGCGCGCTCAAAACCGTGGTAAGCGAAGCGCTCAAAGACGGTCGGCTTCCTTCTTCGGCGGAGATTTTCGTCAACGTCCATGCGGGCGAAGGCAGAACTTTTTACGAAGCGATCTGGCGCGGCGCCGTCGGGCTCGCGGTGGGCGCGGTCGTCGCTTTCGTCTACATCGGCGTTCGTTTCGGCGTCGCCGCCGCGTTGACGGGGCTTACGAACGGCGTAAACGCCGTGCTTCTCACGCTCGCGTTCTTTGCGATCACGCGGATTCCCGTTTATGCGTTCGCGCCGTTGCTGTTTGCGGCGGTCGCGGCGATCGTTTCGCTCTTGATTTGGCTGTTGCAGTGCATGAAGATGCGGGAGAATTTCAAAGATCCCTCTTACGCGGCGCTTTCCGCAGACGACGCGGTGGAACAGTCCTCCCGTACTGCGCGGAAATATGTGATCGGCGTCGTGGTTGCGCTTGCGGTCGTTCTCGCCGTTTGCGGCGGCTTTGCAACGGCGGGCGTACGGCTCTTCCTGCTGCCGGCGTTGATCCCCGTTGCGGCGGCGTCGTATTCTTCGATATTCTTCGGGCCCGCGCTTCACGTTCCAATGAAAGCCGCGTTCGACCGGATGAAAGCCAACCGCAAAAAAAATTATGCGGGAAAGCCGAAAGCCGAAAAAGAAAATAAGGACTGATAAAAAATTCAAAAAGCGGCGGGAAAGAGATCCCGCCGTTTTCGGTATTTTTTCGCGAAGCGAAGGAGGTTGCGTTTTCAGATGAGAAAGATCGTACGCGAATATGAATTCACTCCGGAAGAGGAGCGCGCCGTTGCGCGGCTTGCGGGCGAACTCGGCATCACCGAGACGACGGCGGGCATTCTCTACGCGCGCGGAAACGATACTCCGGAAAAGGCGTACGAATTTCTGCACCCGTCGCGGAAACATTTTTTATCTCCCTTTTTAATGTGCGGCATGAAAGAGGCGACGGAACTGCTCGCTCGCGCGCGCGAAGAAGAATGGCGGGTCGCGGTGTTCGGCGATTACGACGCAGACGGGATCGGCGCGACGGCGATCGCCGCCCGCGCGCTCTCCCGTTACGGGATCGAGCCGTATTTATATATCCCCGAACGCACGGACGGTTACGGTATGAGCGTTGCCGCAATCGATAAAATTTTCGACGAATTTCTGCCCGATCTCATTATTACCGTCGATTGCGGTATTTCCAATCGCAGAGAAGTCGAATATATTAAAGAGCAGGGCGCTTACGTGATCGTGACCGATCACCACGAATTACCCGACGAACTGCCCGACTGTATCGTCGTGAACCCCAAGCTGAAAGACGATTATCCTTACGACAACCTCTGCGGCGCGGGCGTCGCGTTCAAGCTCGCCTGCGCGCTGATCGGCGATCGGGCGATGGATCTGATCGATTTCGCCGCCCTCTCGACCGTTGCGGACAGCGTTCCGCTTTTGGGGGAAAACCGCGACATCGTTGCGGAAGGACTGAATCTGATGCGGAAAAGCTGCCGCCTCGCGCTCGCCGCATTGCTCGGCAAACAGAACGAACTCACCGCGCAGACGCTTGCGTTTACCGTGGCGCCGCGCATCAACGCCGCGGGACGTATGGGCAATGCGCGCGCGGCGTTGGAAATGTTTCTTTCAGAGGACGCGGAGACGATCGCCGCGCTTGCGAAAGAGCTGAACGAATACAACGCGACCCGTCAGCGGTATTGCGACGGGCTGTACGAACAGGCGCTTCGGGAAGTCTATGCGGAAGGCGCGTACAAGAACGTAGTGATGCTTGCCGGCGAAAATTGGAATACGGGAATGGTCGGTATCGTCGCGGCGCGCATGGTGGAACAGTTTTCGCGTCCCGCTCTTCTATTCGTGAAAAACGGAGACATGTTGCGCGGAAGCGCGCGCAGCGTGGAAAACGTGAACATCTTCGACGCGCTGAAAGCCTGTTCGCAGTACATCGAGGAATTCGGAGGGCATTCGCAGGCGGCGGGCGTCAACGTAAAAGCAGAGAATTTCGAGGCGCTGAAAAACGCCCTCGACGAATATCTCGGCTCGCATTACGATCGTGCGGATTTTTCGCCCGCGATCCCCGTGAGCGGCGAGGCGAAAGATTTTTGGCGGGTCGCGCGCGAGATCGACATGCTCGAACCCTTCGGCATCGGCAACCGCCGTCCGCAGTTCGTCCTGCATGCCGCGGAAACGGACGCCGCGCCCGTAAAGCCCGCTTCGCCGCATATCTCGCTCTCCGTCGACCGTCTCGACATGATGTGTTTTAACGGAAGCAAGAATTTAAAGGTGTTGAAGAGCGATTTGAAAAAGACGATCGTGTTCGATTACAACGTCTCTTTGTTCCGCGGAAAAGAGTATTTGAAAGGCTTCGTGCGCACGGTCGTTTGCGACGGAAAGAGCGGCGTGCGCGTCGAAGAGGATATGTTCGAAAACAGATTGCTTGCCGCGGCTCTGCCCGCTGCTTCCGCCGAAGTCATGGATCGCGCGGCGCTCGACGAATTTCTTTCGCGGCGGATCGCGGATTCCGCATACGGGCTATGCGCCGTCTGTTACGACCGTTCTACGGCGGGGAAATTTCCCGCGCTCGCGGATCTGGAACCGGAGGCGTTCCGTCTTTCTTCGGGCAACGTGGAAAACGCGGTGCTCGTCGCGCCCGATCCCGACACCGATCTTTCGGCGTACCGCGAGATCGTATTTCTCGATTCGCCCGCGGGTGGAATCGAAACGGGCAACGCGCGCGTCTATCGCGCGGACGCGGGCGCGCCCTGGGGGGTGGACGCGTCGCGGGAAAGTCTGCTCGGCGTGTTCGCGGCGCTGAAAGGGTACGAGGGCGCGTTCGTCGGGGAAACGCTTGCCGAAGCCGCGCGCGAGATGAAGGATAATCCCGTTCCGTCCGTTCAGCGGATATTCGCGCTTGCGGTGTTCCGCGAACTCGGTCTCATCGAAATCCGCGGCGGTCGGCTGTCGGTCATACGCGGCAAAAAAACCGATCTGAACGATTCGGCGATCTACCGTGCGGTGAAGGAGGCGTAGCATGGAAGCCATTCTCATGAGGATTTACGAACACTATACGGGCGAAGACCGCGATATGCTTTTGCGCGCATACGATTTTGCAAAATCCGCGCACGAAAATCAAAAGCGCGCTTCGGGGGAGCCGTACTTTATCCACCCCTGCGCGGTTGCGGAGATCCTCGTCGAACTCGGTCTGAACGCGGGAACGATCGCCGCCGCGCTGTTGCACGACGTCATCGAGGACACGAGCGCGACGGCGGAGGATATCCGCCGCGAATTCGGCGACGAAGTGCTCTCGCTCGTGGAAGGGGTCACCAAGCTCGACAAGATCGTATTCAAATCTCAGGAAGAAGAAGAGGCGGAAAACTTCCGCAAGATCTTTATCGCGATGGCGAAGGACATTCGCGTCATCATCATCAAGCTCGCCGACCGTTTGCACAACATGCGTTCTTTGAACTATCTTTCCGAAGAACGCCAGCGCAAGATGGCGCGCGAAACGTTGGATATTTACACGCCCATCGCGGGCAGACTCGGTATTTCGCAGGTCAAGTGCGAACTCGAAGATCTGTGCCTGAAATACCTCGATCCCGCCGCGTTCGAATACCTCGTCGAGAATATTCATCTCAAACTCGAAGAGCGCAACCGCTTCGTCGATTTCGTCGTGGAAGAGATCAACGGGATCCTCACCGAATCGGGGATCCGCGGCGAAGTGTTCGGCCGTCCCAAGCATTTCTATTCCATCTACAAAAAGATGAAAGAAAAGCACAAGACGATCGAGCAGATCTATGATTTGACCGCGGTGCGCGTCATCGTCGGCACGGTAGACGAATGTTACGAGGTGTTCGGGAAGATCCATAAAAAATGGAAGCCCGTGCCAATGCGGATCAAGGACTATATCGCAACGCCCA
>ERZ777306.4980-NODE-4980-length-11273-cov-4.067035_pt1 | contig 11273 bp, 7 predicted proteins | sample MGYA00374966_ERZ777306 | MGnify/ENA primary metagenome ERZ777306 (study PRJEB29329, sample SAMN06343882) | mouse gut metagenome | isolation source: Mouse cecum | place: Austria: Vienna | collected 2014-11-15 ...
GTCTCCTAAGGAAATACGTATAATCAAGATACTCAATCTGTTCCCGTCCAAGATAGCGGAGGGGGGAGAGGCTCATTCTCCTGCCGTGGTAGCCAATTATGCGTATGAACTGGCTAAAGAGTTCAACCAGTATTATCACGATACTCCTATACTCCGTGAGGAGAATGCGGAACTGCTTGCATACAGGCTTGTGCTGGTTGAGACTATTGCGAAAGTATTGTCAAAAGCTATGTCCATTCTCGGTATTACACTTCCTGACAGAATGTAGTATCGGCTAAAAAGGCATTAAGTATAAAATTTTAGAAAAAAAGTGCTTTTTATATTGCTCAGATGCGGAAATTGTCCTATACTTGCACCCTCAAATTTAACAGATAACTGTATTGTTTAAGTAAGTGATTAAAAATTAGGATATGGATAATCAGAAGAAGAGAGCGGTGGTCAGCTTTGAGAATATGTCTGAAGGTCTCGCTGCCGCGTTTGCGGAGAAATACCCTAAAGGGTTCAATGATTATTTTCCGGATCTCGTAAAATACGACAAGCCGGACGGAACATGTTTTTATGCAGTTACATTGGAGATACCTGATGCGATTTATCTTGTCAAGATCAAGGTCAAGACTGATGACGCTGAGGATATCGAGAGATGGCTTGACGGTGACGACGACGATGATGATACAGGAGTAGGAAGCAGCGGAGGGGACAGCGATCTTCCTGATGACAATATCGCACAATATTCCAACGGTGATGACGACCAGTCTGATTCGGAATAAAATGAACGGTCAAGCCGGGTGCAGAGGAAGATTTGTCTGTACTATGCTGATACGGAGTAATTTTTAAAAGATTTTTCATAACAGGAGGCTGTGCAAAACTTTGCGCAGCCTCTTTTTTAGTTTTACAACTACAATAAATAACCAAAGTAAACTTTGCTTCTGCTCTCTACTTTGGCTATATTTGTCCACTTTGTGTCCATATATATGCCCTGGTCTCGGCATAGTCCAAATAAACGGCTAAGCCGAATGTAGTCAAACTTGTTTAGACTGCTGAGGCGGTAGTTTATTGTAAAACCGGAGGTTTTAAAATAAATTTTGCCTCTGCTCTCGACTTTGGCTATATTTGTCAGGTTTTTGCCAATCATAAAAACAGAAAGGTGTTACGGATGAAATCACATTTTGTAGTAACGGACATACTGGCTCCTCTAAGGAGACTGCTGAAGAGACTTTCAGAGCACGATATGCTTCTGGTATTGTCTCTCTTTGTCGGTATAGCCTGCGGGCTTGCTTCCGTTTTGTTGAAGATTACCATAGAGTGGATACATTCATCTCTGATATCCTGGTTTGACGGCAGCGTCGCCTATAATTTCCTTTACCTCGTATATCCCGGTCTGGGTATGCTTATAGCTATGCTGTTTGTCAAATATGTCGTGAAGGACAATATCGGGCACGGGGTGACAAAGGTCCTTGTCGCCGTCTCAAAGAACGAGTCCAAAATCAGGCCTCATAATATGTGGTCATCCCTTGCGGCAAGTTCTGTGACCATCGGATTCGGAGGATCGGTAGGAGCGGAGGCCCCTATCGTCTATACAGGTGCTGCAATCGGTTCCAATGTCGCAAGATATATGGGACTGTCATACAAGAATATGACGATACTTCTCGGATGCGGTGCCGCAGGGGCGGTAGCAGGAATATTCAAGGCTCCTCTTGCCGGAGTGCTTTTTACACTTGAAATTCTGCTGTTCAACATTTCGATGTCGTCTATTCTGCCGTTGCTGCTTTCAACTGTTTCTGCAACTGTAGTCTCGTATATTTTTCTTGGGGATTCGCTTCCGTTTGAGTGTACCCTGGATCCTTTCTCTATGCACAACATTCCATTCTATATATTGCTGGGATTGTTCTGTGCATCCTGTTCCATCTATTTTACAAGGACGACACTGTGGCTGGAGGACAAGATAAAAAGTATCAGGAATCCCTATTGGAGATGGGCTTTTTCTGCCGTGTGCCTCGGTCTGCTGATTTTCCTGTTTCCTCCTTTGTACGGTGAGGGATATGAATCGTTGAGCGTATTGCTCAATGGCGGGGAAATATCCTTTGACGGTGAGACTGTGCTGTCGTTTTTTATGAAAAGCCCCTGGACCGTTCCTATATTCTTTATGCTTATACTGCTTCTCAAGGTATTTTCTATGTCATTCACTAATGCCGGAGGTGGTGTCGGAGGAACATTCGGTCCTACTTTGTTTGTCGGTGCGATAGCAGGATTTGTTGTAGCAAGAGTTATAAATCTGTTTTTTTCCGGCTCGGACATTTCTGTGCCGGAGCAGAATTTCGTGCTTGTCGGTATGGCTGGACTTATGGCCGGGGTGATGCAGGCCCCTATGACCGCAATATTCCTTATTGCAGAGATTTCGGGCGGATATGAGCTGCTTATACCGTTGATTCTTACAGCAACTATATCATTCGGAGCCACGAGGATGGTGGAACAGTATTCCATTTATACCAAACGTATTGCGAATAAAGGGGAGCTTCTTACACACGACAGTGACAAGGCTGTCCTGACTCTGCTTAAGACGACGGAGCTGATAGAGTCTGATTTCACTGCCGTGAGGATTGATGCGACGCTCGGAGAGCTTGTCGATGTAATTTCTCAGTCATCCCGCAATATATTCCCTGTAATTGATTCAAGAAGGCATTTCCAGGGATATGTCAGTCTGGAGGACATAAGGCGTGAGATGTTCAAAAAGGACCTTTATGATAAGCTGCACGTCTATAATTTTATGAAATCCGCGCCTGAATACGTGTATATCGATGAGAAGATGGACACTGTGATGGCGAAATTCGAGAAGACCGGGGCTTGGAATCTTCCAGTTGTCGAGAAGGACAGGACATATCTCGGCTTCGTATCGAAATCAAAGATTTTTTCAGCCTACAGGGATCAGCTCCGTCAGGTATCACATGACTGATAATCATAATTCAGAAATATGAAGGACATATATATAAAAAATATAGCCGGGAGACTCGGTGTCAAGGATTGGCAGGTGGAAAATTGCGAACGCCTGTTTGCAGAAGGTGCCACTATACCTTTTATCAGCCGTTACAGAAAGGAGAGGACCGGAGGGCTGGATGATGTTGCGGTGGCTGAAATCAGACACTGGACTGATGTATTTGCGGAGATGGAAAAACGCAAGGCATCCGTTCTGGATACTATAGAGCAGGCAGGTGCTCTGGACGCGGGGCTCCGTGAAAGGATTGAGAATTGTGTTGACGCCCGTGAACTGGAGGATTTGTATCTTCCGTACAGGCCCAAAAGGCGTACTCGTGCTACGGCTGCAAAGGAAGCCGGTCTTGAGCCTCTTGCCGACAAGATGTTTTCGGTAGGATTGTCTGATCCTTTTGCAGAGGCGAAGAAATATGTCGGCGACAAGGTCACTTCACCTGAAGATGCTCTTGCCGGCGCAAGGGACATAATAGCTGAACGGTTGAGTGATACGGCTTCCGTCAGAGATACAGTACGGCAGATTTTCTCTACAAGAAGGCTTGTAAGCAAGGCTACGAAGAAGTCTTCCTCTCCTGAGGCCCAGAAATATAAAGCGTACTTTGACTATTCTGAGTCCTTGGCTCGTATAGCGCCTCATAGGCTCCTGGCTATGCTGAGGGCCGAGGAAGAAGGCTTCATAACACTGAAAATAGATGCTGATGCCGAAAAATGCGGCAACAAGCTGTATTACGACTTCTGTCAGGAAAGACGCTATCCTGCCAAACCTCTGGCAGAACAGATACGTCTTGCGGTGGATGATTCCTACAAACGTCTGCTGGAGCCTTCAATTTCAAACGAGATGGTGAAGACGGCAAAGGAAAAGGCTGATATTGAATCGATAAAGGTGTTCGGTGAGAATCTCAGGCAGCTCCTGCTGGCTCCTCCTGTAGGACAGAAGCGTATACTTGCGATAGATCCTGGATTCAGGACAGGATGCAAGGTGGTATGTCTTGACGAGCAGGGGAATCTTCTGCATTATGAGACAATTTTCCCTCATCCTCCGGCAAATGAAAAGGTCAAGGCGATACAGGCTGTATCTTCTATGATAGAGAAATACCGTATTGAGGTCATAGCAATAGGAAACGGTACGGCCGGCAGGGAAACGGATGATTTCATCAGAAGAGTACCGAAGCCGGAGAACATAAAAGTGTTTACTGTAAGTGAGGACGGAGCTTCAATCTATTCCGCTTCAGAGATTGCTCGCGCTGAATTTCCGGACTATGATGTTACGGTAAGGGGAGCGGTCTCTATCGGCCGCCGTCTTATGGACCCTTTGGCAGAGCTGGTGAAAATTGATCCTAAGTCTTTGGGGGTAGGGCAGTACCAGCACGATGTCGACCAGACGCTTCTCAAGGAAAAGCTTGACAATACTGTTGAATATTGTGTCAACAGTGTCGGCGTTAATCTCAATACGGCCAGCCCATACCTGTTGAGCTATGTATCAGGCATCGGACCGGCCCTTGCGGAAAGTATTGTTGACTACAGGGCCGAGAATGGACCTTATTCATCAAGGCGTGAGCTGATGAAAGTCAAAAGACTTGGAGAAAAAGCTTTTGAGCAATGCGCCGGATTCCTTCGTATACCGGGAGCTTCAAATCCTCTTGACAATTCGGCAGTACATCCTGAGTGTTACCATATTGTGGAGAAAATGGCCAGGGATCTCAAAGTCAGGACTTCAGAGCTTGTCGGCAATCAGGAACTGTGCGGCAGAATCAATCCTTCTTCATATATTGAAGGTGAGTTCGGCCTGCCTACGATAAATGATATAGTCAATGAGCTCAAGAAGCCGGGAAGAGATCCGCGTGAGAGTGCGAAAGAGTTTGAATTTGCAGACTCGATACATACCATAGAAGATCTTGTCACAGGTATGGAGCTTCCTGGAATCGTCACGAATATCACGGCATTCGGTGCGTTCGTGGACATAGGCATAAAGCAGAACGGCCTTATACATATATCCCAGATGGGTGTAAAAGGACTCAGCGATCCGTCGAAAGTCCTCAAGCTCCATCAGCAGGTGAAGGTATCCGTCATAGGGGTTGATACGGAGCGTCTCCGTATTTCTCTTAAACTGTTATAGGGAATTCTTTTTGGGAGCCATACAATATTGAGAAAGAATCACTCCGGCTGTGGCGAGCAGTATTCCTGCCCATTGGCGGAGTGAAAGATATTCATAGCCGAGTATTCCGGCTATCAATGCCGCAGCTACAGGAATCAATGCTGTGAAAATGCTTGACTTTGCTACTCCAAGTGACTTTATCGTATTGACCCACAATGAGAATGCGAGGCTTGAACACAATATGGCCAGGCATAGTACCGGTTTCCATACTTCAAACTGCAGATAGCGGGGTTCAAAATTGTCAAGACCTCTGAACACGAACAGTGGCAGGAGGTATATTGAACCGATCAGGAACTGATACATCACAATTACCTGGCTGCTGTATTTCTTGGACAGGCTCTTGGTCACGGAAGCGTGGCCTACTTCACTGAGCACGGCAATCAGAAGCAGAATAATTCCGCGTATGAAGTTTTTGCCGAGTTCTCCTTTGCTCATCACTACAAGGCAGATTCCGCACAGGGCGAGCACGATGCCAGCCGCATTTATCCAGTTGATGCGTTCTTTGAAGAAAAAGAAGCCTGCTCCTACGGAAAATATCGGAATGGTTGCGATTATCATTGAACTCAGGGTAGGGGAGCCGGTCTCTTTGATTCCGTACGATTCTGCAAGAAAATAGATAAACGGCTCGAATAAGGCCAGCAGCAGGAATTTAGTCAGGTCACGTTTCTTTATCGCTACGAACATTCTGGATATCAGATTGAACAGCAGCAATGCTATTCCTGCGATGAAAATTCTGATAAATACGAAATAGAAGACCGGAATATTCAGATTGATGAGCTGGTCTGTCCATATATATGAAATACCCCAAAGACAGATGGCAACCATAGACAATATATAGACCAATGCTTTTTTATAGTGCTGCATAATCGTTCTGATTTAAGAATTTACCGTTTTCCGTAATTTTTGTTCCATTGATAAAGGTCATTTCAACCTTCCCTTTAAGCACAGTCCCTTCGTATGGCGACCATCCGCATTTGTATGCGAGGTCATCTGCATTTACTGTGAATTCTGCGTCTTTGTCGAATACAACAAAGTCAGCTGCTCCTTGCCGGAATCCGAATATGGCTCCCGCGTTTTCGGAGAAGACGGATGCTATTGTTGTAAGAGGTATTCCGTTGTCGGACGCTATAGTAAGCAGTACCGGCAATGTCTGCTGTATTGACGGTATGCCTGACGGAACCTTTGTATATATACCCTGTTTTTCTTCAATGAGATGCGGAGCGTGGTCGGAGCCTATGCAGTCTATGATTCCGTTCCTGACGGCTTCAATCAGAGCCTCCCTGTCAGCGGATGTCTTGATTGCCGGGTTGCATTTTATATGTGCTCCGAGCCTTTCATAGTCCTCGTCACAGAACCACAGATAATTTGCTGACGTCTCCGCTGTAATCAGAGGATTCAGCTGTTTGGCAGCCCGTACCATTTCTGCTTCTTCCCTGGTCGAAATGTGGCACAGGTGGAGTCTGGTTCCATATCTTATTGCCAGATCGAGAGCTTTGGCAGAGGATTTTATACAGGCTTTTCTGCTTCTTATGGCAGGATGCTCCTTGAACGGTATATCTTCTCCGTATCTGCTTATGGCATTTTCAAGATTTGCTTTGATTATATCCTCGTCTTCGCAGTGTACCAGGACCGGTATATCCTTTATCCTGAAAATCTTTTCCAAAGCTTCATCCGATTTTACAAGCATACCTCCTGTAGAGGAGCCCATAAATACCTTTATTCCGGCAATATATCGGTTGGTTCTTGCAAGCGATTCTATTTCATCTATATTGCTTTCTGTCGCTCCGATATGAAATTTGAAACGTGTCCTGCATTTTGCTTCAGCGACTGCAGCTTTTCCTGCTATGGTATCCGCGTCTGTGGTCTGCGGTATCGTGTTGGGCATATCTATTATTGATGTGACACCCCCAAGGAGCGCAGCTATGGATTCCGTGTTGAAATCAGCTTTTGCCGTAAGTCCGGGATCCCTGAAATGCACGTGAGGATCTATTCCTCCTGATATTATGTATTTTCCTTCAAGGAGGTATATCTCTCCTTTGGCCGTCTCTGCAAACCGTTCCAGAAGCTCAGTGAATCTGATCTTTTCGGATTTTTCCTGTCCGTTGAAATTGTATTCTATATTTCCTTCCTTGTCAGGATATATTGCATCATACGAATTGCCTTTTATTATGATACTGCCTTTTTTTGCCTCTTTGGATGTAATTATTGTGGCTCCGTGAAGTAAGATTCTGCTGGAGGTCATATATTGTTTCTTGGTTTTTATTTTATTTTACGCATTTTCATTTTGAGGACGCCCCAGAATGCCTCTCCGAAAATGCCGCTGCTCATTTTTGATGTACCCTCTTTTCTGTTGGCGAAAATAATAGGTACTTCCTGCAGCTTGAATCCGAGTTTGAACGCCGTATATTTCATCTCTATCTGGAAACCGTAGCCTTTCATCTGCACATTGTCAAGGTCAATCGTTTCAAGGACCTTTCTTTTGTAGCATTTGAATCCGGCTGTGGTATCATATATTTTCATTCCAAGCACTGTGCGTACATATACGGATGCGTAATATGACATTATGATTCTTCCTATAGGCCAGTTGATGACACTGATCCCGTCACAATATCTTGAACCTATGGCAAGGTCAGCCCCCTGGCTTCTGCAGGCTTCATAAAGTTTCGGAAGATCATCGGGATTGTGCGAAAAATCAGCGTCCATTTCAAATATATAGTCGTAGCCATGTGCGATGCACCATTTGAAACCGGTCAGATAGGCTGTTCCTAATCCTAATTTACCGCTTCTTTCAATCATAAACAGCCTTTCCTGAAACTCCTGCTGAAGCCTTTTGACTATCGAGGCAGTTCCATCAGGAGAACCATCCTCAATTACGAGGATGGCGTATTCTCCGTCAAGGGCCATAACCGCCCTTATGATATTTTCGATATTTTCCTTTTCGTTGTATGTGGGAATTATTACTATTTTTTTGTCCATACGGTTACTGTTGTTTATTGTCAAGATCTTTCAGCATTTCACGGACAGCTGTCTCAAGCTGCCTGTCCTCTCCATTGAGGACTGATGCGGGATCATTGTAGACAAGAACGTCAGGTTCTACCTGAAGGTTCTCAAGATATCTTCCCTCCTTTATTCCTACTGAACCGACCTGAGGTATACCGAAAACCAGGGTAGGGTCTATCTGGTTTTCCCACCATACCGCCGTCATTGTTCCCGGTACAGGTGCACCTATAAGTTTTCCTATGCCGAGCGTCTTGTATACGTATGGAAAACCGGATGCGTCAGAATAGTTGTCTTCTCCTATAAGTACGCAGGACGGCTTAGTCCATTTGTTGTAAGGCTCAGTGCTTGCATATTGCCCACGTGGTTCAAATCTTATATAGGCTTCGCCTGAAAGCAGGGTCGCAAGGTCGTCGTGAAGCCATCCTCCGCCATTATGGCGTGTGTCTACTATTACAGCTTCGCAGTTCCTGTATTTTCCGAGAAGGTCTGAGAACACTTTTCTGAAACTGTCCGAGTTCATCCCTTCAACGTGTACGTATGCAAGTCTTCCGCCTGAAAGCTCTTTGACTTTAGCTGCATTTGCTTCAACCCATCTTTTGTACATCGCTTCCGAATCACTGTAGTCAGCTTCAAGGAAAAGTTCTTCTTCCTTCTTTCCTTTTTTCTTGATTGTGAGCATTATACGTTCTCCTGCCTTTGACTCGAGAAGGCTGTACCAGCTTTCACCGGCTTTAATCGGCTTCCCGTTGATGGCAGTGATGATGTCTCCTGCTTTGATTTCTGGATCTGCGATATAGATAGGGCCTCCCTTGAGCACTTCCTTGATTTTGAGGCCGTCTCCATCATAATCATTGTCGTAGAGTACTCCGAGGGTTCCGAATGAAAGACCTGACCTGTAGAAATATCTTGCTCCCGTATGTGAGCCGTTAAGTTCTCCCAGCATTTCGGAGAGAAGCTCCTGGAAGTCAAAGTTATTGTTGATGTAAGGCAGGAACCTGGCGTATGTGGTGCGGTATCCTTCCCAGTCGATTCCGTGTATCTTTGGATCATAGAATTTTTCCGCAACCTGTTTCCATACGTGGTTGAATATATATTCCCTTTCCTGCGCTGGACGGTAGTCGAATTCTCCCGTAAATGAGATTGATTCGGAGGAGCCGTTCGCTGTAGATATTTTTGAAATCCCGCGGCCGGAAAGAATGAACATATATTTGTCGTCGTCAGATGGGTATATGGAGCCTGATACACCTTTGGCGACAACTTTTACGTTGCCTTCCTTGACATCAAGCATACACAGGTCCATACTTTTTTCAAGGCGTGAAACATAATATAGCTTGCTTCCGTCCTGCGTGAGATAGTAGTCTCCGAGGTGTCCTGAGAAACCGGTCAGCCTTATTATCCTGTCTTTTCTGTTTTCAAGATCGAGTACAAGCTTCTCTTCCTTTTTCTCCGCTTTGGCAGAGTCTTTCTTCTCTTCCTTCGCTTCCTTTTCGTCAGCAAGGAGCTGTGCTATCTCGTCATCTTCCTTGTCTCTCTGGAAATCCCTGTATTTCTTTCCGTCAAAGAACATTATATATATGTCTTCCTGTGCGCCCCAGCTGCCGTGGCTTCTGTAGCCTGCCCTGTCTGACTGCCAGGTCATAGCGTGTCCTTTCAATGCCCATCTGAAATTGCTGTCGCTGTATCCGCTCTCCGTGAGGTCGGTAACTTCTCCGCTTTTCACATCTATGACAGCTATGTCATTGTTGTTCCATCCTCCGCCTTCCTGGTAGTCGCTAAGGATATATCTGCTGTCTGGACTCCAGGCGAATGAAATGTCACCGTCACTGTATGAATAGTTGCTGCTTGCCGGAAGCAGGGATTTCTCTTTGCCGCTTTTGATGTCCTTTACGACAAGTTCAGTCCTGTTCCTGAGAAAGGCCAGTGATTTCCCGTCAGGTGATACCGATGGCTGGAAGCATGTCTGTCCAGGTTCGGTCACAAGCTTTTCCTCCATTTTGATGGTATATGTGAAATATTTGTCCTTTTTCTCTGACAATGATGTTGCGTAGATGCCCCAATGTCCGTTTCTTTCGGAAGAGTAGTACAATGTTTTTCCGTCTTTGGAGAAACAGAGGTCGCGCTCCTGTTCTGGAGTGTTTGTGATTCGTTTGGTCGTATTGTAGTCTACCGATGTCACATATACGTCTCCTCTGAGTATTATTGCAATCTCTTTCCCGTTCGGTGATACTGCAAGGTCTCTTGCTCCGCTGGAGAAGGAAGTCTTGTTCAACTCTCTCTCAACTCCGTCACGTATGATACTGACGTTGACTTTTGACGGTTTTTCTCCTTCTTTTACGGTGTAGAGCTCTCCGTCAAATGAATAAGACAGGATACCGTTGTCTGATATTGATATATAGCGTACCGGATTTCCCTTTTCAAATGTTATCTGCTCTGACTTGTCCGGTGCGGAAATGCTGCTTTTGTATATGTTTGATGTCCCGTCCTGCTCGCTCAGATAATAGAACGTGTCTCCGTCGGCCGCGAATACAGGATTCCTGTCTTCTCCGATAAATGTTGACAGCTTGGTGAATGTGCCTTTGCCGTTTATTGAGAAGCCAGCCTCATCTTTGGCTGTTTTTGCCTCTGAAGGTCTGTAGAGCCAGATGTCTCTTGTAACGGAAGACGTATGATGTTTCCTGAACGGATCTTCATACCCTTTGATGTCTTCGTACAGTACAAACCCGTCACCGTTTATGCTCAATGAGCATATCGGAAGGGAAGTGACCATCTCCGGTCTCTCTCCGTCCTGACTGATTGTGTACAGCTGGTTGTTTCCGGGAAAATCTCCATAAGAAGCATCCTGCTGTATATTGGCGGCAAATACTATTTTACCGTTGTCCAATATTGCCAGGGGAGTCTCATTGCCTGGGAAATCAGTTAGCCTTTTGGGCTTTCCTCCTTCCGCTGATGTTATGAAAATATCTTTGCTCTTCTCCCTGTATGAGCTGAAGACTATGTTTTTTCCGTCAGGAGTCCATAAGGGATCAGTGTCGTATCCGCTGTTTGTGGTAATCTGCTGCGCCTTTCCTCCGTCTGCATCTACTATATATATGTCACCCTGGTAGCTGAACGCTATTTTGGTGCCGTCCGAGAT
>ERZ777306.4981-NODE-4981-length-11271-cov-4.624911_pt1 | contig 11271 bp, 9 predicted proteins | sample MGYA00374966_ERZ777306 | MGnify/ENA primary metagenome ERZ777306 (study PRJEB29329, sample SAMN06343882) | mouse gut metagenome | isolation source: Mouse cecum | place: Austria: Vienna | collected 2014-11-15 ...
GTTGCGCGCGCTTCGCGGGATTCTCTTTCTCGTTCTGTTCACCGCGGTGATCAACGTGTTCTTTTTTCGCGGCGAAACGGTGCTGTGGAGTTGGAAGTTTTTGACCGTTACCCAAGAGGGGCTGATATTTTCGGCGTTTCTCGTCTGTCGGCTTGCGCTGCTCGTCACCTGTTCTTCGTTGCTCACGTACACGACCGCGCCCGTAGAACTCACCGACGGGATCGAAAGTCTGCTCACGCCGCTGAAATGGATTCGGTTTCCCGTTCACGAACTTGCGCTCATCATGAGCATCGCGCTCAGATTCATTCCCATTCTCATGGACGAAACGGAGCGCATTAAAAACGCGCAAAAGGCGCGCGGCGCGGATTTCGAAAGGGGCGGGTTGATCAAAAAGATCAAGTCGATCGTTCCCGTGCTGATTCCGTTGCTGCTCTCCGCGCTTCGGCGCGCGGAAGAACTCGGCGACGCGATGGACGCGCGCTGTTATTCGGGCGGAAAAAAACGCACGAAGTTCAAAAAACTGCGGTTCGGCTGGCGGGATATTGTGGGCTTTTTCTTCGGCGCGGCGCTTGTGACGGGCGTCGTCCTGTTGCGCGTGTACGGGGTGGGTGCGATATGAGGTTCGCGCTTTTGATCAGTTACGACGGCACGGATTTTTCGGGATTCCAGATCCAGCCCGATTGCCGTACGGTGCAGGGGGAGCTGGAACGGGCGGCGGAAGAAGCGCTCGGTGTTCGGGCGAAGAGCTGCGGAAGCGGGCGTACGGACGCAGGCGTGCATGCGCGCGGTCAGGTCTGCCATTTCGACGCGGAGACGAACATTCCCGCAAAAAAGATAAAAGATTGCTTCAATCGGTTTCTTCCGCCCGATTTAAGGGTATTAAAGAGTATACGGGCGCCTGAGGGCTTCGATTGCACGCGCTCGGCAAAACGGAAGACGTACTGTTATACCTTTTATTGTTCAGAGACCGAACAGCCCCTTCTTCGGCGGTTCTGCGCGCGCGTATCGGGCAAGCCCGATCTTTCCGCAATGCGCGAAGCGGCGCGGCTTCTCGAAGGCGAACACGATTTCAAAGCGTTTTGCGCCGCAGGCTCTTCCGTCAAGACGAGCGTGCGCACGGTGTATTCGGTACGGGTGGATTCCGAAACGGTCGGTACGGCGGAGGTGTTCCGCATTTCCGTATGCGGAAGCGGATTCCTATATAATATGGTACGCATCATTGCCGGCGAACTGATCGCCGTGGGGTGCGGAAAACGGGAGGGGATCACGGCGGCGTTTACAAGCGGCAGGCGCGGCTGTCTCGCCAAGACGATGCCCGCGTGCGGGCTTGTCATGGAAAATATAGAATACGAAGTTCCGTTATTCGGAACGGAGGAGATTTAAGTGGAGTTTTTCGATTGGATCAGCGTTCCGCAGTTGGTGCTCACCTTTTTGCAGTCGACGAAGGCGAACAGCGTCGGGGAAGCGGTGGAACAGCTCAAACTCGTCTGGATCATCTGTCTCGCGTCCGCGGGCGCGCTCTACCTCGTCGGCTTGCTGTTCGGCGGCTTGGGGCTGATGCGCATGGCAAAGTCCAAGTGCATTTCCTATTGGTGGATCGGGTTTCTTCCGTTCGGCAATACCGTGCTGGCAGGGAAGCTGGCGGGCGAGGCGAATATGTTCGGCGTGAAGATGAAACAGCCGGGGATCTGGGCGGTGATCGCCGAAGTCTTTTTCGTGTTGGTCGAGGTCGGACTTTTGGTGACGACGTTCCTGTTTTTAAACGAAGAGTTTTACGATATCGTGGAAGCGGGCGAAGAATTGTCGTATATCGAATTCAAACCGAACCTTGTCAAACTCAAAGCGCCCGAATACGCATGGCTTCTCACGTTGAACACCGTGCTTCAAGTTCTCGACATATTCGTCCGCGTAACCCTGCTCTTTCTGTTCCTCGTCATGTTCACGGCGTTTTTCAGAAAGTATTATCTGCGCGGACCCTTCCTCATGGCGTTCTTGTGTTCTTTCCTGCCCGTCCGCGGATTCGTGCTGTTTGCGGTGCGGAACAACACGCCCGTCGATTATAACGCCTATATGCGGCGGCGTATGGAAGAAATTCAGAGACGGCAACAGCAGATGTACGGAAGCGGCGCAGGCGGCTATCGCGATCCCGCCGATCCGTTTTCCGAGTTCGGCGGCGGAAATAACGGCAACGGCGCCGACGGCGGGAACGCCGCGGGCGGATCGGGCGGTTCCGACGACAATCCTTTTTCCGATTTTTGAAATTCAAAGCCTCCTTCCGGGGGCTTTTTCTTTGTCCGTTGAAAGTTCTTTCAATCGGTTTACAAACTGCCGCGGGCGTGATACAATATAATATATAATTATATCGCAGGGCGAAATTGCCCGTTTTAAGATTCACGGAGCTTATAGATATGGAAGAGGTCATTTCCGCGATCGCGACCGCGCAGGGCCGCGGCGGAGTTGCAATCATACGGATGAGCGGGCGCGGCGCGCTCGACGTCGCAAAAAAAATGTTTTCCCGCAAGGCGGAATTTGCGCCCAATACGATGTATGCGGGCGAAATCGACTGCGGCGACTTCGGGGATTACGGAATGTGCGTTTATTTCCGCGCGCCGAAGTCGTTTACGGGCGAGGACGTCGTGGAGTTTCACTGTCACGGCGGGACGGAAATCGCCCGCGGGGTGCTCGCGCGCACGCTGTTTTTCGGAGCGCGGCTTGCGGAGCGCGGCGAATTTACGAAGCGCGCCTTTCTCAACGGCAAACTCTCTCTTTCCGCGGCGGAGGGTATGGCGGACATGATCGACGCGGAATCGCAGGCGCAGGTGCGGGCGGGGTATTCTCTGTATACCGAGCGGCTGACCGAAGAGGGAAAGCGTTTGCAGGGACTTATCAAGACCTGTCTCGCCGGCGTCGAAGCGGATATCGACTATCCCGAAGAGGATCTGAACGCCTCTTCCCGCGCGGAGACGGTGCGCGGTTTGCGCGAAGTGCGCGCCTCGCTCGGAAAACTGATCGAACAATACCGCTGCGGCAGAAAGATCAAGGCGGGGGTCAACGTCGCGCTTTGCGGCCGCCCCAACGCGGGGAAGAGTTCCCTTCTGAACGCGTTGCTCGGCTATGACCGCGCCATTGTTTCATCCGTCCCCGGTACGACGCGGGACTCGGTGGAGGGAACGTTGGAGATCGGCGGCGTCCGTTTCAATCTCACCGATACGGCGGGGATTCGCGCGGGCGCGGACGAAATCGAGCGGGAAGGGATCCGCCGCGCGGGAAACGCGATCCGCTCCGCCGATCTGATCGTGTATCTGAAAGAGGAAGGCGACGGGGATTTCGGATTCCCCGCGGGGACGCCGGTGATCGTCGTCGGCGCGAAATGCGATCTCGGCAAGAAAAGCGGGTGCGATCTCGCGCTCTCCGCGCTGACGGGCGAGGGGATCGCCGAACTCAAACGGCTGATGTTCGAACGCGGTTACGGAAGGGAAAACGACGTGTTCGTATTGGAAGAACGGCATTACCGCGCGGCGAAAGCCGCCTGCGAAGCGGCGGACGAAGCGCTTGCGGCGGCGGAGGGCGGACTTCCGCCGGAACTGTACGCCGAGGGGATGCGCCGCGTCTGGCACGAACTCGGTTCGTTCAGCGGAGAAACGGCGTCCGAAGCGGTGATCGCGGAAATTTTCGAAAAATTCTGCGTAGGGAAGTAACGATGGTAAATCTCGAATTGTATAAAGTGTTCTACACCGTTGCGCGGTGCGGCAGTCTCACCAAGGCGGCGGAGGAACTGTATATCTCCCAGCCCGCCGTGTCGCAGGCGATCAAGCAGTTGGAATCGCAGCTCGGCACGCCGCTCTTCAAGCGCATGCACAAGGGCATGGAACTGACCGCGCAGGGCGGGGAGTTGGTGTTCGGCGACGTCGAAAAGGCGCTGAAACTCCTCGGCGGCGTGGAGGATCGACTGGAAGAGCTGCGCGGGTGCGCGACGGGCACTTTACGCATCGGCGCTTCCGAGACGATCTTTCAGTATTTGCTTGCCGACAAGATCGTAGAATACAACCGTCTCTGTCCCGAGGTGAAGATCGAGCTGATTTCGGACGTCTCGCCCAAGATCATCGAGCTGATGAAAACGGACCGCTGCGACGTCGGATTTCTCAATCTCCCCATCGCGCCGGACGAGGGGATCGTGATCACCGATTCCATCGCACTGTTGCACGACGTATTCGTTGCGGGCGGCGAGTTCTTTCCGGAGCGCGCGGGAACGCTTTCGGTGTGGGATTTGCAGAAGTATCCGCTTTTGCTGATGGAGCAGAACACCGTTGCGCGCGCCGCGCTCGACAGGCATGCGGAAAGCCTCGGCGCAAAGCTTCTGCCCGCGGTGGAGATCGACAGCTGGGGGTTCATGAAACGGCTCGTCGAACGCGGAATGGGGATCGGCTGCATTCCGCGGGAATATTCCTTGAACGAACTCGAAAGCGGATCGCTCGTCGAACTGCGCGTGGAGCCCGCCATGCCCGCGCGTTCGGTCGCGGTCGCGCTTCCGCGGGCGGTGGCGACGAATTTTTCGCTGCGGAGTTTTCTCAATTTGTTCCGCCAATAAGGAAAAAGGGTGGAAAAAGACGTTTTTTCGAGAAAAAGCAAAGCTTCCGTCGCGATATTTTAACGAAACTCTTGCGTATTGTAAATAAATATGATAAAATAATTATGTACGGGCTTTGCCCGATATCGTTGAGTTGCCGCCGCGGCGGCAAGATCTATTCGGAGCGGTTATGGAAAAAGTAAAAAGACGAGTTTTACATATCGCGGTAGCGACGGTCATTGCGTGCGTCGTTTTTGTCGTTGCGGTCGTCTACATCGCGTTGCTGGACGGCGTGGTGCATACCAATACCGTGCAGATGATCAGCGAAATGGTGAAACACGACCGCAACGCGATCAACACGTATATCAATCATAATTGGGATTTTTTGGATCGCATGGGTCAGCGACTCCACCGCAATGAATACAGATATATTCAGGATATTCAGGAATATATCCTGCAAGAGCGGGAAGAGAGTTCGTTCGACTACGTGTATCTCGTCGGCGAAGACGGAACGGCGTACACCGATACGTTTCTCTTTCTCGATAAAGAAGAGTACGATTTTTCGGCGCATTTTATACGTAACGAAGAGGTGTTGAGAAACACGGTGTTCCATTACGATTGGGTCGGCAAAAACGAGGAAGAGGAATATCTCGTTTACGGGATCAATGTGTCTGCCTTACGCGACGTCAACGGAGAAAATCTCGGGGATCTGGTCGTAAGCGGAAAGAAGATGTCTTTTCTGCTCGGCTTTACGAAAGTAAGTTCGATTCAGGACGGGTTGGTCATCGATATTTTTCATAAAGGCAATTCTCCGCGCGGTTACAGCGCTGTCGTGGATAAATCGGGCAACTTTATCGTAGACGCTTACCGCACCGGATATCTGAATCAGACGCGCAATCTGTTTACGTATATCGAAAACTGCGATCAGTCGGATTTTACCAAAGAACAGGTTGCGGAAAAGATGAGCGCAAGCGAGACGTTCAGTTTCTACCGCACCGACCGCGAGGACGGCGATCCCGTCCGCAGATTCGCCTATTGCACCCCGTTCGAGGATAGCGGCATCGAATGGTACTTTATCATGTCGGTCAACGAAGCGGTGTTCGACGAATGGAGTTCTTCGTTGATCACGCTCAATATCATAGAGTTGGTCATCGTTCTCTTGATCGTGATCGTTGCGTTGCTGTTCGTCATGATCACGCAGAACCGCGCGGTCAAAGCGCTTGCCAAGGAACGGGCGCAGAGCGAATTCCTTTCCAATATGAGCCATGAGATCCGGACGCCGCTCAACGGGCTGGTCGGATTGAACTACTTGGTGTTGCAGTCGATCAACGACCCCGAAAAGGCGGAACAGATCAAAGAATGGCTTGCAAAATCGCACAGCACCGCCAACTATCTCCTGTCGCTTGTAAACGACGTGCTCGACATGTCGAAGTTGCAGGCGGGGAAAGTGGAACTCACGCACGAGCCGCTTCTGCTCGAAACGGTCATGGACGCGATCTGGTCGATGCAACGCGATAATATCGAATCGCGCGGCGTGCGGTTCATCACGGATATCGACATCAAAGCTCCCTGCGTTTACGGCGACGAAGTGCGCATCAAGCAGGTGCTCATGAACATTGTCGGCAACGCCGCGAAGTTCACGCCCAGAGGCGGGTATATCAAACTCTCGTTGCACCAGAAGATAATCGACGACAAGCGGGTCGCCACAACGTTCGTCTGCGAAGACAGCGGATGCGGAATGAGCAAGGAGTTCCTGAAAAAGATATTCGATTCTTTCTCGCAGGAGCGCAACCGCAACAGCAACAGCGTCAAGGGAACGGGACTCGGCATGGCGATCAGCAAACTGCTGGTCGACGCGATGGGCGGACAGATCGTGGTGGAGAGCGAGCTGGAAAAGGGAAGTAAGTTCACCGTCACCATTCCCGCCGAAATTTCGGAAATGCCCGATTACATGCAGTATCCCGACGGTCGGGATACGTCGCTTCCGGTTACCAAGCAGAAGGACACCAACCGTCCCACGCGCGTTCTCGTTGCCGAAGACAACGAACTCAACGCGGAGATCCTGCTCGAAATTCTCGGGGAAGCGGGGTTTGTCGCGTCCCACGCAAATAACGGAAGCGAAGCGGTTCAGATGTTCTCCGATTCCGAGCTCAACGAATACGACATCATTCTTATGGATATGCGCATGCCGATCATGGACGGTTGCGCGGCGTCGAAAGCGATCCGCGAACTTGACCGCGAAGACGCGAAAACGGTTCCGATTTTCGCATGCACCGCGAATACGTTCGAAGAGGACCGCGTGCGCGCGATGCAGAGCGGCATGAACGATTTTCTGACCAAGCCGATCGACGTGAAGGTATTCCTGCAAAAGATGGAAGCGATCAGTTTAAAAAAACATTCGGGGAATTAACGCGTGAATAAGAGGAGTTTTCTTATGAAAAGACAAAGAATTATTTGCACGGCGCTTTCCGCCGTTTTGGGATTCTCGCTTTTTGCGCTCGGCGGTTGCGGAAACGACGGCGGGGACGATACCGTTCGGATCAACGTCAAAACGCCGCTGATCCGTATGTCGACTCCGTCGGCAATTTCGAACGCGGAGATCGCGACGAGCGGAGATTTCCTCTCGCTTGCCGCGAAGGCGTTCACGGAGCAGTATAAAAAAGATAAGGTCGAGATCACCGTGAATATGTTTCCGGACGGCGAAGAAGAACGCTTCGTAACGGATATGTTCGGAACGGAAGACGCGGCGGACGTTCTCTACGACGATTTTTATAATATGATCACGTACGTGCATTCCGGAAACGCGATTTCGCTCGAAGGGTTGCTTTCCGAATCCGTGCGCGCCGATCTGAAAGACGGTTACGTGGAATGGGGAGAGGTCGCCGGCGAGGTGTATATGTTGCCGTATCTGGGGCGGCAGAACATTCTCATGTACAATAAGGCGATTCTCCGCGAATACGGATTGGACGAATTCGTGGAAGACGAAACGGGCATCATTCAGACTTGGAGCATCGACGAATGGGAATACGTGCTGGATACGCTCGGCGCGGGCATGGCGCAGAAGACGGATAAAAAATACGCGCCCATGATGATGTACGCCAAAGACAATCAGGGCGATTCGCACATCATGTCGCTGATCAGCGGGTTCGGCGTATCGCTGGTCGACGACGACGGCTATTTTCATTTCGACGAGCCGGAGGCGTTGCGGGGATTGGAATGGCTGCAAAGCGGGATCGAGCGGAATTGGTATATGCCGCACCCTCAGAATTTTACGTTGAGCGATTGCGACAGGCTCTTTCACGAAGGGCAGATCGCGTTCTACGTCTTCAATATCGGTTGCGAAGTTTATCTGCAAGGAGAAGAGGAAGTCGCGAAATGCGGTTACGTCAATTTTCCGAGCCTGACGGGCGGAATCGCGACGAGGTTTGTGACCGGTTTCGAAATTTTCGACAACAAGGACGCGCGCAAGCTTGCCGCCGCAAAGGATTTCGTGAAATTCATCTACGAGACCGAGGAATGGCTCAACGTTTCTTCGGGCAGTATTTCCGCCAGCAAACGGGTCACCGAACAGCAGGAAGCGCAGAATATGCTCATGATCGATCAATTTACCAAAAATATTCCGAACGTGATCCATTTCATGCGCGGAAATCCCAACTGGCAGGGGTTGGACAATTCTGTCAGAAACGTATTCTACAAAGGGATATTCAATCTGCTCTCCGAGAGGCTTACGCCGCAGGAATGCGCCGCAAAGCTCAATAAGGACTGCAACGAGGCGACGGAGTACGGCAGGGAAAACAGCGTCATTTTCAAAAAACTGGCGAAACGCAATAAGCAAGGGTAAGACATGAAAAAAGAGAAAAAAATCATACTTGTTGTTGACGATTCCGAATTGAACCGCGCGCTTCTGGCGGATATGCTTTCCGAGGATTTCGAGATCCTCGAAGCGGAAAACGGCATGGAGGCGTTGCAGGTTTTACAAGAACACGAATTGGAGATATCGCTTTTACTGCTCGATATCGTCATGCCGGTCATGGATGGGTTCGAAGTGCTTGCGATGATGAATCAGAAGGGCTGGATCAAAACGATCCCCGTCATCATGATCTCCGCCGAAGCCGGCGGCACGTACATCGACCGCGCGTACGATCTGGGCGCGATCGATTACATCAGCCGTCCGTTCGACGAGCGCACTGTAAAACACCGCGTTGCGAGCAACTATCTGTTGACCGTAAAACAGCGCGAAATGTCCGATATGCTCTCTTCGCAGATTTACGAGAAAGAGAAAGACAATTCGCTGATGATCGAAATTCTTTCCCATATCGTGGAATTCCGCAACGGCGAAAGCGGCATGCACGTGCTTCACGTACACGCGATCACCGAAATGTTGCTCAAACAGCTCGTCAAGATGACGGACAAATATCCGCTCTCGACCAAAGACATTCGTTTGATCGGAAACGCATCCGCTCTGCACGACATCGGCAAGATTTCCGTTCCTTCCGAGATTTTGAACAAACCGGGAAAATTCACGCCGGAAGAGTTCGAGATCATGAAGCGGCACACCGTCGAGGGCGCAAAGATGCTCGACAACATTCCGTTCCGTCAGAACGAAGCGCTCATTCGTTTCAGTTACGAAATATGCCGTTGGCACCACGAGCGTTACGACGGAAAGGGCTATCCCGACGGGTTGAAAGGGGACGATATTCCCATTTCCGCGCAGGTCGTCGCGATCGCGGACGTGTACGATGCGCTCACGAGCAAGCGTTGCTATAAGGCGGCGTTCTCGCCCGACGAGGCGGTTCGCATGATCCTGAACGGCGAGTGCGGTACGTTTAACCCCATTCTGATCGAGTGCCTGCGCGCGAACGCCGATCAGCTGAAACACGAATTGAGCGTGCTTTCGCTCGGTCAGGTGACGGACAGCAGTATTCAGGACACCGTTCAGCAGATCCTGAAAAACGACGGACCGGACATGACGGCGCGCAGCGTGCGGCTCCTCGAACGCGAACGCATGAAATTCCGCTATCTTTCGGACATTTCCCGCGAGATCACCTTCGAATACAACGCCGTGCCCGAGATGATCAAACTCACGGAGTGGAGCGCGGAATCGCTCGGCATGCCCGAAAAGATCGTCAATCCTTCGGAAGATCCGCTCTGGTGCAAGATGTTCGATGCGGACAATTTCCGCCGTTTTATCGAACACCTGCGCGCGACGACGCCGGAGAATCCGATCCTGATCGAAAAATGCCAGCTCGAAATCAACGGCGAAAAGACCTGGAACAAGATCGTTGCAAAGGTATTGTGGGGAGATTCCGAGCGGCCGGAATTCGAAGGCGCGATCGGCAAGATCATGGACGTCAACGACGATACGATCGCGTTGGAGAATCTGGAAGACAAGGCGAACCGCGATTCGCGCACGGGACTTTTGAACCACAACGCGGCGCGGCGGATCATCAACGAACGGCTCGCGGATGGCAAGGGCAAGAAATACGCGCTCGCGTTCTTCGACGTCGACAATTTCAAACAGGCGAACGACCAATACGGACACCTGTTCGGCGACGAGGTGCTTGAAACGGTCGCCGCGCGCATCAAGGCGAATATCCGTACGACGGATATCGGCGCGCGCATGGGCGGCGACGAATTCATCATCTTCATGGAGTATACGAAGCGGGTTCGCGAACAGATCGACCGTATCTTCCGCAGACTCACGGTCGAACACAGGGGCTATAAAATCGGCGTGAGCATGGGCGTTGCCTGCACCGAGAACTTTGACGGCGATTACGACGCGCTGTTCCGCATGGCGGACACGGCGCAATATACGGTAAAGCGCGGCTCGAAATGCAATTACTGTTTTTATGACGATTCAATGGAATCCGTTCTGCCTTCCGCCGACGAGCGGAAAGACGAACGGTAAAGGAGATAGATGATGACGGTTCGCGAATGTTACGAGGCAATGGGCGCCAATTACGACGAGGTGTTCAGCCGTTTGAGATCGGACGAGCGCATCGTGCGCTTTCTGATCAAAGTCGCCGAGGACGGCAGTTATGCGCTGCTGTGCCGGTCTTTGGAAGAGAAGAACATGGAAGAGGCATTCCGCGCCGCACACACGTTAAAGGGGATCTGTTTGAACTTATCCCTTACGCGTTTGCAGGAGTCCGCAAGCAAACTGACGGAAGCGCTTCGCGGAAAGACGGAGTATACGCCGGAAACCGTTCCTTTGTTCGAACAAGTCCGCGTCGATTATGCATGCGCGGTGGAAAATATCCGCAAACTAAGTTAAAAACGGCGATCCGTTTTAATAAAACAAATCGAAAGGAGAAAGGTTATGTCTAAGAAAAGCGATCTGAAAAGAGAAATCAGCGAGAGCGAAAAGGAAATCGAGACCCTTGAAAAGAAGCGCATGCGCTCCCAGTCCGCGTTGCTCGAAGCGTATCTGAACAACACGTCGCCCAACGAATCGGACGTGGAATATTTCAAGATTTTTTCGACGCTGATCGAACTTGAACGCAAGAATCTCCGTCAGCTGAACGAAGAACTCGAAAAGCTCGACTGATCGCGTTAAAAAACCCGCTTCCGGGATGCCGTACGGCGTCGCGGAATTGTTTCGTACGCAAAAAAACGCCTAACGTCTTTCGCGTTATCCGTTCCGCACCGAAGAAGTGCAAAGGAGAAGAGTTATGAACACGAATATGCTTGCAGTCAGTTTCACG
>ERZ777306.4992-NODE-4992-length-11247-cov-4.765368_pt1 | contig 11247 bp, 17 predicted proteins | sample MGYA00374966_ERZ777306 | MGnify/ENA primary metagenome ERZ777306 (study PRJEB29329, sample SAMN06343882) | mouse gut metagenome | isolation source: Mouse cecum | place: Austria: Vienna | collected 2014-11-15 ...
ATATCGTAACCGCGCGGGCGAATGCCGAGAGCTTCCGCCGCCTGTTCGATTTGTTGCATATCGAAATGCGGTCCTTGCGTACCGTCATCGTTTTCGAGACCTCGCTTCCATTCGGTCATATCGCGCTTTGAAAGACGCATAGGTTCGTTATATCCGTCGTATTCCAAATCGGGATCATAACTCGCACGATCTCTACGCGGATAGTGAAGTCTTCCGCCTATCCCATAAGGTCCCGTGCCCTTTACGCCGCGACGTCCGTCACGCATATCGTAATCGTCGTCGTAACCGAAATCGCCGCGGATCTCGCCACGATACTCTCCACGCCCGGTATTATAGTTGCCGTCGTAATTCATATCGCTCGACGCATAATCGCCGCTTCTGCGATACCCGCCGCGACGTCCGCGTGCTCCGTCTCTCCGACTGTCGTTTATCATACGCCGCATATCTCTGTTCATGTTATTTAGCCTCCTTGTTTACCGTAACGGTATTTGCCGAAATTGTTACATTATCGGCGGCTTTCGGCTTTGCCGTCGACTGTCTGACAGCCGCAACACGCGTAGGCGTCGGTGCTGCTGCTGTCGTTGCTACGGGCAAGCTCGCAAGCACATCGGGACAATATGAATTAAGTCCCTCAAACGCGCGGAATACTCCCGTAGTCGTGTTTGTACGCACGCATACCTTGATACAGCTACGTCCGCTTACCTGACAGCCTACGGCTTGTAATCCCGTCCTGCCGCATATAAGCGGATATACCGTAGTCGTATTGCCGCCTATGGATATTGCCACAGGCATATTTACCATTACGCCTGTCGACGGTAAAGTACGCACTATTATGCAATACTTCTCACAGTTGCCGTATGTGCCTGCAGGCAGATCGATAAGCAAGGTATCTACGCCGTCGACGGTAACAACAGTGACCGAATCGCTTATAATGTAATGCGGACAAAGCCTATTAGGCTTACATTGATTGCAATTATACATTTTTAAGTTAGCTCCTTTTTAGATTAAAATCAAAGCGAGGATATGAGAAAACCCATACCCTCGCCGAATAGTTTGTTTTCTCAACCGTTTTTACGGGAATTTACGTTTAGCAACCGCAACCGCAGCTATTTCCCTGCACCCCGAAGCTTACGCCGCTCGGATATGCAAAGCTCTGATTGGGCGCAAATACGGGATATGCCGGAACCGGCGCTTTAGGTGAAAGCGCGCTGATGATCGTGTTGGTCTGCGCGTTCTGCGAGATTTGCGCACGAAGTCCTGCGTTTTCGGCTTGCAAGCCGCCGATTTTCTCTTGCGTCAACCAACCGATAACGGCGTTTGTGCTGTCGGCAATAGCTTGACGCGTTGCACAGCTTTCGGTCGCGATCGTGTATTTCACATCTTGAATCGACGATTTCAAATCGCAGCAGCACGAAGCCATTTGCGAGCCGAGTGCGTTAAAGCCCGTCTGCGTCTGATAGCCCAGATTGCATACGGCATTATCAAGCCCTCTGAACTCATTAGCGACCTGCATTTGCACGCCGTTAATCAGCTGCGCGTTGGTATAAAAACCGTTGCACAAGCCCTGATTTACTTGGTTGATGCCTGCCGTTACGCCCGAAAAGCCGCTGTCAAGCTGTCTTTGAAGCGTTGCGAAATCACTGTTCAAAACGTAAGCGTCCATGACGCCTCCGTTTCGATTGCCGCCGCCGAATAAGCCGCCGTTTGCGCCGCCGAATATAGCTGCGACCGCTATCAAGCCTATAATTCCGCCCCACCAACCGTCGCCGAACATTCCGTTGTTACCGTTATTTCCGCTTACGACTTCGGGAACATTGCCCTCAATATACATGGTTTTATTCTCCTTTATAGATTTTTTATATCAGCTTGCATAGTGCACATTTGCAAGTCAATACCTATTTAACAAGCCGCATAAGGCTGCTATATGTTTTTTCGACTTCGCTCGGCGCAATATTTGCTTGCTTTGCAAACGCTGCGAACATATCGCCTTGCGACATACCCGCCGTCTGCATTTGCGACATTTGCGACCGTATTTCTTTTAATTGCGGGAATGCCATACATAATGCCATTTCCGCAACATCCGGCGTTATGCCGTTCTTTTTGAACGCGACGATTACATCTTTGATGTCCGCACCGCGCTGTATCATATTCATAATGCTTTGAATAGCTTGCACATTTACACCTGCAGGAAACCCGCTTATATTCACGTTTTGCGCATCGTTGATTAAAGGATTCGGCATGATTATTCATCTCCTCCGACTTTCTCATTTTTGGATTTCGATTTTGTAATTGACGGTACATAACTATTTGCCAAAGCCATTAGCTTGTCTTCCAAATTTTTGAGATCGTCTTTTGTCGCATATACAGATAAATCTATATCTTGCGTTGCTTTGTCTTTTTGTGCATAATTGACCTGCTCGGTCACTTCCTTTATTTCAAACGTTCTATACGTCTTTCGCCCCTGTATATCGACCGTCACTTGATAAATAAACGGATTATCCTGATCGAGATATAACATCTCGGTATTAGGCTCAGATCGGCTCATTGCATCCGTGAGACTTGTTACCAATATCTTATTGGTCTTCATAGGCGGCGGCTGAGGAATAGGAGCTTGCTGTGCATAATAGTTCTGCTGCGAGGGATATACTCCGTATCCGTTATTCTGACCGTTGCTGTAGTTTAAGTAAGATTGTCCGTAATTCATATCATCACCTCTCATTTTTATTCATAATAACAAAAAAACCGCGTCACCGCGGTGCCAAACTCATGTCACAATAGTGACAAAAAAATAAGACGCACGCACCGTACGTCCTACTTAACAATACCTTTAACATAATTAAGGTATCAACTTATATACTTTCTTTCTCGCGGATTTTAACAGTCGCTTTACATGACGCTCACAATATCCGACCTCTATGCTTATTTGCGCTATGGTATAACCCTTAAAATAGTACAATGCAAATATGCTTTGTTCGGAAGATGTCATATATTGTTTCCATTCTTCAAATTTCACGGACAAAAAGTCTGACACGAGTTTTTCTAACTTATCCAATTGATATGTACTCCTTGCTCTTTATTTCTTACTGAAATTTGCAAAAATCCGAATTTATAATACGTCACGAGGTAATTTCCCCTCTAATACACGCAGCTCGTTAATGATCTCGCACGCACGCGCTTTTTTCACCTCGTAATCGTCTCGAATAAGCCCGTATTGTACTTGTTCTATATCCTCTTTAACTTTTTCAAGTTCGGTTTTAAGCTCGACATGACGCTTCTTATTCGCCCGCTCTTGCAATTCTGCTTCGGTATACGGAATATACACCCTCACGTCCTCGTACTCGTCGTAAGCGTTTACGGCTTCGCTATCGGGTTCTGCAACGATTTCGGTTACGCTCCTGCCGCCGTTTGCGTATTCTTTGTCTACAGCGTACAGTTTGCCCTTGAGTTCCATGACCTTTATGCCTGCTTCCCGCTTTTCTGCAGCGAGCGTTTCTGCGCTCTTACCCGCTCGAAAAGGCACTGCGTCGTGGTGAGCGATAAATAACTTATCCGCGACGAGGTGTCCTTTCTCGTAGTCGATCTCGCTTTCGGCGAGTTCTCTCGTTTTGTCTTGATTAAAAATTTTCATAATATGATTCTCCTTTTATTATTGATTATCAGTCGGCGATCTTTCGCCAAAAATTGAACGCTATGTACGGGGGAATATTAGACGATTCGTCTGTATTTCCGGACATTTGAGTACCGTCTGCTATACTTTCTAAATTTAAGTCCCAATATCCCGAAGTTCCTTTAATGACATAATTAGGTTTGTAGCTATCGCATTCAGCAGGGGTTATTGCAATTCTACCATCAGCATAGCCTGTAATTTGCGCACGAATAGAAGTTGTTCCGTGCGTGTGCGTAGAACTTCCGCCCGTATTGGTTACCGCATTTTCGGAATCTGCGCCGATAGGAAACCTACCCTGTGCCGTCTTTTCCCATGTTCCGCCGTAATCCTGCGCAGGCGATACGTCATTGAGCCGCATTATCACATCGTCTACACGATAACGTTTCTTTTCAGAGTTCGATATTGCCGCATTCAGCATATCTACTGTTACTACATTTTGTATCATATTGTTTCTCCTATTTTATTTATTCGAGCTTGTACCATAGGTACAGTGCTATGTATGGGGGCATATTATTGTGAGGTTGCGATCCACCCGTATTATCAATGTTTAGAGGTTGATAAGGTGCCGCATTTGCGTTTACGGATGTATAATCTTTATATACCCCACGTATTTGACCGACCATGTCCGTGTTTGTCGACCATGTATTATGGCTATGACTGGGCATTTCCAAAACTGTCAGAGTGTGAGTTGCTTCGCCGCCTATTGACAGTGAATTATACTCCCCCCGCGCCTATCACGAACCGCCCCTCGATTCTCTGCCATGTGCCGCCGTATATCTCGGCGGGGTTGTCGTCTGCGCTCGGTGAAGCATAGAATTTTGTTTGCGTATTTATGCGCGATATGAGCGTTTGCAATTCCGCTTGTGTTACGATATTTTGTATCATAAGTTTTTCTCCTTTAATTAAGAATAATTATATTTGCCGTCACATCGACGGTCGGCGTTGTTGTACAAGTAAAAGTAAGCATACCGTCACCCTGCGACGTCGCCTCGATTCCGCACTTTAGCCATGTCTCCGCCGAAGTATCTGCGGGAGCGACTTGAACCACACTATCGGTTGTAAATCCCGAGATAACGATGCTTGCGCGCTTGTTACTCCAAGTGGCGGCGGATATAGAATATTCACCGTTTACTATACCGACGGTTTTACCTATCAAAATTTTTGCCATACTATTCTCCTATAATGTAATATATCTCGCCGGTTGCTCGATTGAACTCAAATTGCGGCGGAGTGTCTGTATCCAAGTATTCGGCATATATATCGCCGGTAGCACGATCGGTATAAATACTGAATAATCCCGATGTAGCTGCCATAATGCCCGATTTACCCTCGGGAATGCCGAAATTTATAATAGCATCGTTAGCTGTTCCAACATTGATCGCATATGCCGAGCTGTCTTGCGGCAACGTTTCAACTGTACCAATTGCAATTGTCCCGCTTATAATACCGCTCCCCCAACTCGGATTAGTTTGCGATACTTTAATCTTTAACGGCAAAAACACCGCGCGCTCGTTACCGCGTGTTGCGGTAATTACAATTTGTCCGTACCCGGCAACAGCCATACCTACGGGCAGCATAAATTTATTATTTACAAGCGGCGGCGGATCAACATTTTTGCCGCGTGCATTCGTCATGGCAACCGAAAAAGTAAAACCCGAGTACTTTGCGGGAACGCTTGCAATCTCGAACTCCGTTGTATTCTGATCGCCGGCAACAATGTAATATCCGCCCTCGTAGGCTTGCGGATGTCCGTCGACTTCGGCAAATATGGATTTATTTTCCAATAAATGAAGTTGTATAGTAGTCATATTTCCTATCCTTTAACGGTTTTTTCGCTCACGTTCGTCGTAATACGCACCCATTTCGCATAGTTCGGTGTCTTATCCGATTCGATACTCATTTTATTTTCTCCGATAATGATACGCGCATTGCGTAAATTTATCGTACGCCTGATTGTTCTACGAAACGGCATAATTATCACCGCCTATTATTATGTTGTTATCGTCGCCGCTCGTTTCTATTTGAGCGCCGTCCATATTCACAGTGGTTTCTTTATCCGGCTTACGACACGTGAAAAACAAAATAGCAAAAACAACCGCAAGAATGGCAAACAACACACACGCTATTTTCCATATAATATCGAACCTATGCTTTTCACGCATAAGTTGTTTGCACACCTCGCAATCCGAATTGACGGACGATTCGACTTTGTTATCGGCATTTTTGCACATATTACGCACTCTTTATAAACGCAATCAGTACTTTAATTGCGTCCTTGACCTCTTGAAGCTCGCGTTCGGTAATAGCCAATAACTCCTCGGTCCCGAGCAATTCGCGTTTAAGCTCGAATATGCGCGCTCTCAATGCCGCTTCGTTATTCGTTTCGTCACGTTCTACGGGCGTTTCTGCGGGCTCTTGTGACTTTTCGACGTCGGTCGACAATTCATCCGCAACGCTTGCTTCGTCAGTTATAGGCTTATCCGCCGCCTGTACGGGCTCGTCTTGCTTATTCTCGGTTTGGATCGTGTCTGCCGAATTGTCTGCGGCTTCCGGTGCATGGTATTCGGGGTTCTCAAACCATTCCTGTCCTACATCCGCCTGTACACTCGAATTTCCAGACCATCCGTAAATCTTTCCGCTTGTCGAAACTGCACGATAATACTTTGCGTTTCTCGCAACAGCTACGTCGAAAATGCTCTTTACGTCCGCAACCGTTTGAGCACGATCTTCATAATAAAAGTCCTTGTTTTGTTCCATGATATATTCACTCCTATTTTTTATTCAAGCGGCGTATCGTCATTAGATACGGTTTCTTTATTTTCCGATGCCGACGTCTCGCTTTGTTTACTGATATTGATAAGTTTGACGGCTTTTTCGACATAATCCACCCAATAGGATCTATCGAAAATAATGCCTGCTTCTTTGCACATACTTTTGGTCGCAGCGAGAACGGTTTTTAATTTTTCCGATCCCCCGCCGCCTTGCGGAAACATACTTTCTGCAGCTCCGACAAGCTCCAATACGTTGTTTGCTATCGAAGCAAGCACTTCCTCGGCATTTATCTTTTCGCCGTCGGCTTTCTTGCGTTTGATAGCAAGTACGGTGGTGATTATGTAAGCGATAATACCTACCGCCACAAATACCAAGCTGATGATTTCTTTGATTTTGTCCATTTTATTTACTCCTTTTTAGGTTTATTTTACATTTGCTTTATAACCCATAGTAGCCTTATTATAGGTCATTGTGTCTACAAGATTTGCTTTATGAATATAGAATCCAGACGGAGCAATCATTGTAATATTACCACTTGTATCTATTATGATTTTTGCACAAGTCGTCACCCTTTCATCATTCCCCATATTGCTTATACTTCCTACATAAGCACACACAGCTTCCTCAACCGGAATAAAATCCGTTTCTATTTTTCCTAAAGTTTTTGTAAAAGATCCATCTAAAGAAACATTCTCCCCCTCACGTGACAGATTCGCATTAAAAATACAATAGTTTGCTTTTCTTTCTATATGTACATTTAGATACCATGTATTTGTCATACCTAATATCGTAGTTGTTCGTACAACAAAACGATTATCATATGTAGCAATACTTAACTTCTTTGCAAGTAAACTCTGCACAAACTCCGTCGTTGCAACTTTTGTACTATTGTCATCCAAAGCTTGCGTTACTGCCGTAACGCCATTTTCCAAATACCCGTCGGATTTTACAACATCGGTATAATCGCTGTTATGCGCATTAAGCGGATATGCCAATAAATTACTGTCGGCTTTATAATACTCCGTAACGGATACGTTTAACGTTCTGTTAGGTAATGGAGAATTAACACGAACGCTGTATCTATGCGAATTTATCAATGTCACGGTCGCATAACCGTAATCGCCCGTTTGATTTAATTCCACACGATCCAATTCCCAATTCTTTACATCCACATACTTTATTCCGTAATATCGGTTAGGCGGAGTACCCGAATCGATACTTGCTTCAATACTGTAATTTCTTACTATACCCTCTGTATTCAACAATGTATTATTCTTTAACGGAATGATATACTCGCCCGGTTCATGCAGAATATCGGCATTTTCAAATGTCAACGGACTGTCCGAAATTATTACCCAAAATTCGTCGGGCGTATTATCATCCATATGTATCACGAATTTTCCGTATATAAAGTTGCTGCTCGATACAGTTATACCGCCGACGAACTCGCCTACATATCCACGCGCTACGCATATTCCGCCGTCTAATATCCCGTCTTTAAGCGTGAAGCCGTCTAATATGCCGTCTTGACCTATAATAAAATTCCGAACGCGCGCATCGAACCACGGTCGTATAACATTAGTACCCGACAATATATCGCCTATTCCCGCAATTATGCCCTTATAAACAGTATCTGCCATTATATCTCCTTACTTATTTAATTCGGCATTGATTGCCGCTTGAACGAATATCGTTGACGCAATCTTGGTACTGTCATCATTCGCTTGCTGCGTCATACAAGTAGCGCCGTTTTCTATTTTACGGCGAACAATCCTTGAGGTATTGCTCTGATATACTCTACATATATTATCATGTAACGTTTGTCTTAAGTCCGTTACGCTCCTTATGCCTGTATTGGTAATATGTACTCGCCATAGCGGCAATTGGAATACTCCGGTCTTAACAGTCGACAAAACGTCCTGACGAAACGCGTTATCAAAATACGGGCTCGATTGATTATTTCTTATTTTTACCGCACAAGCATTCGGGATTACGCTCTTGTCGATTTCCAAATAAATCAAGTGGTACTGCTCCACGGCAGGCGGCAAAATATCAAACACCGTCGCTTTCGAAAATGCGCAATATCCGTAAGCAACACCCATTCCGTCAGTCAACGCTACCGTATTGCCTGCATATTTACAATCGAAATCATGATCGGGATCGCGTATAATTACACCCACAGCCGATTTAAGCCTGTCGTCGTAGCCCACGATAAAATTACGCAGAATGGCAACTCTGTCAGCCGTCACTTCGTTTACGCGATTATCGGGATTTCCCGTACCGCTTACAAACTCTCCTTGATACTCAGTCTGTACGCTCATAATGTTATGCCTGATTGTATGTTTCGGGATACCGCTCTTTACGCAGCCGCATTTGCATTAGATCGGTATAATTTTGTCTGCCGAGCCCAAAGTATAATGTCACCCATTTATCGTCGTTCGTGCTTTTTCGCCCGGTATAATTGCTGTCGATCGAGCCGTGTTCGTTGATAATCTTATACAAATCGCCGAAATGCGCGTTTTCGAAATCGAACATCTTGCTGTCGGCGCTTATTTTAATTTGTATCGATTGATTGAATTGGCTCGGTATAAGTTTTTCTTTCGCGACGTCGTACGGTGTCAATCCCTCGCTGTCGGTATTAGATTCGCTATAAGTCGCTACAACGGTTCTGACGGGCAACACTCGCATTTTGTTTATAAGATTTCGCTTGGTTTCAACACTATACACGCCGTCTTTTTCATACAAGTAATAAATAGAGGGGATGTCGTACGGATCGAATGCCGTAGCGCTGTCGCCTTTTTCGATTTGCGCTTTCGTCGCGGAGCTGCTATAACACACCCTAAACCACTTAATATCCTCATACGTGTTTTTGCCAACCATTGTAAAAGAATGCGTGTCGAATGTAACGGAAAATTCTCCCGAATTTTGCGGAGTATAAGTCATATAGCCTACACCTTTTTGATTTGAGTTGTATGCTATGATATAACGTTCCGTAACGTCTCCGCTCGCTTGCGAATATGTATATTTATTCGGATTATTATCTGTCGGCTGCCGCATTCGAATAAACCCGCTCAATATGCTGTCGTATCTATCGGTAAAAGTGACAAACGAGCTCGACACCACGTCATCGTTTTGGTATCTGATATAGCAATCGGACGATGCCGCTTGCGGATTTAGCAAATTTTTACCGCTCGAGGTGTTGATTATTTCCTTTGATTCGCTGTCTATGACGATACAAACCGTTGCATCGGGCAGTTCTTTCGTCGTATACGTAATCGTCTGCATGGCGACGTTATCTTTAATAATTTCGCCGCTATTCGTCAATGCCGATAATGTGCATATGTATTGCGGCGTGCGCTTTGTCAAATCGTTTTCCGCAATATCGAAATCGACGGTCCACGATAAAGATAAATTATAAAGCGTAAACAGCTCGGTAAGCCAATCCACCACTTTAATGCTGTCGCTGCTCCAACTCCACAACATTTTCGGTTTGCCGGCAGCATCGAGCACGTTGCCGACCGTAGTAAAGCGCATGGGTAATTTTTGAAATTCGTCGGCTGTATCGACAAACCATGCCTTTAATATTTCTACCACTACATCTACTCCGAACTTGCCCGCCGCATTGATCGAATCGTCTTTGCCGATAAACTCCCTGATAAACGCATTATACATACTGTCGTTAAACAGTTCCTTATCGCTCTTATACGATATAGTGCACGCCGTATCGTCAACCGCCGTAACAACACCTTTATGATACGCGCCGCTGTCTTTTATAAGCGCAACTATATCTCCCGTCATTACACGCGACAATGTATTTTCATTGTCGATACTCTTTTTTACAATAGTAAACGTCGAGTTATTATTGACAATGTAATCATCGTCAATATTATAACTCTTAACGTATCCGCCGTCTTTATAGACGAGCGTTTGCCTATCGTAAACTCTGTATTGCACTATATAAGCTCCTTTTGCTCCTGATAAATTACCGAAATATCTACATTATTGCTGTTTATATAAAATACGATCCTGTTTGCGCCATGCTTGATCCGCACAAAATTTATGTAATCCCAACTCGGCTCTTGCCACTTAACTACAGATTGACTTGTGCCGTCGGACATCGTCACTTTGGCTTCCTGCGTCGTAGCATTACTGTCTACGTAAAGCTCGTAATCTTTTTGTAGCGTAACGTCCGTATTTTGCGTGAACCACTTCGAGCGTTGCGTTTCCGTATGCTCGATATTATAGACGTCTTTGTATGTGTGATCGATAAACCATTCGACCTGAGACAACGGTTTATCGCTGTTGTTCTTGATTTTTACTATACATCCCGTTTCGCGTCCGTCATTCGGAATATCGATTGTATAGACGTCGCGTCCTCCGAACACGTAAGTATAAGTATAAGGATATACAAGCGGTTCACCGGCAAACATTCGCTCGCCCTTGATTTGCAAGTATATATCCCGCTTCCACACATCGGACTGCGTCACAAACGTTGTATCGCACTCATACCAACCGTCCGTAGTCTTTTCGGTGGAATCAACGCTCGAAACGGTTACGGGTTTATAGAACGGACTGTTTATTTGATCGTACGGCTCGAAATCCCCGTCGGGCGAGTAATACAGTAAAAACTGTCTACGAAAGTCGCCGAGAAACTGTTGAAAGTTGCGCTTATGCTCCGTTCCGTTAAAATATAACGTGCCGGAAATCGCCTTATTTTTCGATTGTATTTTGCTTATAAAGTAATCTATCTCGACCTGTTCTTGCGTAACGGTTTGCTCATATCCCAATCCTTGCGGTTTCACGAATGC
>ERZ777306.4994-NODE-4994-length-11243-cov-4.286468_pt1 | contig 11243 bp, 8 predicted proteins | sample MGYA00374966_ERZ777306 | MGnify/ENA primary metagenome ERZ777306 (study PRJEB29329, sample SAMN06343882) | mouse gut metagenome | isolation source: Mouse cecum | place: Austria: Vienna | collected 2014-11-15 ...
TCCCATATGCTCGGCCTGCGGTTGGCCAGAAACCCGGTTTCGGCTCCCGCCGCGGCATCCCCCGACCGCGCCCCGGCAGGTTGCAGCATACCGGGCCTCGCCATCAGCTCCGCGATCGACTCATTGCGCCCCCGCCTGTAAGCCTCATCCACAAGCCGCTCCACCTCCGCCGCCGGAATCCCCGCCTCCCCCGCCGGGATTCCCGCCCCGGTGCCGGCCGCCATCGTTTCAGCGGCTTCCGCCGGCGCCCCGCCAGCATCCGCCTCCGCTTTCGCCCCGGCTTCCGCCGCCCCGGTGCCGTCCGCCGCCTCAGCCCCGGAGCCTCCTTCCTCCCCGGCCACTGTGGCGAGGCGAAGCCGAGCCGTGTCCCCCGTTTCCGATTCCCGGATTCCGGCTCCTCCTTTCGTTTCCGCCACTCCGGCCTCTCCCGCTCCCGCTCCTCTCCGCAGGCTGTCGGGTGGAGCGAGCCGAAGGCGAGCGGCTTCTCCTCCCCGACCCCCATAGGCGGCTTCCCCTCCCGTCTCCCCCGGGGCTTCCTCTACGCTCCCGGTCGCCGCCGGGTTGGCGACCGCTGTCGCCACATCCGCAACAGCCCCCTCTTGCAAAATATCTTCTGTTTTCATACAATTAATTATTGATTTTTATAAAATATCGTTTGCAATCATTCCCGATCGCTTCGCAAAGTTACGGCCACCCCTCCCCCTCCCGGCTGCGATAATGCAACTTCTGAATTTTATATCCAGGCAATACCCTGTATACCAGCGAAAAATCCCGGTTTTTAAATCTTTTAACACAATCCGATGTTACATTGCCCTCACTTTTCCCACGGAAAGTTTGCGACAGCGAGCTATATGTATTATCTTTGCGCCCAAGAGGAAATTGTGAAATACGGATAGCGCTCGCGGAGCGGAAAAGCCCCAACCGGCTCGCCGCGACCCGCCGCAGCACGATCCGCCTCGCGAGCCCCCTCTTTTATCCCTTTCTGGAAACCGCCAGGCCCTGCGGGGCAACCAACCCCCGCAAGCCGCAAAAAACATAGCTATCGTCCACGGAAAACAACTGCCATCTTTCGCCGTCTCCAACGACTTCGGGGGTGCGAACGGTGCGCGTGTAAGACTTCCAATCGTTGGACCGGGCGCTTGGCGGTGCCTCAGATAGGCTTGGAATTCGAGCACGCGCGGCTTCCGTCCGCACCCCTCTTTTTCCGCCACCGCGACCCGCTCCCCTCTCCCTCTCATCCATCTTCCCCTCTCCCTCCCCTCTGTCACCCCGCTCTCTTCCCCTCTCCGCTTAGCCCCTCCTGGTGCGCCTGACCCCTCTCTTCTGTCGCCCCGCTCTCCCAGTCTTTCCCTCCACCGCTCAATCCTCTTTCTCCCTCTCCGTGCGCGAGGCGGAAGCCGAGCGAGGAATCAATCCCTTCCATCCTCCTGCCAAGCAGCCTCTCCCTCCCAGCAGGGACGCGCCGCGAATCATTCGCGGCATCCGGCCCTTTCCGCAGGGGCCTGTCGGGTTCCGCGAGCTTCAGCGAGCGGCCAGACCCCTCCCCTCCACACCGCATATCCATTGCTTATTTACACATATATATTGACTGGTAATATTACTACGTATCTGGGACAAGGAAAGTCGTGAGACTTTCCTTGTCTGTTTCCATCCAAAGCCGTCCCGCCCGCCCATGAATCCCCCCTTCCCTTCCGTCCCGCCGGTAGGGACGCGGCGTGCCGCGTATACACCGCCTCCGCCCCTCACCGTGGCGAGGCGAAGCCGAGCTAAAAGCCCCCGCGGCCCGTCGCGTGGAGCGAGCTTCAGCGAGCGGCTTACCCTCCATCCCCCCAAGGCGAGGCGGAAGCCGAGCGGGTCCCAGCCGTGCGTTTCGTTAATTTTTAAAACCATTACACCCATTCCCCTTAAACCATTTTCCAATAAATAATTTTGCATTTCTTTGCTTTTTGTCTAACTTTGCGCATATTACGGAGTTATATGCGGCCATATGGCCGTTGTTTTCATAGCTTTACCTCAATTTAAACTAACAAAAGTTGAGTTTTACCCCCCCCAATTACTTAACATTTGTTACCAATAAACAGAAAAGTGGACTTCATCTTTAACTTCCTTTCGTCAATCTTCCTCGGACTGGGGGCCGCCATCCTGCTGGCCGCCGCCGGAGCGGTGCTCTTCGTCAAGGCTTTCCGCCTCGACTACCTCCGCACAGCCCTCCTGTCCCTCTTCCTACTCGTGTTCGGCGGATACCAGACCGTCCTCCTCGTCGGAGCGTCGTCAGTACGCGGCCTCGTCGACCAGGCCGCCACCGCCGCTGAGATAACCACGGAGACCATCTCCGAAAACGTCGCCGCGGCCGAGCTGCTCGACGGCATTCCCGGAGCATCCGCGTTCCTCTCCGAGGAGACCGCGGCATCCGTGGGCACCGTCGCCGCCATAGCCCGCCGCATCGACCAGTCGATCGCCGACTACATGCTCCGCCGCGCCCTATGGCTCGCCGCCTTCTGCGCCGCGGCCGCGGGCCTCGCCGCGCTTATGCGGCCCCGCCGCCCGGTCCCGCTCTCCGACCCTTACGCGGGATCCCCCTCCGGCGGCCCCTGCGACCTCAACTTCTGATCCCACGGAAAACTATATTAAAAACATAACACACCAATCACCATGTCACACATCCTTATTGGTATCGGCGGCACCGGGGGCAAAATCCTCAAAGCCTTCCGCCAGCGGCTCTGGAACGAGTACTCCGAAGAGGAGCGGAAGCACCTCCCGATCGGCTTCATATACGTCGACACCGACCGCGGCATGCTAAACCCGTCTGACCCCTCATACCAGACAATACACGGCAACTGCTGCTTCACCGCAAGCGACTTCGTCGACATCAAGACAAACTCCAACATCGACGCCATATTCAACAACCCCAAAGGCTTCACGCGCCTGATGGGCGTCCTCGGAAACGTCGGCGAGACACAGACCGCCACTTGCCCCGTGGGCGCGGCCGCCGACCAGAAACGCCGGGCCGGACGCCTCCTCTTCGGCGCCAACATCGACGCATACCTCCACAAGCTCCGCACAGAGCTCACCGAGATGAACAAGCGCGAGATGGGCAAGCCCGTCAACATACACATCTTCTGCGGCCTCGCGGGGGGAACCGGCTCCGGCGCGGTCATCGACGCGATCGTCCAGACCCGCAAGCTCATGTTCGAGCAGACAAAGGCCGAAAGCACCGGGTTCAACCTCACCGTCTTCTGCCAGCTCCCGGAAACGCAGCCAAACCCCTCCTGGGATAACGGTCGCTACCACGCCAACGGATACGGAGCGCTCCTCGAGCTGAACAACCTCTTCACCTCCCACCACAACCAGGAATGGGCCGGAAAAGGTTCCGTGCCCCCCTTCGACATCACTTCAAACGTCGAGAAAGGGCGGACCTACCTCACATTCGACAACCCCACAGCCGAGAACGTCAAGGCTGGAGCCATACCCCAGGAGCTCAAAATAGCGAACGGCCTGATGCTGTACAGCTCCACCAACTCCTTCGGATTCACCATAACCGATCCCAACGAGCTGGCAAGGATGGTATCTGACTTCATCTATACCTACATCTTCTGCCCCGGAGGCCCGATCGACGACGAGTTCCGCCGATTCTACACCTACGAGAACCTCGCCAACTCCCGCGACGAGTACGACGAGACAGCCGACCCCGAGGACGGAGCGCCCGTACCCGCCCGCACCCGCGCCATCGGCTCTTTCGGCATCAAGCGCGTCGTGGTACCCGAGCAGGAAATCTCCGAGCACATCACCTACACCCTCGGCACCGCCGCCATGCTCCAGCTCAAATACGACAACTGGAGCTCCACTTCCGGCTTCCGCGACGAACCAAAGAACTTCGACCCGCTGGGCTACCTGAACCAGCCCGGACGCCAGGATTCCTGGAACCTCGACCGCAACCACCTTATGCTCAAAGACTTCATTCTCGAAGGCGACTCCCGAGAAGGATGGCGCAAAGGTGAGTTCGGCTCATATTGGGACCCCTGCGTCGACAACTGGGCCGTCGCTGCGAAAGGCACCGACCACCCCTTCGACCAGCTCGTCAACCTCTGCCGCGGCGGTTTCGAGAACGGGTTCCGCAACAAGGGCGTGGAGAACTTCTACTCCGACAAGGCATCATCGCTCGACAGCTACGTCCGCCAGATCGCACAGACCGTCGAGAAATACATCTTCAAGGAGTGGACCGAAGGACGCCTCAGCATCTCCGAGGCCCGGCAGGTGGTCGACCGGCTGACCACGTACATCTCCAACGAGGCCCTCGCGCTCCAGGAGAAACTCCTCCCCGACCTCGCGCAGAAATGCGACGCCCTGATGAAGGACATACAGCTCGTCAAAAACGAGTACCTCGCCGCAGGCATGCTCAAACGACCGATAATCTTCGGTAACCGCTTCGAGCGCGTCACAAACTTCTGCAAGCAGCTCTACTGCCGCAAGACCGAGATGGAGGCCGTGCGCCTCTTCGCCGTGCCCCTGGCCCAGGCTCTTGAAAACGCCTTCGCCGACCTCGCCCACCGCCTCGTCGGCTTCGAGCAGGCCATCGACGACGTGATCAAGTTCAACAAGGAGCGCATGGCGACACTCCTGCCCGACCTCTACGAGACCACCGACGACGGCCTCACAGACCTCACAGACCCCGTGGTCGACTTCTACCACCGCGGCCGCCTCAAAGACCTCGAGGAACGACTCCGCGGAAACGAGGGAAAGATGGACAAAATCTGCAAGACAATGCGCGGAGCCATCGCCGACCAGCTCGCCTCCGACGGCCGATTCCTCAACGTCGGTGCCTTCAACCGCTCATCCGTCAGCCACATCCTCCTCGACAACGTCTACCCCGAGATCCTCGCCTTCCACAACGAGCTCTGCTCCGAGGAGTCGAAACGCGTCCTCCAGGTGCCCATCATGGAGCGCCTGATGAACAAATACCGCGGCAAGACCGAGGAACTCAACGAGTTCGCCCGCCAGCTCATCACCGCCTCCGGCGTGTTCACCGAAATCAACATGAACGAGATCCGCCTGAACAACGCCAACACCGACGCGCCCCAGATCGGCACGAACATCCTCATCACCCGCATCCTCGTTATCCTCCCCAAGGTCAAGAGCCCCGAACTCGTATCCTTCGCCTCCGACCTCGAGACCGCCCTGCGAGGAGCCATCCCAGGCGGAACGGGAGCCTCCATAACAGTCAGCACCGAGGGCCGCGAAGCCGACGAGATCACTATCTCGATCATCAAGAACAACCTCCCCATGAGGGCGATCAACTCCGTCCCCATGCTCAAGGCCAAGTTCGACCAGCTCGTCGCGGCCAACCCCTCCAACGCCATCGTCCTCGTCTCAGAAGGCAAGGCACAGGACTACCGGCCACTCTTCGCCGTCCCCGCCAAGAAACCCGACGAGCTCCGCGACGAGGTCATGCCCTACATGCTCCTCGACCTCGGCCTCGGACGCATACTCCTCGACGAAGGCACCTCCGGCCAGTACGGAGCCTCCGACGGAGTCGACATCCTCGGTAACGCCGAGATAACCCCATGGGGCTACACCAGGTTCATCGACATGCCCTTCGACGACCGCCTCATAGAGGAACGCTCCCGCGAAATCAAACGCCTCTACCGCGACGCCATGGAGGAGGAATTCAAGGACACCGACCCCACCGCCCTCCTCGAGGTCAAGGCAAAACTTGAAGAAATCCAGAAGCGCGTCCTCGCCAACGTCTCCGCCGTCATAAAGGCCGAGAACCCCACCCCCAAGCCCCGCTACCAGCAGTTCGTCAACTGGCTCACCCGCGGCATCGAAATCCTCAAAACCTACAAACCCGAATAACCCCCCGGGGCGCCCCGTCCGGCTTCCGCCTCGCGCGGCGCCCCCCTGTCCCTCTCCTCCCTCCCGTAGGGACGCGGCGTGCCGCGTATAATTCGCCCGTCCCGCCCTTTCCCCTCCCTCCGCCCCGCCACTGTGGCGAGGCGGAGCCGAGCCCCCTCAAAACTTTAAACCTCAAAAAATATCCTCAAAAAAATGGCAAAAGCAAAGAAATACCGCTGCCTCAACTTCGGCAACTGCGACAAGGCAGGAAAGAAGGAACAGTTTGAAATCCCCGAAGGGGGCGAGCTCAAATGCCCCGAATGCGGTTCCGAGATGATCCAGGAAGTCAAAGCCTCCAACACCATGATGATCGCCATCATCGTCGCCGCGGTGGTCGCCATCGCCGTCGCAGCCTTCGCCCTCACACGCGGCTCCGATAACGAGGAAGCCCCCGCCCAGGAACCCGTCGTAGAGGAAGTCGTCGAGGAAGCCCCCGCGACCGACCAGGCCGTCGATTCCACCGCCACCGCCGAGGCTGCCCGGCAGCAGGCCATCGCCGACTCAATCGCCGCCGCGGAGGCAGAAGCCCTCGCCAAAGCCCGCGAAGACTCCGTCAAAGCCGCCGAAGAGGCAGCCAAGGCCAAAGGCAACACCCCCGCCGCGCCCTCCAACTACCTCACCAACGCCCGCTGCCAGTACGGCCTCTACACCGGCCCCGCAGTCAACGGCAAGCCCGGCGGAGGCCTCGGCACAGTCAAAGTCCAGGGAAGCCACTCAATCGACCTTCGCAACGCCCGTAAGGAGACCATCGACGTCAACAGCGGCGACATCATCCTCAACGCCAAATTCTCCGACGGCCGCCTTGTTTCCGGCCTCGTGAAATTCGCCAACGGCCAGGCCCGCCAGTTCAACGCCGGCGTCTGAACCATCCCTCGCCTAAGCCCCTCCCGGCACCGGCCCCCAGCCCCCTCCGCTCCCTCGCCTGGGTCCCTCCAGGCACCGGTGCCTGGGCAAAACCAACCCGGTTACCCCACCTCCGCTCCCTCGCCGCCAACCCCTCATCCGCCCCTGTCGGGTTCAGCGAGCTTCAGCGAGCTGTTCCTCCCTCCGCCTCTCCTCCGCTCCCCCGCGGACTGTCGGGTGGAGCGAGCCAAAGGCGAGCGGCTTCCCCGGGGCCAGACAACCACCAATCCATGAACTTAAAGCAGACAATAGCGGCAGCACTCCTGGTTCCGCGGCTCATCACCTGGGCCGCGGAGCCCCCTGCCGTTGTCTCATCCCAACCCAGCCACCCCGCCGCCCCCCTGGCGGAGGCCCACCGCCTCTTCCCCGATTCCCTCTCATCCCCCGCCTACCGCTTCGTCGAGCTGTACGCCGCGGAAGCCGCCGCCGGCCTCCCTGCCGACCGCGCAATCGAGGAAAAACTCTTCCAGGACGGCGTGATAACCGAAGGAGGCCCCATCGCCTCCCTGCCATCCATCGTGGCCGCCAAAGGCCCCCTGACCACCGCGGAAGGCGTCCCCCTCTCAGTCTCCGTCGCCACCCGCCTCGGCCGCCACTACCGCCTCGAATGGCGCGACACCCTCGGCGCGCCCGTCTACGCCATCTCATTCCCCATCGACCACCTCCTCCTCACCCGCCAGACCCCCGCCGAGCGCGAAACACGCCTCATCTCCTTCCTCCGCTCCCTCGCCTCCAGCCACCCCTCTCCCTCCCTCCCCTCTTCCTCTTCCGCCCCCTCCTCCGTTCCCTCTTCCCCCGCTCTCCCCTCCTCCGCCCCTGTCGGGTTCAGCGAGCTTCAGCGAGCTGCTCCCTCCTCTTCCTCCACCTCAACCCCCGACGCGCGCGAGGCGGAAACCGAGCGAGCGCGAACCCTCCCCCTGGCAATCCCCGGCGATTTCCTCTTCACCCCCGACATCAACAACAACCTATACCTCTCCCCCATCGACTCCATCCCCGTCAACAACCCCCGCCAATACCCCGTAGAAACCCTCTCCAACATCCTCACAACCGCCGAAATACCCAACAACCTCATCCTCGACCTATCCTACACGACCCTCGACCGGGAGAAAGTCAGAATACCCATCCCCCTCAACCCCCTCCTCCGCCACCTCCGCCAGCAAGGATGCCGCCTCTTCTTCGGCCTGTCCGAAGTCCGTCACGACGGCCGCCACACCTGCCTCCTCATGGCAAGCGACCCCTCGATGGGCTACTGCCACTCCATACGCATCCGCCTCAACCCCGAAAACATCGAAAACCTCTCAGGCAAAGTCGACGCCCGCCTGACCGCCTACATACCCCTCTCCCGCATCCTGTCACTATTCGACGAAAACGCCCAGTAGAGAAAACCGCCATGCTCAGAAAGTTAATCATAGCCGCCACACTCCTGGCCCTCCACGCCGCCGTGGCAGCCCAGACACCCGACGGCGCACCCCTCAACACCGCGAAGGAGTTCGCCCAGATGAAGCTGAACAAAGAATACCTCTCCGAGGAATCAACCACCCAGGACCCCCGCCATGCCCTCGAGAACGCCGACCTCCTCCTCATAAACCGCGTGAACGAATACCTCGCCGCAAACCACCCCGGCACACCGCTCTCCCCCGCCGTCCTCGCCGGCATAAAGCACCTCCGCATGCTCCGCGGCGACCACACCCGCGTCCTCTCCTACATCTCCATCGCCGAAATCACCGGCGGAGCCCCGCCCACCCCGGCAGTCTCCCCCGCCCTGGCCGCCACGGCTCCGCCCCCAACCCCAATCCCGGCTCCAGCCCCTCCCGTGCACGAGGCGGAAGCCGAGCGAGCAAGCCAGGAAGCCCCAACTCCCTCCCCTGCCCCTTCCCCAGCTCCTTCCCCAGCTCCCTCCCCGGCGCGGCCTGTCGAGTGCGGCGAGCTTCAGCGAGCCGTCCAGGCCCAGACTTCCTCCCCCATCCCGCTCTGGCAGCTCGAGGTAATCCAGGAGCTGCTGAAAGCCAAAGACATCACAGAAGCATCCTCCCTCCTCGGCTTCTTCTCGCAGATCAAGAAAGTAAAAGCCTTCGGCCTCGTCACCGACTGCCCCGACCGGGGCGCCGCCTACTGGGTGATCGGCGACCCCGCCGCCGGAATCAAAGCCCTCCTCTCCCCCGAAGACCCCTCAGGCGCCCGCCGCGACTTCCGCTCAGACACCTCCGCCACCCTCTCCTCATTCTCCGGAAGCCCCGCCATATGGTTCACATTCTGAAACATCCCGATAAAAACACCGATCATCATATGAAAAAACTATCAACCCTCTTAGTGGTCCTCCTCTGCGCGCTCGGCATCCGCGCCGGTGTCGTCGAGTTCCAGTTCTCCGACGGCATCGACAACCCCGCCCTCAAGGCAAAAATGGAGCAGAACGTCTCGAAGCTCCTCACCGCCGTCAACGCCGCCAAAGCGCAGAACACCGACATCAACTTCGCCGGAATCGACATCTCGAACGCCGCCATCGAATCCCTCGCCGCCTCCTGGAACAACGTCCACTTCTCAACCGAGGACGACTTCATCGTCGACCACTGCATAACCCGCCGCAAATCCTCCGGCGCCACACGCGGCTTCCAGCTCCGCAACATCGGCCTGACCATGTTCCCCCTCGACGACTCCTACGATTCCGGCTCACGCCGCGAGCTCGTAATCGACTTCGCGCCCTCCGGCGCCATCGACGACATAAACTTCGCCATGGAGAACACCGAGTACGCCCGCATGCTCGCCGAGGGAAACACCGTCAGCGAAGTCGACCGCCGCATGCAGATCATCGACTGGTGCGAGAAATTCAAGAACGCCTACAACACCAAGAACCTCCCCTTCATGGAGGACATCTTCTCCGACTACGCCCTCATAATCACCGGCAAGGTCATCACCGAGCGCCGCCGAGGACCCGAATTCCCCGCCACCTCCAAGGTCGTCTACACACAGCAGAACAAGCGCCAGTACCTCGACGGCCTCCGCCGCGTCTTCAAGCGTAACTCCTACATCAACGTCGTCTTCGACGACTACCGCGTACTCCAGCACCCCGCCAAGCCCGACTACTACTACGTCACCCTCTCCCAGAAATGGCACACCAAAGGCTACTCCGACGAAGGCATCGTCGTACTCGTCTGGGACTTCACCGACGAGGACCAGCCTCAGATCCTCGTCCGCACCTGGCAGCCATACGGCGAAACCCCCTTCGGCCCCAAGGACATCCCCGTCCTCTGACCCGCGCCCCCCTCTTTGGTAGGGACGCGGCGTGCCGCGTATAATTACCCGGCCCTGCCTGTCAGGTTCCGCGAGCTTCAGCGAGCGGTCCCCGTCAGCCCTCCCCACCGTGGCGAGGCGAAGCCGAGCCCCAATCCCCCCGCAAACTAAAACCACCACCCCATATGAGAAAACTCCTCGCCGCCCTCATCCTCGCGGCCATAACACTCCCCCTCCGCGCCCAGGAGCTCGAAATGATCGAGTTCAACGAAACCTCCGAGCTCTCCGCCGCCCAGTTCAAGGAATACGACGCCAACGGCAACGCCTGCGCCCTCGTAAAGCTCGGCCTCGTGGCCAGCGACCCCGTATTCGAGGGCGACGTGGTGAAATCCGAGAACAAAGGCGGAGTCTACTGGCTCTACCTCCCGCAGGGCACCGACAAACTCACAATCCAAACCTCCAGCTTCCTCCCGCTCCGCTTGCAGTTCGACCCCGTCAAGAGCCTCTTCACCTACCACATGACCGTCGCCCCCAAAGGAGCCGGCGACGAGGCCGCCGCGGGCGACTTCCCCGTCGAGACCATCACGATCAACGTCCCCGACGACGCCACAGGCGTACCTCTCACACTCGTCAAAGTCCTCTCAGGCCGCTTCCAGATGGGAGCAACCAAAGACCAGCACAGCGAGGAGAAAGACGAGCAGCCCGTACGCTGGATAAACCTCACAAACGACTTCTACATCGGCCAGACCGAAGTCACCCAGGCCCTCTACGAGAAAGTAATGGGCGAAAACCCCTCCCTTTTCAAGAATCCCGACAACCCCGTGGAAAATATTTCATGGCTCGACGCCGTTAAATTCGTGCAGGCCCTCAGCAACGTCACAGGACGCAAGTTCCGCCTCCCCACAGAGGCCGAATGGGAATACGCCGCCCGCGGAGGCCAGAACCTCAAGCCCACAAAATACTCCGGCTCCGACACCGCCGGCGAAGTCGGCTGGTACATGAAGAACTCCAACTCCCGCCCCCACCCCGTCAAGTCAAAGAAGCCCAACGGGATCGGCCTCTACGACATGAGCGGCAACGTCTGGGAGTACTGCCAGGACTTCAAGGGAAGCTACGACAAGCTCCCCAAGACCAACCCCCTCGACAGCAAGCGCACCGAGAACCGCGTCCGCCGCGGCGGCTCCTGGATGGACAACTCTGCCGAGCCAATCCGCTGCGCC
>ERZ777306.4995-NODE-4995-length-11242-cov-5.397336_pt1 | contig 11242 bp, 2 predicted proteins | sample MGYA00374966_ERZ777306 | MGnify/ENA primary metagenome ERZ777306 (study PRJEB29329, sample SAMN06343882) | mouse gut metagenome | isolation source: Mouse cecum | place: Austria: Vienna | collected 2014-11-15 ...
ATGTTAAATTTAATTATGATAGCACACAATATGCTATTAGTGCAGAAAAGAATTTAACAACAAATAATGCAAGTATATTAAATTTAAATAATGGAACAGTAACTGACAACATTACAATTGCAGAAAAAAGTGTATCTGGTGTAGATGTTCCGCTACAAAATGATAATATATTTGATATGAAATTAGATGCACAAGTAGAAAAAATAACAGTACAAAATTCAGCTGAAAAATCAGAATATGTACCAGAAAATAAAGATTTAGGTAAAGTAGATATTGATCCAGACTTAGTATCTGATACAAAAGTATTTATTGAATATAAAGTTATAGTAAAAAATCAAGGAACAATACCAGGTAAAGTAACAAAAATTGTTGATTATACAACAGATGGAATTGAATTTGATTCTACATTAAATAGTGATTGGTATGTAGAGGCTGATGGAAATATAGCAACAATATCATTGAAAAATGATGAAATACAACCAGGCGAAAGTCGCGAATTGAAACTAGTTTTAGCTAAGAAGCTAACAGAAGATAGTACAGGAATAGTTTATAATAGTTTTGAAATTGCGGGAGCAACAAATGATAAAGGTATGACAGATATAGATTCTGTACCGGGTAATAAGTTAAATGAAGATGACTTAGCTATGGCAAATACAATTATTGGTGTTAAAACAGGTATGACTGCTAGAAAAGCTACGACTGTAGCATTATACATCGTTTTAGCAATATTAGTAATTATCCTTCTATACAGATATATTGATAGAAGGAGACTAGTATAGTATGAAAAAAAGTATAAAAATTATATTATTTATTAGTATATCTATTATTATTTCATGTATTTTTGCATGTATTCCAGTTAAATCAGCTAATTTAGATAAACCAGATGGTTTAAATGATGGTTGGGATAAAGTAACATATAATTATAGGGAATTTACTGGTTTACCTTCAGGGGCAGAAGGGTTTAATTTATATTATGATGATATGATTAATACAGCTGCATATTTATGTGCATGGCATGGAGGACATTTCTTTTATAGACAACCAGTAGTTTTAGACTATACAGCAACGTTTATAAGTGTTTTTTAGTTTTAATTTTAAGAAAAAATATGAATATCTGGCAAAAAAATGCAAATTGGTTTCCATAAAAACAATATGTAAACTAACTTTAAATGTTTTTGAGAAGTTATGTCAAATTTAACATAATTGTAAAATACCTTATAAAGCTGTTTTATCCGTAATTACATAATCTTTGAAAATTGGATAAATTGAATTTTCGCGATTGACAGAATTATATTTAAATTTAAAATAAAATTAACTGAAAATATGTAGTATGGGAGAATAATCTTTTACTATAGATTTATAATGATTATCTTATGCCAAGAGCAAAGATATATGAATACAAAGGAGGAAAACATGAAAAAAATTATTAAGTTTGTAATGTTAATTGTACTAGCTATTTTAATTTCATGTATTTTTGCGTGTGTGCCAGTTAAATCAGCTGAACAAGGTAAGTTTAATGATGGATTGGACAAAAATAAATATAATTATAGAGAATTTGTTGGAAGAGAACCCGCAGCACAGGGGTTAAATTTATATTTTAAGGATTTAGTGGCAGAGCCTTCATATTTGTGTGCTTGGCATGGTGGAATATTTTTTAATAGGCAACCGATTGTTATAAAATGGGATGCTGAGATTTTTGGTCATAAATATACAGGAACATATACTTCAACAGAGACATGGGAACATTTTGTTGTTGGGGGAAAAGAAGTTCCTAAAGTTCGTGTATTTCATATGACAAGAGGAATTGGACATCCAGATGGAGATTATGAATATGATCCCATTAATGCAGCTATAGACACTAAAACAGCATGGGCTTCTTTTAAGTTAACAATGATAGCAGAAAAATATAGTGGAAATAGATATATAGAATCTATAGCTACTGCATATGGATATGTTGATGGAAAAAGAGAAGAGGCAACAGTAACTTCAACGGGTTGGACAAGATTTTGGGTAACAGAAAGACATTATGAGAAAAATACTCCTATGGCTTATTTATTAGCTGATTGCGAAGATAATGGAAATGTTATTCCGCGTGCTTCTTATGTAAATATTGCTTTTTGGGCACATTTGAATGATACTTCTACACAAAAAAATGGTGTGAGTAAGCCTGGTGATGATATTGGTACATGGGAAAGTATGGGAAAGATTCCAAAAGGGGAAGGTACTCCGTCTACGCCAGATTCAAGTGTTGCACAAAATAATTTAAATAGTATAGGTTCATCAGCTAATATTGAATCTATAGGAGGGGTAAGTGCATCAAGTATATCAGCAGAAGTTGCATCTACAAAAGCAATATTAAAAGAAGTTGAGTGGTATTTACAAGCACTGGAAGAAGGAAAAAAATTAACAAACGATCAGTGTGATATATTATATAATACTTCTTTAGCAGAACAAGAAGATCAAGTAGCATACCAATTGTTTTTAATAGTAGAACAATATAAAGCAGGAGATAAAAACGATAAGGAATTAATTGAGAAATTAAAAAATGTAATAAAATCATTAATAGAGGATATGAATAAAAATTCTAAATATGATGATAAAAAAGAAGAAAATCAGCAAAATACTCAAGACTTTGGAGATATGTGGGAAGAAATCGGAGATAATTATGAGAAGACAATTTCTGATAAAACTAAACAAGATGAAGTAACGGTTGAATATAATGCTACTACTCAAAAATATTTGATAGGTCCATTTCAAATAGAATATGTTGAAAAATATACAAGTGATTGGTCTTTAGCAAGTATGACAGGAGATCCAGATTTAATAGTAAATAAAAATGGTTCAATTGAAACAATTAAAAGAAGTAGTGGAAAATGGAATTTTTATTATTTAAATGGACTAAGAGTTGATGGAATTCCTGGTACTGGAAATGGTCAAGATAAGTATGGATATAATGAGTATCCACATAATAATGAACCATTTTATATTCAACTTGACTATGAAGATGGTATAAATGCGATACTTGGATTGGAACTATATTTTAGATATATGCAAGCAGAGGCTGAATGGAGTAAATCAGAAGGAGAAATTGAAGATGTTAATTGGAATGGATATTATGGATCAGGAGAATGCCGTTATGGTGGAAATGATGATGTAGGAAAATGTGATGGTGGAGCACCTGATATTGAAGGAGTAATGCATGAAGATAAAGAAGGTGGGCATAAACATTGGCATGGTGAAGATAAAGAAGGTGGAGATCACGATATAGGAACCTATAATTGTGGACATGCTAGGGCTCATAGAAGTTGTGATCATAGTTGTGATAGTGATCATTGTACTCATGATTGTTCTGGAAATCCAATAGGTTGTGCAGGTTATTATGAATGTTTAGGTCATACATGTGGTACTAATGAAGCTTGGGGAGCACATAAATGTCCACATGGGTATTATGCTAATCACTATTCTTTTATTAATCTTTGGTTTAATGGTCAATTTGCTGGTTCATGTGAACCAATTCAATTTATAGGTACTTGTCATTGGGCTTGGAGACTATATTTTGATGTAACTAAAAAATTTGAATGGAACATAGATATAACTACAGGCCTAGCTGGCGATGTATGGCTAGATATAGATGCACAAAAAGATGAAGAACATGCTAATGCTACTGATGGTGATAAAGAAAGTATAGAACATGGTGTAGATAATGTTTTAGTTACTATTAAGTTATATCAAGATGGAGCAGAAGTAGGAGATGCGATTTTTCATGATGATGAGGGAAAAGCATTATCATGGCCAATAATTACAGAAAATGGTGGACATTATCAAGTAGATAGAATAGAAGCTCCAGGAAGAGCTGGAGGAAGAAACTGCTATTATGTGGCTCAGTTTGAGTATGACGGACAAGTATATGAAAGTACAGTATTTTTACAAAATGGAGGAGGAGACGATACAGCCGATCAATATACTAAGGCTAAAGGAGAAGGATATTTTGATAAATCAATGGCAGTAGAAAGATCACCAGAAAGACGTATGTTTGACGAAACTTTTTCACAGATTAAGGGTGATTCAGAAATGAATAGTGACCATTCTACAACAGGAACAACATCAACTGGAAAACAAATTGACTATAAAGGAGAATCTGAAGCTAATGGTAGTGCTAGTATGATTAAATCCGAATTTATTTCAGGAGCTACAGCAGATCATGAAAACATGCAATCTGGTTGGGAAAAAACATATTATGATAGATACTGTATGAAAGCATATACATATTATTCAAAGGGTACAGGTATTACTACAGGGGCAAATGCAGCAGATTATCAAATATATTATCCATTTGATGATGAAGGAAAATCATATACATCTGGTGGAGAAATTAGATACATAATGAATAAAAATAGAACTGGAGCATCAGGTGGAAACAGATATATTGATGAATATATGCTTCATATTAATTTAGGCTTAAGAAAAAGAAAAGAAACAGATATAAGTTTAATTAAAGATTTATATAAAATGTCAGTGGTAGTAAATGAACAAGAAATAGTTCAAAACTTTAATTGCTTAGTTGATTCTAGTAATGAAAATGGCGAAATCAAGATAAAATATAATGGTTCATTTGAAGCTTTAAAAAAGGAATTAGAAAGAAGAAGAGCGGCTGAAGAAACATCAGTTAATAATTTAGGATTATTTAGTACAGATGTTGCTTATAATGCTACAGCTAGATATAAAAATGCTATAGATAAAGTACAAGAAATAAAATCAGGAACAGAACTTAGAGTTTTTGCAACATATGCTATCAGAATTTATAATAATTCTGATACAAATGATGTTCAAATAAATGAACTTACAGATTATTACGATGATGCATATACTGTAGTTGATTCAGAAAATATGATAGGAATGGAAGAAGACGGTATATATGCAAAAGTAGTAAATGACGATATGGAACGTAATTATAAACTCGTAGCAAATAAACCATATTATAGAATTTTAAGTACAACAGAAGAATATGAAGATATTTCATGGAAGCCAACTAAAGAGGAAAACTTAAAAGGTATAGATGATAATCATAAAGGAACTTTAACATGGAGTAGGGCAAATGATAATGTACCTGGAATGCAGAAATCAACAACCGCTTCATTAGAAAATATTAAATTGAAAGTAAATGAATATATAGAGATATTTACAACATATGAAATTGACTATGAAGGATATGAAAGAATATCTGATCCTGATAATGATAGTGATGATATAAATCAAAGAGGTATATTATATGCAAATGATGAAAAAGATAATATAGCTGAAATTTCTAATTATTCTACTTTCTACAGTGAAAGAGATGTTGAAATAGATGGTTCACCAATTAATTTCTATAGGGCATATGAAGAAGGACAGAATTCAGGAAAAATAGACAAAGATTCGGCTCCAAATAATATAATAAAAGGCGATATAACTAATATAGCTAATTATGAGGATGATACTTGTAGGGCTTTACCATTAAAAATATCTTTAGAGGCACATGAAAGAGACATGTATGGTTATGTATTTGAAGATATGCGTACTGACAATACAAGTAATGGTGTAAAAGTAAAAACGGGTGATGGAATTTATGGAGGATCTGATAAATTAATTCCAAAAGTTAAAGTATCTATGTATGAAGTTATTAGTTTGGCTGATATAAATGAGACAAATATTAAATTTAATGATTTAGAATACTATTATGAAGTTCCGCTAAAATATTATAATATAGGTGAGTCTAGCACGACAGGTATAGCTACTGGCGATAATTCAATAGTTACTAGTGAAAATCCTGTTACTGGTAAAGAAGGGAATTACTGTATATATGGATATTTGCCTGGAGATTATGTTTTAAGATTTGATTATGGTACACAAACAGATAGTAATAAAGTGATATATTCTATTAATGAAGATGGCTCTGAACATCCTGAAAATAAGGCAATTATAAAATATAATGGACAAGATTATGAAAATACAAGTTTCTTAGCTGATATTAAATATTCAGAAGATGGAAAAGAATATAGTGCAATCAATGATAAGTTTTTAAATTTACGTACAGAAGATATGAAAACTGCAGATGGAAGAGAAAATGGAATAAAAGCTGTAACTCAAAAAGACAATGCTCCACAATATTCTGTATCTAGAGATAATGAAGCTAGAAGAATGGTTGTAGATGCATATTCTAGAACTATTGAAAATGATAGAGGCGAAATATTAAGAGACAGAATCGATGATAATTCGCAAGAAAATGGTAGATATGTTGAAGCTACGGCAATGTTTGCAGAAACTCCAATTATGCAGATTGAGATTAATGAACCAAAGAAACTTAATGAAGATGATACTGATTACAAAGATGATACAAAACAACTTGAACCAGTTAAGACAATAGATAATGGAATCACTACAGGAGATGCTAACAAAAAAATAAATGTTACTAAACAAGAATACCATATTAAAAATATTAATTTAGGTTTAGAGGAAAGAGCTAGAACAGATATTAGATTAGAGCAATATATTGAAGGTATTTATCTAATGAAAGAAGATGATGTAATTTTCTCAGCGGCACTTGATGAAAATGGAAAAGTTATTACAAATAATGAGGCTAATAGTCATTTAGATAAATTAACATACTTAGCTCATGTTGAAGCAGATAATTCAAATCAACAAGGATTTTATGCTATATCAGTTGAAGATGATTATTTAAATGGATTGTCAATGAGTATTGAGTACAAGATTAAGATAATTAACAATTCTGAAACTGATTTCACAGGAGATCTTTCAAAATATTATGTGGCAAAGGATATTATAGAAAAAGCGAAGTTTGCTCCAACAACAGAAGCATATACTAGCGATATAGCAAAATTATTAGAAGAAAATAATGAAACAGGTATGGCAACAAATGCTACCTTAAAAGAAATACTTAGATTAGGACAAGATAGTGATGCAACTTTAAGTAGTTTATTATCTCAGTCAGATAAGACTAATATTGGAAATGGAACAATTTCAGAAAATGATACTTTAAGACCTGACATAATAGTTTATGGTAAGTATGTAGGTAGATTCTATTATGAGAATGAGGTAGATGAAGCTCCTAAAGCTTATGTAATTAAGCAATATAAGTGGTCAGATAGTCCTGATGTAGAAATTACATATCAAAGTGATAAGATTGTTAAAACAACGGTTGACCAATTAATAGACTATATTGATCCAAATGCAAGCTATGATTTAAGTACACAAAATTTTGAAAACTATGCATGGGATTTATCAGGAAATATAGAAAATACTGGAGAAAGAAGAACTATTCCAACATTAAATGAACTTGTTTCAGAATCTTCATATAGAACGATTGTAGATAACAATGGTGTATCTAAGTCTAATATATATGATAGAAAAGGTAATGCTCTAGTTACAGATGTTTCATCAAATATAGTTATAGCTAAAAATAATAAGATGACAAAATTTGATACTTTATCTGGAAATGTTGCAAATTCAGGATCATATTTAACAGAGGAAATTAATAATAATTGGGTTGAATATAGAGATGACTATAAACAAGTAAAATCTAAAGATAATGGAGCTTTGAATATAGAGCTTGAGCCTCAAGAATATGATAGAACAAATGAAAAAGAAAATAGTAGAGTAACAATGTGGATAATGACAGCTAAAACAACGGCGTCTGATACAGATGCTAATAATATGAAATTTGACAACCTAGTTGAAGTATTGGTGTATTCAAATCCAACAGGTAGACGAGATTATTATTCTGTACCAGGAAATGCTATGGCACTTGCGACACAAGAAGATGTAGGATTCTGGAAAGCTGGATATAATAGTAAAAAGTGGTGGAATGCAAATGATTCTGCTACATCAAGTGATGATAAAGCATTCGCTGAATTAGCATCTGAAAAATGGCATCTATATCCTGAAGATGATGCATATGCTCCAGAATTTGTTACAATAATTGCACCAACAGGTATAACATTACGTGAATATGTGAGAAATGTTATAATACCAATTGCAATATTAATTACTATAATAATGATTATGCTAGGAATATTTGGAGTAAAACAGATTAAAATTTATAAAGAGCATAAAGCTGATAAATAAAATTTATAGAAAACACTTACTATAATGAAAATTATAGTAAGTGTTTTTTTAATAACATTATGTAATGAGAATATTGATATATAATTTAAAACGATTTTTTAAAATTATATATCAAGGATTATAAATGTTATCCACAAACATTTTTTAAAACTGTGGATAATATTTGTTAAAAAACGGCAAACTGGTTTACATATTATTGTTATGTAAACTCACTGCAAAAGTTTACATTTTAAGACAAAAAATTTAATATAAATGTAAAATAGCTGATATAGCTGCTTTTTCCGTAATCGTAGATTCTTATTATTAATTATAATTTATATATTAGTACATTGACATATATATATATGCTTTTAAAATAGAACTTAGATAACTATAAGTCTAAAACTTTGTGGAGGTAAATTATGCAAAAGAAAAAAGATTTTACTAGAAGATTTGTCGCTTGCTTAATTGTTTTTATGCTTACTTTTACTAATTTTGCGACTCTTGGTTCAGCTCTAGTATATGCTGCTGATAGTGAAAATGCTGATGCAGTTAACTTTGCTGCTCAATTTGTTATGATTGAGAATAGTGAAGAAAGTACTGAAGAGCCTGAACAAACTGAACCTACTCAACCAGTTGAGCAGGAACCAGTGGTCGAACAGGAACCAGTAGAACCTGTAGTAGAGGGACAACCAGAAGAACAACCAGAGCAGCAAGATGAAAATGAAGGAGAGGAAAATCAAGAGACTCAAATTGGTTCAATATCTCATAGTTTTAAAGAATATGAGGAAAGTCAAAATTCAGAAAATCAAGCAGAATCTGATGAAGAAAATTCTTCTGAAGAGGATCAGGTTAATGAAGATAATTCTGAAGCAGAAGAACCAGAAGAAAATGAGCCTGAGACTTCAGAGAATCCTGAAGAGGTTGAACCTGAAACTTCAGAAGAGCCTACTGTAGTTGAACCTGAAGAACCTGTTGTAGAGGAACAACCAGGGGAACCTGAAAAACAAGTGCTTCGTAATGGTTTGGCTATTGAAATCACTGTTGGAGTTAAAGATTCTGGATATTTGAAAAATGCTAGAGTTGATATTAAGGATTTAGCTAATCAAATGTTTACTCTTGAAGAAAATATTTCGCTTGGCGAATATATTCAATCAATTGAGGATAATAAAATTAAGCTTAAACAGATAAATAATGGTACAGAAGTTAAAGTGTATATCCCAATCAAAATTAAAGATGAAGAATATGTTAATATCAAGAAACTTCAAGAAGGTGTTGAATTAGTTTTAACTACTACTTATGTTGATAAAGAAGGTGCCGAGGAAATTTTAACTAAAACTGTTAAACCTGTTTTAGAAATCCAAAATAATTTGAACTTAGTTGTTGGAAGTGAAATTGAAAAGTTTATTCCATATACAAAAGATGGTGTAAATGAAGCTTTAGTTCAAATTAGAGTAACTATTGGAACTGATTCAAAAAATGATTTACCAGTTAAAGATACTTCTACTATGGTAACAATTCCTGAAATAGAAGGTGCTGAAATTAAAGATGTAACTGTAGATGCTATTAGTACAGGCTTTACAAATGGATTAACTAATGGTGAAGCTGTATTTACAACACAAAACTGGAATTATCAAGATGCAGTTGTTAACATACGTGTAGATAATGTGGAAAGAGATAGTTTATATAAGAGAAATAGTGGAAATGATGAATACATAATTTCTTATAAATATTCTAATCTTGGTGATACATCAAACATGATGGTTAATTCAACTGTAGAAGTAATCTCAAATGTATTCACAAGTGCAGGTACTAATGAAATCTCAAATCAAATTAATAAAGAATATAATTTATCAGAAGCAAATCAAAATATAATTACTTATGATTTAACAAGAAAAACTGGAAGTATAAGTAAAGGATATTTATATGGTAATGCTAATTCAGAAAATCCAGAGTATGAATTAGAATATGATAATACTGTTGATATAAATATTTCTAGAGTTGAACTTGTTAATACTATAGAAGTAAGAGAAACTGATGAATATTTTATAGACATGAATGGAAATAGATATACTGCTGAAGGAAATACATATTATAAATCAGTTAAAGTAAATAGAGAAAAACTACTTTCAATAATAGGAGAAAACGGAAATTTAGAACTATTATTAGAAGATGGAACTTCTTTAATAACTGTAGATAAATCTACAGAGTCAGAGAGCGATGGAAATATCACAATTAGTTTTGGGGAGAACAAAATTGGAAAGATATTAATAAGAATAAATAATCCAGAGGCAGAAGGAATATTAGATATTGTTACTATAAAGGCAATACAAAAATCAACATATGAGAAAATGGATATTATGCAATTCGAGGGAATGCAATCAGATTATATAGCAGCAGCTGAGTTGATAGAAGGAATAGTAACAGAGATGGGTACTAAATCTGTATATACAGAATTATTAAGTACAATTACTAATCCAAGTATAGTTTTAAGTAGAAAAGATTTAAGTACATTAGTTGAAAATAAAGATATAGAGATAGAATTATCTTTAAATAATGGTTTAGATATAAGTGATATGTACAAAAATCCAGTATTTGAGCTTACATTTCCAAAAGAAGTAACAGCTATAAATATCCAAGATGTTAACTTACTATATGGTAATGATGAATTAACAATAGGAAATATTGAAACATTTGAAAATGAAAATGGAAATGTAGTATTAAGAATAATCTTAAATGGAACACAAACAAAATATGCATTAGGAGAATCAGACAAAGGTACAACAGTTATATTAAAATCAGATATTACGGTAGACATGTATACAGCATCAAGAAAATCTGAAATAGAAATGAATTATTATAATGAAGATGCTACAAACTATGGTATTGGTTCAGATTGGAAAATGCTTACAGATCCAAGTCCATATATCTTATTAGGAAGACATGGTGAAGATAGAGCAGAGTTAAACATAGTAGCACCTGAAGGACTAGTAAATGCACAAATGATAACAGGATATAAAGACAATGGATCAATAATATCAGTAAACCAAGGAAGAAAAGAAGATACAGTAGGAACATTCAAAGAAGCAAGACAAGCAGAAATGAAAATGATAGTAATCAACAACACAGATGAAGACATGAA
>ERZ777306.5000-NODE-5000-length-11235-cov-6.120483_pt1 | contig 11235 bp, 7 predicted proteins | sample MGYA00374966_ERZ777306 | MGnify/ENA primary metagenome ERZ777306 (study PRJEB29329, sample SAMN06343882) | mouse gut metagenome | isolation source: Mouse cecum | place: Austria: Vienna | collected 2014-11-15 ...
TATCGGGCTTTTCTTCCGCGCGGCGTTCCGCCTCGAACCTGCGTTTGCCCAAGTCCGACCTTTGAATACGTTCGCGAATAAGCATAACGCAAAACGCAAGCAACGTAAGCCCTACCCCGCAACCCCAAACTATACAAGCGAGCACGAATTCCTTGATCGAACAGAATATAACGAACAGCACGCACGACGTCAAGAATCCGCCTATGAGCAGAGTGTTTTTGAACAGTTCGCGTACCGGCGCGCGGCGGCGTTCGCTTTTTTCCTTTTCGCGCTCGAACTCGTCGTCGTCCGAAACGGGTTCGGGGGGACGCTTATACCGCCGCGTCAGTTTTAACACGAGCGCAACGGACGCAATGAGCGCAACGGCAAGCAATGCCGACACGCCCACGATAACCATTATGCGGTTTTTCATGAACATGCCCGTAAGCGCAACGCCCATTAACAGTATGACGCCGATAAATACGACGGTTTTTATTCCCTCGCGTTTCACAACCGTATTATATCACAAATTATGCACAATGGCAAGGTATTTTCAAACCCGCAAAACGCATTATTCCGAGTGCGGCTATGTTAGCTTGCACAATCTCCGCAGAATACAATACATTTTAATTTTGCATATTTTCATGTTAAAACTGTTGACAACGGGATAAATATTTCTTATAACACGCTATATTGCAAGTTTGTTCATCGGAGGACCGACCGCCGCAGCGGTCACGGTCGATAAGATGTCGAGTGCGCTCGGAAAAAGTTTTTTCGGGCGTTTTTTTGCTGCCGGCGCTATTCGGCGTAAACGGGATCCGGTGGGCTATGTTCGCCGCCGAAGCGTGCGCTTTTATTGTGTCCGTATCATTCTTTATAACAAAACGCAAAAAGTATAATTACGCGTAAAGGCATATAGCCTCGGTAACACGCAAATTATACTTTACTTTCGGAATCGGATATGCTATAATATTTCCAGCTATACACGGCTATCATAATAGCATTTCGGAGGTCAATCGTGAGAAAAGTAATACTCGAACGCAAGAAGAGTTTTGTGGCGTGCTTGTGCGCGGTTTATCCGTACCTTTCGTGCGGCGAGGCGGAAGCTCAAAGACGGCTCGGCGGCGTGCCCGTCAAACCCGTCGGCAAACTGAAAAACGGTAAAACGATAGAGATAGAGATACCCGACGAGGCATGCACGCTTTTCGTCGCGTTTTCCAAAAACTTCCCCGACAGTTATTTCACGCATTTCTGCATCGGCGCGGGAACGGACGACATCAAGCTGTACACTAAATCCACGTTCAATCCCGCGCTCGGCAACCCGTTCGTCATTTTCGACGAGAACGGAAACGAGAGTTTAGGGCAATAACGTTATCTTTCATAACCCGACAAAAAAACGTCGCGTTCGATTTTTTCGACCGCGGCGTTTTTTGTTTGTAGCTTATTTGGCGTTTTTATACAAATTGACGGTACCGCCCGCTTTGAGTATGTTTTTCTGCCGCTCTGTGAACTCGGCGCGCACGCCGAAGCTTTTGCCGCTCGTGACGTTTCGCACCGTGCCGCGCCCGTTTTCCACAAGCGCGACGGGGTCTTGTATTTCGAGCTTGTCGCCGAGCGTTATGCCGTCGTAATCGTCAACTTTCTCGAATACGAGCGGGATTATTCCCGAATTTATGAGATTGTCTCTGTGCATGCGCGCAAAACTCTTAACTATGACGGCGCGTATACCGAGCTTGCACGGCGCGAGCGCGGCATGCTCGCGCGAACTGCCCTGACCGTAATTTTCCCCGCCGATAATTATGCCGCCGCCCGCTTTTTCGGTGCGCTCCGCAAAATCCGGATCGACCGTGGAAAGGCAGAATTTCGCAAGATACGGAATATTCGAGCGGTACGGCAACAGCTTGGCATTGCTCGGCATGATGTCGTCCGTGGTTATATTGTCGCCCGTTTTGACCGTGACCTCCGCCGTTATCTTTCCGTCGAGCGGCACGCCGACGGGGAACGGTTTTATGTTCGGTCCGCGCACTATCGCAACGTCCCCGAAATCCGCGGGGTCGAGTATGAGGTTGTCGTTTATATCGAAACGCTCGGGCAGCTCGATGCTGTCGAGACGTTTACATTCGTCTTCCGTAGGCGATACGAACACGCCCGCCACCGCGGACAGCGCGGCGGTTATCGGCGAGACGAGGTACACGCTCGCGCTTTTCGTTCCGCTGCGCGCATAGAAATTTCGGTTGAACGTGCGCAAGCTCACAGCGTCCGTTTTGGGACTTTGCCCCATGCCTATGCACGGTCCGCACGCGCACTCGAGCACGCGCGCGCCGCTGTCGAGTATTTTATCGAGCGCGCCGAGCCTCGACATCATGGTAAGGACCTGTCGCGAACCGGGGTTGACCGTCAGCGACACGTCGGGGTGCACGCGCTTGCCGTCGAGAAGCGCGGCAACTTTCAGCATGGTGAGCAGCGACGAGTCGGTGCACGAGCCTATGCACACTTGGTCTATTTTCGTTCCGGCAAGTTCGCTCGCTTTTGCGACGTTATCGGGCATATGCGGTTTGGCGCAAAGCGGCTCGAGCGCCGAAAGATCGACCGTTATGCGCTCGTCATAGCTCGCGTTCTCGTCCGCGCAGAGCGGGATATAATCGTCGGCACGACCTTGCGCCGTCAAAAATTCTTTGGTGCGCGCGTCCGACGGAAAAACCGACGTCGTCGCTCCGAGTTCCGCGCCCATGTTCGTCACCGTGGCGCGCTCGGGCACGGAAAGCGAGTTTACGCCTTCGCCGAAGTACTCCATTACCTTGCCCACTCCGCCTTTTACGGACAGTCTGCGCAAAACCTCGAGTATTATGTCTTTGGCGGTAACGTTACGCTTGAGCCTGCCCACAAGCTCTACGCCGACAACGCGAGGCATCGAGATATTGAGCGTGCCGTCAGCCATGGCGAGCGCCACGTCAAGCCCGCCCGCGCCTATTGCGAGCATGCCTATACCGCCGCCCGTCGGCGTGTGCGAATCCGAACCCACGAGCGATTGACCGGGGATTCCGAAACGTTCGAGATGAACTTGATGGCAGATACCGTTACCGGGCTTCGACACGAACACGCCGTGCGCGAGCGCCACGCTCTGAATATACGCATGATCGTCGGCGTTCTCGAAACCCGATTGCAACATGTTGTGGTCTATGTATGCGACCGAACGTTTCGTCTTGACCCGACCCGCGCCGAGCGCCTCGAGCTGAAGATACGCCATTGTGCCCGTGGAATCCTGCGTAAGCGTTTGATCTACGGAAATAACGATCGGCGCGCCCGCTGTAAGCTCGCCCGAAACCAAATGGCTTTTGAATAATTTTTGCGTTAAATTCATTTTATGTTCCTTATAAGCGGATTTTCGGGAATACTTCCTTTTCCGCTCGGCGTCGCTCACAATTAAGCGACGATATACGAGCGATCGAGATTTCGGAGTTTCCGATACTTTAATCGTATTCGTTGAAATATCGCGGGATCGGTTTTATCGTACCCGTAGTGTTTTCGAGCGTGAAGAAATCGAAATCCACAGGTTCTACGTATTCGCGCGCGAGAAATTTCGCTATATTAAAGTGCACGAAGTTATAAACGTGATGCTTGAGTACGAGCGGCGTCGCAATGTCCATTGCGCGCGTAATCTCGCAAATATACTCGAACATCCGCTCCTCGTCGAACGGACCGTCGAGCGTGTACATGTAATCGCGCGTTATCTTATCGCCCTTGACGGTCTTCGCCCATATCCTCGGGAAAACCCTTGCTTTTAACTGCTTTTCCATAATTGCCTTTATTTGTTATTTAGTCCGAGTCGCAAAAGAATGATGATAGCGCGAGCAAAGCGAGCGACGGGAGAGGTTTGCGCGCGTCCCTTACTCCCACTCTATGGTTGCGGGGGGCTTGCTCGTTATATCATATACGATGCGGTTTACGTGCTTTACCTCGTTGACTATGCGGTTTGATATTATCTGCAAAACGTCGAAAGGTATGCGCGCCCAGTCCGCGGTCATGCCGTCCACGCTCGTTACCGCGCGCAGCCCGACCGTATAGTCGTACGTTCTTTCGTCGCCCATGACGCCGACCGTTTTTATATCGGTAAGCGCCGCAAAATACTGCCATATCTCTCTGTCAAGCCCGTGCTTTGCTATCTCGTCGCGAAGTATATAGTCCGCGTCGCGCAATATCTCGAGTTTGCTCTCCGTAACGTCGCCGATTATGCGGATGGCAAGCCCCGGACCGGGGAACGGCTGACGCATGACTATCGCTTCGGGCAAGTCAAGCTCGAAACCGAGCCGACGCACTTCGTCTTTGAACAACAATCTGAGCGGCTCGACAAGCTCTTTGAAGTCGACCACGTCGGGCAGACCGCCTACGTTGTGATGACTTTTTATCACAGCCGATTTATTAAGCCCGCTCTCTATAACGTCCGGATATATCGTGCCTTGCACGAGATAATCCACTTTGCCTATCTTTTTCGCCTCCGCCTCGAACACGCGGATAAACTCCTCGCCTATTATCTTGCGCTTGGTCTCGGGATCGGTCACGCCCGCGAGCTTTGTCAAGAACCGATCTTTCGCGTCTACGGCGATAAGGTTCATGCCCTGCTCGTCGCGGAAAACGCGCACGACCTCTTCCGCCTCGCCCTTACGCAACAGTCCGTGGTCGACGAATATGCACGTGAGGTTTTTGCAAGCGCGGTGCACAAGCGTCGCCGCGACCGCGGAGTCCACTCCGCCCGACAATGCGCAGAGTATCTTCTTGTCGCCTATGCGCGCTTTCAGCTCGGCGACCGAACTTTCCACATAGTTCGCCATCGTCCAATCGCCTTTTGCGCCGCAGACTTCGTATAAGAAATTTTTGAGAATCTTGAAGCCCTCGGTCGTGTGCATGACTTCGGGATGGAACTGCACGCCGTAAAGCTTTTTCGCCTTATTCTCCATTGCGGCCACGCGGCACGTCGCGGTGCTTGCCGTAACCGCGAACCCGTCGGGAGTTTTTTCCACGTATGTAGTGTGGCTCATCCAGCACTGCGAACTTGCCGCAACGCCTTTGAACAAAGCCGACGTCTTGTCGGAGACTTCGAGCGTGCGCTTGCCGTACTCGCGCGGTCCGTCCGACGCCACAACGCCGCCGAGCGTGCCCGCTATGAGCTGACAGCCGTAGCAAATGCCGAGCGTGGGAATGCCGAGTTCCAAAAACTTCTTGTCGATACGCGGCGCGCCCGGCTCGTTGAACGACGCCGGTCCGCCCGTAAATATAATGCCTATGGGCTTAAGCTCCGCGATCTTGCTTTCGAGCTTTTCCGACGCGATGAGTTCGCAGTATACGTTAGCCTCGCGCACCCGTCGCGCAATAAGCTGATTGTACTGTCCGCCGAAGTCGACGACGATAACCGATTGAGCCATGATTTTCTCCTTTTGTTTTATAAAAGATTGAATTGATACATTATATCGTTAAGGGAAAGCGTCGACGAGATCCGAGCAGACAGATGAGGCTCATAACCCTAATCGTTGGCGTGCTTGCCGAGTCCCAAAAGCTTGGCGCGCTCGCGCATTCTTTCGGTAGCGTCGAGCAAGCGCTTTCTTATACGCAAGCTTTTGGGCGTGACTTCGAGTATCTCGTCGTCCGCCAAAAACTCTATGCAGTCCTCGAGCGTCATGCGCCGCGGCGTTATGAGTTTGAGCGCGTCGTCGCTGCCCGAGCTGCGCGTATTCGTCAAGTGCTTGCGTTTGCACACGTTTACCACTATATCGTCGCCGCGCGGATTGAGTCCGACTACCATGCCGGCATACACTGGCACGCCCGCGCCTATGAACAGCGTGCCGCGCTCCTGCGCGTTGAACAGTCCGTATACTATCGAATCGCCCGCTTCGTGCGCTATGAGCGAGCCGAAATCGCGGCGGCTGATCTCGCCTTTATACGGTTCGTATCCGTCGAAAACGCTGCTCATTATGCCCTCGCCCTTGGTATCGGTGAGCAGTTCGCTTTGGTATCCGAACAGTCCGCGCGCGGGTACTTTGAAATTCATTTTGGTACGGCTTCCGTGCGGAGTCATGTCTATTAGTTCCGCTTTGCGGTTGCCCATTTTGCTCATGACGCTGCCCACGCACGACTCGGGAACGTCCACGAACAATCGGTCAATCGGCTCGCACTTAACGCCGTCGATATTCTTAATGAGAACTTTCGGCATGCTTACCGCAAACTCGTACCCGTCGCGGCGCATATTCTCTATGAGTATGGACAAGTGCATTTCGCCTCTGCCGCACACAACGAAGCTGTCCGCCGTCGCGCCGTCGCCGACGCGCAAGCTCAAGTCCTTGACCGCTTCTTTGTACAGTCTGTCGCGCAAATGTCTGCTCGTTACGTACTTGCCCTCTTTGCCTGCGAGCGGAGAATCGTTTACCATAAACGTCATTTCCACGCTCGGCTCGGCTATCTTGACAAACTCTATGGGCTTTACGTCCGATTCGGAGCACAGCGAATCGCCGATCATAACGCCGTCGATGCCCGACACGCACACTATATCGCCGACCGACGCGCTCTGCACGGGCACGCGCTTTATTCCCTCGTACGTGAACAGACTGACGACTTTGCTCTTAGCGTTCTTACTCGGATCGTGATAGTTGGTGAGCACCACGCTGTCGCCGACGCCGAGCGTGCCGCCGGAGATCTTGCCGACGGCAAGCTTGCCTACGTAGTCGTTATGCTCGGCTGACGAAACGAGCATTTTGAACGGCGCGTCCGCATCGCCGCTCGGCGCGGAGATATGCTCTATGATCGTTTGGAACAGCGGCTGCATGTTTCTGCCCGTATCCGTAATGTTCCGCGACGCCACGCCCTGACGCGCCGACGCGAAAACGAACGGCGAATTGAGCTGATCCTCGTTGGCGTCCAGATCCAAAAACAGCTCGAGGATCTCGTCCACGACTTCGTGCAATCGCGCGTCGGGACGATCGATCTTGTTTACAACGACTATTATCTTCAGTCCGAGCGCAAGCGCTTTTTCGAGCACGAACCGCGTTTGCGGCATCGGACCCTCGAATGCGTCCACTACGAGCAACGCGCCGTCGACCATTTTCAATACGCGCTCGACTTCACCGCCGAAATCGGCGTGCCCCGGCGTGTCGACTATGTTTATCTTGAACCCGTCGTATACGCATGACGCGTTCTTTGAAAGTATGGTTATGCCGCGCTCGCGTTCGAGCGCGTTGCTGTCCATAACGCGGTCGCCCACGGACTGATTGTCTCTGAACACGTTGCCCTGCTTGAGCAGTTCGTTGACGAGCGAAGTCTTGCCGTGATCGACGTGCGCTATTATTGCTATGTTTCTGATTTTTTCCTTGTTCATAAACCCGTTTCGTATCCAATCGGTTATAAATATAGTTGTCGGGCGCGTCACCGCATCCCGACAACTATATAATAAAACATTTTCCCGAAAAAGTCAACAATCACAGATTGATTATTTGATTTCTTTACCGTTCTATTGCAGCGCGCTATCACAGATTGATTATTTGATTTCCTGTTAAAATCGGCAACTCAGATTGATTATTCGGTTTATTTTACGCAGTAGCCGCAGGCTATTCCGAGCGACGCGGGGAGGCTCAACCTTATAAAAAGAGTAAACGCAATTTTACGTTTACTCCATATTCAAATCGTATTCGGATTTCGGCTGTTTACGCTTTACGCAAAATTTTATTTACCGCGCCTATGAGCGCCTTGATGGACGCGGTCATAATATCCGGATCGATGCCGACGGCATAGAACGTGCTATCTCCGCGTTTAAGCCCGACGTATGCCGCGGCGAGCGATTTACTGCCCTGTTCGAGCGCGTGTTCGCTGTACAGCACCGTGGTAAAATCAAGCCCTTTCGCGCGTTTCAACGCCGATGCGGCGGCATTGAACTGACCGTTGCCGTTGCCTATTATCACGGCTTCCTTGCCGTCGACGTCCAAGCGCATGGACAGCAACACTTCGGCGTCGGTCTTATCGAACGAGAACGACTTGAGCGCGATCGGCGCGCAAACGTCTATATAGTCGCGGGCGAATATCTCCGCTACCTCGTCGGGTTTCAGTTCGCGGTGTTCTTTGTCCGAAATGCCTTTTATCTTATACCCGATATCCTCGCGCATAGCTTTCGGGATAACGTATCCGAACCGCTGTTCGAGCACGTACGCTATGCCGCCTTTACCCGACTGCGAGTTTATTCTTATCACGTCGGCATCGTAATTTCTGCCCACGTCCTCGGGATCGATCGGCAGATACGGCAGATCCCATTTCGCATCGGGATGCTCTTTTCTGTACTTGCCGCCCTTCGCTATGGCGTCCTGATGCGAGCCGGAAAACGCCGTGAACACAAGCGAGCCTGCATACGGCTGACGGGGCGGGATCTTCATGCCCGTAAATTTTCTGTATACCTCGATAGTTTCGTTAAGGTTTGAAAAATCGAGTTCGGGATCGACGCCGTGCGAGAACATATTGAGCGCGAGCGTCACTATGTCCGCATTGCCCGTGCGCTCGCCGTTGCCGAACAGCGTGCCCTCGACGCGCTCCGCGCCCGCGAGCAATGCAAGCTCCGCATCGGCTACGCCCGTGCCGCGGTCGTTGTGCGGATGCGTGGAGATTATCACCGAGTCGGGATCGATCACGTTCTTTTTTATGTATTCCACTTGACACGCATACATATGCGGCATCGACGTTTCCACCGTTACGGGCAGATTGATAATCATCTTGCGCTTTCGATCGGGACGTATAACGTCGATAACCGAATTGATTATCTCGAGCGCAAACTCCGGTTCGGTACCCGTGAACGATTCGGGCGAATATTCGTATATGTACTTGTCGCCCGTAGACTTTTTGATAAGTTTTGCCGCGTCGGTAGCTATTTTTACGATATCCTTTTTAGGCAATCCGAAAACCTGTTCGCGTTGCGCTTTGCTCGTGGAATTGTAAAAATGCACTATCGCGTCGTTTACTCCGTCGAGGCTTTTAAGCGTTTTGTCGATGATGTGCGGTCTGCACTGCGTGAGGACCTGCACCGTCACGTCGGCGGGAATAAGTCCGCCGTCGATAAGCCTGCGCATAAACGCGTATTCGGTATCGCTCGCCGCGGGAAATCCGACCTCGATCTGTTTGAAACCGAGCTTGACCAAATATCCGAAAAACTCGAGTTTTTCGTCAAGCTCCATAGGCGTTACGAGCGCTTGATTGCCGTCGCGCAAATCGACGCTGCACCATATCGGCGCTTTTTCTATGCGCTCGCGTGCCGTCCAATCGCAACAACGCTCGGGCGGCGGAAAATAATTCGCTTTGTATTTTTTGACATTCATATTAAAATAATATAACATTTACATCATTTTGTCAAGCGACCGCGCGCACTATAGCAAACGCAATGACATGCGCAAAACCCGCCGCAAGCGATAGGCTTACGGCGGGTCGGCTGTGTTTAAGTATTTTCTTACCGATTATCGGAAATTATTCCGCAGGTGTAGGGTTGAGCATTTCCGCAAAATCGCACTCGTAATGCACGGTGCAACCGTCGCGCGACGGGTTCAAAGCAGAACTGAAATCCCAAGAACTGTTGGTAAACTCGATAGCATTATATTCGTCTGCGGTACCGTTGTAATAGATCTCTATCGTTATGTCTCCGCCCGAAGTGAACGAGCCGAATGCGTCTTTGGCTATTTGTTTGACGGATTTATTCAGCCATACTGTTTGGAGCGACGTGCAGTTAAGGAACGTGGCGCCGTATAATAACTTAATATTGCCGAGCATTCTGAACGTCGCCAATTTCCCACAACTTTGGAATGCGGCGTCGCCTACTGACTCGCACGTTTCGGGAACGGTGAACTCGGTCAATGCCGTGCCGGTAAACGCTACTCTTCCGATTTTTTTAAGCTCCGCAACGCTGCTCATATCGAAGTCGGTCAACGCTGCGCACGAATCGAAAGCATAACCCATAATATAATTGAGCGCAGGACCGCAAACTACCTCCGTAAGAGCAGTGCATTTGCCGAATGCTCTGCCGCCTATAACGGAGACATTATCGCCCGTATATACTTTTGTCACATTCGAGTCTTGGAAACCGCCGCCGTTAGCCTCGAAAATCGTCTCGTCGGCAGTCGGCGCGCTCTTAATGCGCGTAATCGGCAAATACGCGCCCTCGCCCTCGTTAGCCTCTTCAGAGAAACGGAATCCGGGGATATAAACTTCCGTAGACGTTCTTTCCGTACCGTCGGAGACCTGAATATATTCGTCGCCGCCGTCGCTCATCATGTATTCGTAAGTAAGCCCCGCAGTTGCGACTTCGACCGTAAGTTCTTCCTTATCCGATCCGACTGAAACTTCCACGGTCGCTTTGCCCGCTTTGACTGCGGTAACGGTAAGCCGACCGTCCGCATACGTTGCGGTTGCGACCTCGGGGTTTTTGGATACGGCTTCCACGGTATCGGACGCGCCTGCCGAGACCGCTATCTGCGCGGTGTTGCCGTCGCCCGTGTCGTCTATACATACGTACGCTTGCGCAAGATACGCCGCGGGAACGACCGTTACGGTCTTGCTGCCGCTTACGCCGTCGGCGGTTGCGGTTACGGTCACCGAACCGGGCGCAACGCCCGTGAGAACTCCCGACGCGCCGAGCGTGGCATATTCGCTGCCCGACGTTATCTTCCAGCTTACCGATTTTTCCGAAGCGTTCGCGGGCGTTACCGTCGCCGTAAGCGAGATATTTTCGCCCACTTTAACGGCGTCTTCGCCGGCTACCGTCACAGACGCAACGTCGATTTTTTTGGCTTGACCGCACTTGTCGCATTTGTTGTCCGCGCCGAAAGTATGATTTTCGGACTCGGTTTTGTAATCGTCTTCCGAACACTTGCCGTAGTGCGTTACGAACCCTTCGGTTATGTACGTAAGATGATCGTTGTGGTCGTGCGCGGGCGTTTTGTCGCATGCGGCGAAAGCTCCCGCGCTCAACGTTACTGCGCCCGCGCAAAGAACCGCGAGCAATTTTTTGCTTGTTTTCATAAAATTTTTACCTCCGTGTTTTTATGAAATACGATTTTATCGATCGGTCTCGTTTTCTCCGATCGGTTTGTTGACTTTGTTGTTGCCGAAGTATCCCCACACTTCCATGCCGACCCAAAACGCTATGCTCACTATGCAAAGCGCCATGAGCGTAGGCACTATTCTGTCGAGATAGTACTGCCATTCGGGTTGGAACGTGAGTATTCTCGTATTCGCGCTGAG
>ERZ777306.5002-NODE-5002-length-11234-cov-4.719027_pt1 | contig 11234 bp, 10 predicted proteins | sample MGYA00374966_ERZ777306 | MGnify/ENA primary metagenome ERZ777306 (study PRJEB29329, sample SAMN06343882) | mouse gut metagenome | isolation source: Mouse cecum | place: Austria: Vienna | collected 2014-11-15 ...
CCAGGGTGAAAGCGCCGGGATCTTCAGGGTTGGGCACCTTGACGGTGGAGAAATTCGGGTCGGGCAGCTCCTGCTCCTTCACCACGGATACATTGCTGATACCAACCTCCTTGAGGATCCGGCGCACGGGTACGTTGCCGGAGCCATGGATGGGCGTATAAACAATTCTGAGCTTTCCGCCCTCCCGATCCAGCAGTTCAGGCTGGATACACAGGGTCTTGATATCCGCGATATAATCGTCGTCCACTTCCTTGTTGCCGATGATGCGCAGCAGCCCCTTGGCTCTGGCCTCCGCCTCATCCATCAGGGCGCAGTCGGTGTAAGCCGTGGCGCGGATGATCCGGGTAATGCCCTCCGCCGCCTCCGGCCCCACCTGAGCGCCGTCCTCGCCGTAGACCTTATAGCCGTTATACTGGGGCGGATTGTGGCTGGCCGTGATGACGATGCCCGCGATGGCGTGCAGATGCCGCACCGCGTAGGACAAAATCGGCACGGGGCGCAGATCGTCGAACAGGTAGGCCGGCACACCCTCCCGGCACAAAACCAGCGCCGTCTCCCGGGCAAACTCCGCCGAGCAGCGACGGCTGTCATAGGCGATAACCACGCCCCGCCGTGCCTCCTCAGGCTTTTCCAGGAGGTATTTCGCCAGGCCCTTGGTCGCCCGGCGGACATTGTAGCGGTTCATGCGGTTCATGCCCGCGCCCAGCACACCGCGCATCCCGGCGGTGCCGAAGGAAAGCTCCGTATAGAAGCGATCCTCAATCTCCCGATCATCATCTCCAATGGCCAGCAAGTCCCTGACCGTATCTTCATCATTGGCAAAATCCCTGAGCCACTGCTCATAAGATGAGCGCACATCCATGGATGTCATCCTCCTTTATGAATGAATACAAAGGAATCACCATTGCTTCTATTATAGGATGAATTATCCTTTTTGGCAAGGGGCAACTGGCAGCATATCATCCCCGCGCGCTGAATCCGCCTGGCCTCCGCCATCAGCGCTGCGCGCGAAGGGCGGAAAAATGTGGTTCTCTGACGCCTATTTCGCTTCAGCGCCGCATACATATTCACCATGTTCCATCAAGGAGGTTCCGTTATGACCCGCCGCCGAGCTATCTGCCTCGCCGCCCTCGCCCTCACCGCATTGACGCTGTGGCTGCTGCCCAGGGTGCATACCCAGTCTCCCTCGGCGCTGTCCGGCAGGGGCAATGATCGCACGCTGCTTCGCATATGGTCAGTGTCCTCGGTGGGCGGCGGCGAAAGCTGGCTGAAGGCAAGGCTGCGGGCTTTTGAAAAGGCCAATCCCGGCGTAATGACCTATCTGCGTACCGTAACGCCCGATGCCCTGTACGAGGAAGACGCCGTGCTGCCCGACGTGGTGCTCTATACCCCGGGCGCCCTGACCGACCCGGAAAAGCTGCTGATGCCCATTGGCAATATATCCGGCGTCAGGGAGCCGCTCCTGCGCTGCGGCCGCTGGAAGGGCGAGCAGTTTGGTCTTCCCCTGTGCTACGGCGCTTATGTGCTGGCCATTGACAGCGCCATCGAGCCCCATGAAGCCGCCACGCCCGCCCCTACCACGCTCCTGGGACGGCCCGCCGCAACATCGCCCGCCCTTGACACCACGCCCGCCCCCTATCCCCTTGACGCCGCGCTGAAGGCGGAGACACCCCTGCTGGCCGCGCCCGGCTGCGGGCTGTTCTCTCTGAGCTGCCTGCTGCCTCAGGAGCAGCGCCCGCCCCTCCCCGACCAGCTCTCCACCCTCACCGCCGCGGAGGTCTATCGGCGCTTCCAGGCTCGCCAATGCCCCACCTGCCTGCTGACCACGGGACAAATCACCGCGCAGAACGCGCTGGTGGCCGCCGGAAAAGCCTCTGCCTTCCGCACCATGGCGCCGGGCGAGGTCATCACCGACCTGGTGTGGCTGGGAAGCGTGGTCAAGGGCGGTAGCGATCAGGCCGCCGCGCTGCTGGCTTTTCTCACCGCGACGGATAGTCAGCAGGCGCTGTCCAGCCAGGGCCTGCACACGGTTCGGGAGGATATGCGGCTGTATTACGCGGGCGTTGAGGGCGAAGTGGAAACCGCAGCGGCCCGCGCCCTGACCGCCGTCAACGCTTACCTCCCCCCGCAGACCATCGCCGACGCCGCCTGGCAGGTCTACCAGGGACAGACCGGCCTGGGCAACGCGCTTTTGCCCCTGCTGTAAGGAGGACGCTCCTCCGGCCAAGCCGCCCTTGGAGCGCGCGGAATCTCCCCGATTCCCCTGGCCTCCGGCCCAAAGCCCCGTCAGGAAGCTTCTCTTCGCCTAAACGCAGGCGCCGCGCCCCGTTTTGTTCCCGCAAAGAAGCGCCTGTCACCAAAGAGGCCGAGTTCCTCCGGCGCTATCCTGGCGTTTGCTGACAAGCAGTGTTTTCCTCCGCGCATTGCATTTGGTTACGGGAAACGCGCGTTCAGCCGGTAAGCCGGTCGCTGCGTTTCAGCCGCTCAGACAGCTATTAACACAGCTGTTTCCCTATGCTTTGCCTATGGTCTGGTATAGTTTTATTTCCACTGGGGCAGGATGGTTGATACACCACATGGGAAGGAGAATGACATCATCATGGAAAGTCAAGTGAAGGTACGCACCCGTTCGGGCTGGCAGGAAGAGGAAACCAACCGTCTGTTCTCCGCTGTGAAGGAGGCCTCTGCCGCCGGCGAGCCGCTCCGCAGTGTTTTTGAGAACCTCTCCGGCGACCTTGGCCGCAAGCCCAACAGCATTCGCAACTATTACTATGCCTGCCTGCGCCAGCGCCCCGAGGCCGCCGAGCTGAAAGCCGCGCCCTTCGCGGTTTTTACGCCTGAGGAAACCCACGAGCTGCTGCGTCAGGTGCTGATGGCCCGGGGCCAGGGACTGTCCGTCCGTTCCTGCGTGATGCGCATGGCGGGGGGCAACCACAGCCTGATGCTGCGCTATCAGAACAAATACCGCACGCTGCTCAAGCACCGGCCTGAATTGATCGAGGCCGTCCGGGAAGAACTGCGCCGCGAGGGCAAGCCCTATCCCAAGGACGCGCCTGTGGATCGGGCGGATGTCGCCTTTTGCGACCCCGAGGACACCGCCGCGACTGAGCTGATGGCCGAGCCCTGCGTCTCCCATATGCTGGAAGGGCTGAAGGAGCTGCTGCGCCGGGCCGCCCGCGCGGGGGAAGCGGCGGAATTGCAGCGGGAACTGGATCGGCTTCAGGTGCGCCATGATCTGCGGCGCATTGCCTGGGAGAAGGACTTCGACGCAGCCGTTGCACAGCTGGAAAGCCTGCTGTGCCTGCTGCGGGATTACCTGGCCCTGCCTCCGGAATCCCAGGCGCTGCAGCTGGACACCTTCCGCGACGCCGCGCTGGCGGAGATGAGCCAGGCGGAGGCCTTTTTGACCCGACACGCATAAAGAACGGTTTTTTCTCTGGTCAAACGGCCAAATTTGCGGTATACTGTCAGCAGCTGACATGTACAAAGGAGGTCGTTTTCGATGCAGATTGGTCTTCGCCTGCATGACGCCGCCGGGGCTACTCTGGAAGAAAAAATGCGCAACGCCAGGGAACAGGGCTTCACCTGCTGCCATATCGCCATGAGCAAGGTCATACCCGGCTTCAAGATGGCCGACGCCCCCACGCTGCTTACCGAGGAGCTGGCGGCGGAAGTAAAGGCGCTATTGCGCAAGTACGATATGACCTGCGTGCTGCTGGGCTGCTACCTGAACCTGTGCAGCCCCGATGAGGAAGCCCATGCCCGGACGCTGGACATCTACAAAGCCCATCTGCGCTTTGGCAAAATGATCGGCACGCGGCTGGTCGGCACCGAGACCGGCGCCCCCAACGTCGCCTACGCCTCCAGTCCAGCTTGCTGGACAGAGGAAGCCCTCGCGCTGTTCATGGAGCGCGCTGCCCCTGTGGTACGCTACGCGGAGGAGGTCGGGCAGGTCTTCGCCATTGAGCCGGTCTGCCGCCACATCGTCAGTACGCCTGAACGGTGCCAGCGGGTCATCGAGCATTTCGATTCCCCCATGCTGCGGGTCATCCTGGACGGCGTTAACCTGCTGGACTGGCATAACGTCCATCAGGCGGAAAGCGTCGTGCTGGACGCCGTGGGGCGTCTGGGCCCCTACGCCGAGCTGCTGCACATGAAGGACTTCATCCCCGACGGCCCCGCCTGCCAGCAGGCCCGGATGGACGTTGCCAACACACTGATGTTCGATGGACTGCTGTCCATCGCCTGCGGCCTTGGGCAGATGAACTATCAGCCTCTGCTGGCCCTGGCCAAGGAGCGCAGCCTGCCCATGACCCTCGAAAATACCAACCCCGCCAACGCCGAGACCGCCCGGCTGCATCTGCTGGCCCTGGCCGGGAACGCGTAAAAACGCAAAACGCCAAAGCGATTTTGATCGCTTTGGCGTTTTAACTGCCGGCAAGGCCCCTCGATTTTCTTTCAGAAACCGATGACACGCGCGCCAGTTCTTGCGCTTTTCAAGAGGAAAAGCCTCCTTAATACAAGCAAACGTTCGGAAGAGTCGTTTATGCCTCAGCCAGGGAGCGCGCGCAAACCCCGGACCATTGCGCCTATGGCACGTTGCCGACTCACCGCATTTCCCCGCACAGGTCTCGGGACAGCAGCGCGTCGGTGTCCTCCTGGGCCAGGGCCCACATCAGCTTGGTCACGGCAGCCTCGGTGGTCATGTCCAAGCCGTTGATGACATCCGTGCGCAGCAGCTGGGAGCCCACCTCATAGATGGACAGATCCGCCCGCTCATACATGCACTGGGTCACCACCAGCACCCGCACACCCTTCCGGCGCAGAAGCCTGAGCTTTTCTACCAGGTTGCGGCGGATGTAGTGCAGTCCGCCCAGCCCGAAGGCCTCGATGACCAGCCCCCGGTAGCCTGCCTGCGCCACGAAGTCCAGCACATCCGGCTGGGTTCCCGGCACCAGCTTGAGCAGGAAAACCCGGGTGTCCACCTCAGGCCGAAGCCGGTAGGCTTCCCCCGTGCGCATGGGCCGCAGGAAGTGGATGCCCTCGGAATCCACCATGCCCGCCAGGGAGCTGTTCACGCTGTCAAAGGCGTCAAAGGACATGGTGCGGGTCTTGACCGCCCGAACGCCCAGGATCAGCTTGCGGTTGAAGCATACATAGGTACCCGCGACGCCCTGGCAAGCGGCCTCGACAGCGCAGGACAGGTTGGTTTCCGCGTCGGACAGCGGCGCTCCCAGGGGCAGCTGGCTCCCGGTGAGAATGACGGGCCTGTCCTGGCCCAGCAGCATGAAGGACAGCGCGGCGGCTGTGTAGCCCATGGTGTCCGTGCCGTGGGTGATCACCACGCCGTCACAGGTGCGCATGGCTTCATCCACCGCCCGGGCCAGCAGCGACCATTCCTCAGGCTGGATGTTGCTGGAATCCATGGAAAACACGTCCCGGCAGACAATCTCCGCCCGGCGGTAGGGCACGCTGCGAATCAGTTCCTCCGCATGGAGAGCGGGCGACAGTCCCTCGGAAGTCTGCCGACAAGCAATGGTGCCGCCGGTGGCAAGCAACGCGATTCGTTTCATAGGCAAAAGGGCCTCCCCCTTGATACTGCGGCAAAAGTATAACACAGCCATGGCGCAAATGCAAAACTTTTGCTATAATGGGCTCGGCTGTCCGAGCGCAAAAGGGCGGTCAGGGAGGTGGAGAGCATGACGCTGGTGCTGCTGGTACTCCTGTGGCTTTGGCTGATCCTGCCCCGGCTGCCCCGTCGGGACATGCGGCTCTTTCTGGGGCTGGACTACGCCCATCGGGGGCTATGGGACAAGGAAGTCCCAGAAAACAGTCTGTCTGCCTTCCGCCGTGCCGCCCGGGCAGGCTATGGTGTGGAACTGGACATCCGGCCGTCGGCTGACGGCGAAGCGATGGTCTTCCACGACGCAAGTCTTCGGCGGATGTGCGGCAAGGAGGGCTTCGTCCATGAGCTGACGGCGGCGGAGCTTGCCCTCCTGCGGCTGTCCGGCACAAAGGAGGCCATCCCCACGCTGCGGGAGGCCCTGGCGGCCCTCGGCGGCGAAACGCCTGTCATCCTGGAGTTCAAGGCAGGCCCCGGCCTGAGCGAATTGTGCCGACGCGTCCTGCCGCTTATGCGCGCTTACCCCGGCCCCCTGTGTGTGGAAAGCTTTGATCCCCGCGCGCTGTTCTGGTTCCGCCTGCACGCACCCGACATTTTGCGGGGCCAGTTGGTCGCCTGTCCTGCACGGCCCTTTCGATGGCGCGGCTTCTTCATGTCCTCGCTGTTGCACAATGTCCTGGGGCGACCGGACTTTATTGCCTGCGACGCCGAGGGACGCCTGAACCCCGCCTTCCGCCTGCTTCGGCGGCTGGGAACGCCCTTTGCCGTCTGGACCGTCCGCTCCCCGGAAGACCGCCGCCGTCATCAGGAGCGTTTCGTCCTTCAAATCTTTGAAGGCTTCCGGCCCAAGCGTTGACAAGGCGGCGGAAAAACGATATAATATCGCGGTATGCGAAGGCTTAAAAGCACCTTGAACCCGCCGGACGGCGGCAGGGTGCTTCTTTGACATCAATCCCCGAAAGGAGTATTCCGACCATGGCTGATGAAAAGCGCAATATGATAACAGAAGAGGGTATGCGAAAGCTGCAGGAGCAGCTGGACTATCTCATCGGCACCCGCCGCAACGAAATCGCCCATCAGATTGAGGTCGCACGCGGCTTTGGCGATCTTTCCGAAAACGCTGAGTATACCGAGGCCAAGAACGATCAGGCCAAGCTTGAGGAGGAAATCAACCGCCTGACCAAGGCCATCAATACCGCCGTTGTCGTAGCGGACAGTGAGATTTCCACCGACAAGGTGTCCGTGGGCACCACCGTCACCGTGAAGGACAAGGATTCCGGCGAGGTCTACACCTACGCCATCGTGGGCGCCGAGGAAGCCGACCCCTACGAGGACAAGATTTCCAACGAGTCCCCTGTGGGCGCAGGGCTGCTGGGCGCCAGCGTTGGCGAGGTGCGTGAGATTGAGATTCCCATGGGCCTTGTCCACTACCAGATCATCGACATCCGCCGCTAAGGCGTCACATTCAGATACAGGCAGGAGTTGTAACCCAAATGGCCGATTATCCCGTAACGCCTCTTACACCCGCGCTGACCGAGCAGGAAATCATCCGCCGTCAGAAGCTTCAGTCCCTTCTGGACGAGGGCAGGAATCCCTATGAAATTACCCGTTTTGACGTGACCCATCACAGCCGCGAGATCATCGACCGGTTTGACGGTCTGGAAGGCCAGACGGTTTCTCTGGCGGGCCGCATGACCTCCCGCCGCGTTATGGGCAAAGCGTCCTTCGCCCACCTGCTGGACAGCCAGGGCGACATCCAAATCTACGTCACCCGGGACGATTTGGGCACGGATGAATACGCCGCCTTCAAGAAATACGATTTGGGCGACATTGTGGGCGTAACAGGCACGGCCTTCCGCACCAAAACCGGCGAGATTTCCATCCACGTTCAGGCGCTGACGCTCCTGTGCAAGAGCCTGAAGGTGCTGCCGGAGAAGTTCCACGGTCTGCAGGATACGGATCTGCGCTATCGCCAGCGGTATGTGGACTGCATCGTGAACCCCGAGGTGCGGGACACCTTCCGCAAGCGCAGCGCCATCATTTCCGCCGTGCGGGAATTCCTGGACAGCCGCGGCTACCTGGAGGTGGACACCCCTGTGCTCCACACGCTGGAGATCGGCGCCTCCGCCCGGCCCTTCCGCACCCACCACAATGCCCTTGACCTGGATATGTTCCTGCGCATCGAGACGGAGCTGTATCTCAAGCGGCTGATTGTGGGCGGGTTTGAGCGGGTATATGAGGTAGGCCGAATTTTCCGCAACGAGGGCATGGACGCCACCCACAACCCGGAATTTACCTCCGTAGAGACCTACCAGGCCTATGCGGACTACAAAGAGATCATGGAACTGGTGGAGCAGCTCTACGAGTTTGTGGCGCTGAAGGCCCTGGGCACCACCGATGTGACTTATCAGGGACAGACCATTCACCTGAAGGCCCCCTGGAAGCGCATCACCATGGCCGACGCAGTGAAGGAAGCCTGCGGCGAGGACTGGACCGCCTGGGAAAGCGACGAGGCTGCCCGGGCCGTGTGCGAGGCCCGCAACGTTCATGTGGAGAAGACTGCCAAAAAGGGCGACTGTTTGGCCGCGCTCTTTGACGAGTATGTGGAAGCTACCCTGGTGCAGCCAACCTTCATCATGGACTACCCGGTGGAGATTTCTCCCCTGGCCAAGCGCAAGCCGGAGAACCCTACGCTCACCGAGCGCTTCGAGTTCTTCATCACGGGACACGAAATGGGCAACGCCTTCTCCGAGCTGAACGATCCCATCGACCAGCGCCGCCGCTTTGAGGAGCAGGTGGCCGCCCGGGCCGCCCAGGGCATTCACGCCGAGGTGGACGAGGACTTCGTTTCCGCCCTGGAATACGGCATGCCCCCCACCGGCGGCCTCGGCTTCGGTCTGGATCGTCTGGTGATGCTGCTGACCGACAGCCCCACCATCCGGGACGTGCTGCTGTTCCCGACGATGAAGCCGTTGGACAAGTGAAATCTCTATCACCGTCTCCGTTTCGTCCGTGATAGCGCGACACAGAAGGTTCTTACGCCAATCCCTCACTTAAACCATCAAGACGGAATCTTATTGTCATCGCAGATTGCAAAATCATTTTTCAATAGACTTCAATGGGAATTGGCCAAAACAGAAAAATAATTGAGGAGGATATGTCATGAAACAGCTAAACGAAAAAGTAGCCATTGTAACAGGTGCCGGACAGGGCATCGGGAAAGGAATCGCTCTTTGCCTGGCTAAGCGCGGCGTGAAGATTGTGGCAACAGGAAGACGTCTGGAGCCTATTGAACAGACCATCGCTGAGATCAAGGCTTTGGGCGGTGACGGTTTTGCAATGAGTTGTGATTCCGCAGATCGGGCAAGAGTCGAGGAAGTCGTGAAGGCGACGGTAAATAGGTACGGTACAGTTGATGTTGTTGTCAATAACGGCCAGGCCATTGTTCCTTCTGCACCGGTGGAAGAAACTACGCATGAAAACATGGTGAAAGCGTGGGAGAGCGGTGTCATTGGTTCGCTGAACTATATGCAGGCGGCATTTCCCTATATGAAGGCACAGCATGAGGGGAGAATTATCAATTTTGCCTCTGCTACGGGCATGTTTGGCATTGCGGGCCAGCTTGCATATGGCTCCAATAAGGAAGCACTCCGCGGATTGACAAAAATTGCGGCGAAGGAATGGGGACAGTACGGCATCTGTGTGAATGTTGTACTTCCCGGCGCAGAATCTCCTGCGGCAAAAGCATGGGCAGAAAAGTTCCCGGAAGAATATGCAAAACAGGTGAATCTGAATCCTATGAAGCGTTTCGGAGATCCGGGAACGGATATTGCCCCTGTCATTGCATTCCTTGCAGGCCCGGATTCATGCTATTATTCCGGTCAGAGCGTTATTGTAGACGGTGCGAATTCCATCATGCCCTAAGTTAAACCACTTGGCGACAGGCACTGCAGTTGTGCTGAGCTTGCGCCGCGCACACCAACGCTCATTTTTTGAGAAAGCATGGCGGACATGATAAGTCCGGCTTCCGCGCCGTGGCTGATGGTCAAGCCGTACATCCCCCGCAGGCGCGAAACTCTGCTGACCGTGTCATCCTACTCAATGCCTTCCCGTCGCTGACCGCTGCGGGAGGGCATTGCTTTGTCTTTGAGCGCTGCTCTGCCATAACGCCGAAAATCGTTGACTTATCACATCCTGTGCTGTATAATAACCATTGTATGGGGATAGAAGGTTGGCATCGCGGAAGGCAGTGTTCTTCCAGGATGTTAACGTCTTGGGGGCGTCAGGCCAGTGGCGGCGTCCCTCTTCTTCTATCGCCGCATGGTTCTGCTTGAAACCGTCGCCTGCCCGAAAGGATGCCGCTTATGAAAACACCTGTTACCAAGGATACGCTGCGCAATCATTTTACTTATTCCTGGTGGAAATATCTGCTGCTGTGCGTCATCGGCGTCGTTGGCTGGAACCTTGTCTTCACCATGACCGCCTACCGCCCGCCGGAGGACAAAAAGGTGGATTTCATCGTTTCCGCCTTGGGAGAACAAACCGTTTTCGACGCCTATCTGGAGGATTTGCGCCTGAACGATATGCCGGAAATGGAGCAGATGCGCTCCATCTTCCTGACCATGGACAGCGCCTATGCCCCCATGCAGCTGAGCACCTACATTGCCGCCGGGGAGGGCGACATTTATCTGCTCAAAAAGGATCAATTCTATTCCTATGCCAAGGAGGGCGCTTATCTCCCCCTGGAGGATTATCCCGAGCTGATGGCCCTGGCCGAAAGCATGGACATCGACCTCAGCAAGGCCTGGCGCACCGTGCAGGACACGGGCGAGAAGCATCTTTTCGGCATCCCGGCCAGCGCGCTGCCGGGCCTGGCACAGTACATGTACCTGGACGGGGACTGCTATCTGTCCGTGGTCATCAACAGCGGCAACAACGACAACGCCGTGCGGGTGCTGTGCATCATGATGCAGGATTTGGCCAAGCTGCCCGAGCCCGCCACGCCCACTGAGCTGTCGGAATAACAGGAGGTCGCCATGCTGCATCATATTCTGGTCAAGTGGAAGGAGACGCCCGCTGACCCCGATGCTCTGCTTAGGGAAATTCAGGCCCTATTTGAAGGCGCGCTGACCATCACCGGCGTTCACCAGGTAAACGTTGTGCCCAATGTGGTGAACCGGCCCAACCGCTACGATCTGCTGATCCGCCTGCGAATGGACACCGACGCCCTCAGCGCCTATGACGCCTGCGAAGCCCATCATCTGTGGAAGGAACGCTACGGCGCGCGCATCGCGCAAAAGGCCATCTTCGATTGCGAGGAAGCTTGATTTTCCGACAACCAAGGCACTGTTCCACCAGCAATGTGGGACAGTGCCTTGATTATGTTCAAACTCATTCGAGTTTCAAGAATCGACCGTCCGGATCGCTTCGCTCCCTGACTTCGTTTTACTCGCTTCGCGTTGGGAAACGTTAGGGGCCTCGCCCCCATGCCCCCGCCTGAGGGCCTTCGGCCCTCAGACTCCCTTTTTCCGCTGCGCGGTTTCCGGATGTTTTCTGATCGACCGTCCGGATCGCTTCGCTCCCTGACTTCGTTTTACTCGCTTCGCGTTGG
>ERZ777306.5003-NODE-5003-length-11231-cov-5.471278_pt1 | contig 11231 bp, 11 predicted proteins | sample MGYA00374966_ERZ777306 | MGnify/ENA primary metagenome ERZ777306 (study PRJEB29329, sample SAMN06343882) | mouse gut metagenome | isolation source: Mouse cecum | place: Austria: Vienna | collected 2014-11-15 ...
GCGGCGGATTATTTATGTAAGCCAGTCACTCAAAAGACGCTGGATAAAATACTGGATTGGCATTTAGCGCGCCAAAAAGAGCGGTTCCGCACCTTGCGGCTGCGCTGCGACTGGGAGGAACAGGATATCCGGATACGGGATATCTGTTATATTGAAATCCAGAAACATACCGCAATCATCCATATGAAGGATAAGGTGCTTCAGACCTCGCGCACCATTACCGCGTTGGAAGAAGAACTGCAAGGGAGCGGATTTTTACGCTGCCACCGCAGTTACCTTGTCAATATGCACCATATTATGCGGATTGAAAAGCGGGATTTTCTGATGGATAATGGGCACAAAGTGCCATTGGGGTCGACGTTGGCAGCGACAGCACGTACCCAGTTTATGGACTGGGTCTTTGAAAACAATCGGTATGGACTGACAAAAATGCTTTCCGAAAATTAAAACAGAAAAATAACTGGGATGCCTTGCGGCAGGAACGCACCCCTGCCGCAGGGCGTTTTTTTGTTGGGATTACATCAACCCCATATCAGCATAAAAGTTTTGCAGTTTTTTGCGCAGAGCGGCTTCGCCTTTGGTATATTTTTTCGAATCGCCGCCCATAGACAGCGCCAATGCCGCCGCCTGCATACTTTGCATGGTTTGGGACATTTGCAGGATACCGCGCCGGTCATCGGCAGAGTATGCCTCGCCGGAAGGGGAAGCAGATGCCCGCTGCATTTGGGGGCCAAGCGCACGGAGCATCATATCATTCATGGCACGGTGCAGGGCTTCTTCCCGTCCGCCAACCATGCCAGCGGGGTTGTTTGTTTGGTCATAATCGCCAAAGGAACTGTACATATCTCCGCCTTGGCGCAGGGCGTCAATCGCTTCTTGACTGTGGGAAAGGGAGTCCAGATAGGTATCAAAGCCAGAAAGCCCGACATCCTGGTATTTTTTCACAGCGCCAGGGTTCATCATTTTATTTGTACCGCGTTTTGTCCCACGGGATTCTTTGTAAGAACCATGAGATTCCGCGCTTTCCGCTTTATTCATCACAGAAAACAGCCCTTTGCCCTGTTCGGTCAGTTTAGGAACGACATCCCGTGCAACGCCGTCGTGGGCAGCGGCCAGCCCTTCAGCATAATCTTTGACAAGGGGCGTATTGCCGCGGAGGAACGCAAACCGCCCGCCATTGCTGACATCCAAGGTTCGGGATGATGCAGTGACAGCTTGCTGTGCTTCAGGCGCAAGGGCGGAAACTGCCTGGTTCATCGCGGCGCTGTCATAAGTTGGGGAAGCCAGTCGTTCGTTGCGGGGGCGCTGAGAAGGCGGCATCATTTGCGGCGGTTTATCTTTTTTCGCCTGCATAGGGCCGGCGGCGCTGGCAGCGGATACATCTGAAATCGCGCCCACAGGCGCGGCGGATATGGGCTGCCCCATGGCAGCCAGCATCCCTTCATGATCGGCGCGGGCTTCCAGGGCATGGCTTTGTAAAAAGCCATGCCCAGAAACTTCGCCGCGTGCCTGGGATACCGCATGGCTGATTTCATGCCCTAAAAGAGCCTTTCCGCCGGTGCTGGCAAAGTCCAGCTTGCCGGGGGCAAAGGCAATACGGCTGCCCTGTGTGATGGCTGACGCGCCTGCGTCAGCCACAGCCTGGCTTTCATAAAGCTGAATGCCGGATAAATCCGCGCCAAAGGATGATTCCATCCGGGCGCGGAGCGCGCCGGGCAGGTCAACTTTATGCCCCAGCATATCTGGGGCTGGGGCGGCAGCGCCTGCCCGCAGCGCATCCAGCGCGGGCACATCTGGCACAGCCGCCGCAGGCAGGCTGGCAGGCTGCTCACCAGCCTGCGGTTTCTTTTGATAAGTCTGCATAAAAAATTACCTCGCTTTATGATTGGGCAGGGATACGGCGTTTGAGTTTGGCATTTTGCCGGTCAACATGGGACTGTAATGCCATGGCTTTTAGGGTGCGGTAATATTTGGAACCGGTATCGGCTTGACCGCTTTGCTGCCCGGCGTGTTCATATTGCATGAGCATTTGATTGATTACAGAATCATATTCTACCAGCGTATTGCTGGCAAAACCGCTGCCAAAGTGGCGTGCGGCAGCAGCAGCATTTTCAGAAAGCCCCTCATTTGAAACCAGCGCATCAGCAGCTTGCTTAGAGCCTTTTAGCATATCACGTCTGCGGGCAGCGTTGGTACGGTCAGCATCCGATAAGGTTTGCTGGAAATCTTCCGGGATATCAGCAGGTATGGTTTGCTCGCTGTTGCTGCCAGCGGCAATATCAAGAAATGCAATCATATCCGCCATCTTTAAATCTTTGAATTTTTGCCCAAAAGTATGCCGTTCGTCATCGTTTTGGAATTTCTGCGCGGCATAAGCAAGTGCGGTATCCCTGCCGGCAACTTCTTTCCGCTGCGAAAGATATTGGAAAAGTTTATCCCCTCCAGCATAGCCCAAACGGTCTCTATGATATGCCCCTAAAGTTTGCGTTCCGCCTTTTTGGTCAGCAATCTGTGTGGTTTTTGCGGTTGGCAGCGCTTGGTTTAATGCCATCAAGCGTTCAGCCCGTTCGTTGCGTCGTGCGGCGAGGTCGGTGCTGCCTTTTTCGGCGGAAAGGCTTAATTCTGTATTCTGATATGCTTCCCCATTGGCAACATGGGTCAGCTCATGGAGCGTTGTGCCCATTGCGTCATTGCCGGAAGTACCATGCACCCGGCTGTGAATATGATAATGGTGTGCGCCTTCAAAACCGGGAGAACCCGGGTCAAAACTGACAATCGCGCCGGAACCTGTGCTGGTTGGCTGATAAGTCGGGGCAGACGCACCAGCGGCGTTTTGATCCGCAAGCACACCGGCAACAACCATCTGCAATGCGGGGGAATAACCCGAATCCGGCTGATAAACATCTTTCAAAGAAGAGAAAATCCTGGTTGACGCCTCGATATAATTGTTTTTTTCGTCATTTGACAGGCTATTTATGCCAACGGGATTTTGGGCGGCTGTGATAAGTGCATCCGTATTCTGGTCTGCGTGTGCGGCAGTGCCGCCCTTCATGGAAAGCTGATATAAGATATCTTCGGCATGTGCGGTACGCCCTTTATGGAGGGCTGTTTCATCGGTGCTGTTTTTATTGATATAAGCCATAGCGGCATCCATCAGCGCCATTTCCGCTTCGGGGTTTTCGCTGCTGGCGTTATATCGTGAAATTAATCCCTGAAACGCTTGGTAATCACTGTCTTTTCGATAAGCCCACTTGTCAAACTGCATTTTTTCAGCATCAATTTGGTGCCCCTGCGGTGTGGCTGGCTGTTGAGGCGCAGTATCCTGATTCTTTTTCGCTTGCATAGGGCCGGCGGCGCTGGCAGCGGATATATCCGAAATCGCGCCCACAGGCGCGGCGGATATGGGCTGCCCTATGGCAGCCAGTATCCCTTCATGGTCAGCACGGGTTTCCAGCGCATGGCTTTGCAAAAATCCATGCCCAGAAACTTCGCCGCGTGCCTGGGATACCGCATGGCTGATTTCATGCCCTAAAAGAGCCTTTCCGCCCATGCTGGCAAAGTCCAGCTTGCCGGGGGCAAATGCAATGCGGCTGCCCTGTGTAATGGCTTCCGCGCCTGCGTCAGCCACTGCCTGGCTTTCGTAAAGCTGAATGCCGGATAAATCCGTACCAAAGGAAGATTCCATCCGGGCGCGCAGCGCCTCAGGCAGGTCAATTTTATGGCCAAGCATATCCGGAGTTGGAGCGGTGGTACCTGCCCGCAGGGCATTCATTGCAGGCGCTTGTGCCAAAGGCGTTGGCGTTTGCACATCTGTTTGTGGGGTGGCCTGTGGTTTCTTTTGATATGTCTGCATAAAAAACAACCTCATCATTCATGCACCAGTGATGACAATGCAATCACGGCGGTATGTTCAGTGTATTCCGTATATTGTCCGCCGGAAAGCCGCTGCACCAGCGCACGGGATTCCGGGGTCACTGTCGCTGTATAAAATGGGAAATCTCCACCAAACCAGTAAAAAGAAAGATGGATGAGCGCCCGCACAAGCGCAAGAATGCTGACCGGTGCGGCGCAGGGCAGGCGCACTGTTGCCACTTGGGCGCAGCCACCATCTGGGCTTTCCCCAGCAAGCGTATAAGCCGTAATGCGTCCATTTTCCACCCAGGCAAGCGACATATCCGCGGTAACGCGGCTATGGCAGGCGTTCCATTTCAAATAATCTGGGATATCAGGTTCTTTGGCAAGGGCATCCAGCAGTTCGGGGGATAGGTCACAGAATCGCTGCACAGCAGGCGCAGGGCGGAACGTGGGGCGGAAAGCAGCTCGGACAAGCGGCATATCATGGAATTGGGTGCTGTCCATGCGAAATGCCTGTTCGGAAACGGTATAAGGCACCGCGCCGCAGGCGCGGAATAGCTTATCCATAGCGGTAAGCGACTGCCCTTCCAGCACATAATTTGCGGTAAGCTGTCGCGCACCGCGTGCGGCGCATCCTTGTATTAGGGCATCCAGCAGCAACCTGGCAGCGCCCTGCCCCCGGATGGCAGGGTCAATAAACAGGCTTAACAGCACCGCTTCCCCTGCCCGCATTTGGACACAGCCAGCCCCGGCAGCATACGCCCCGGATACCACGCCAAGCGCAAGGACAGACGGGTCACCGGCTGTGATGCAGTCTGCTGCCGCAGGCAGCAAATATTGTGAAAATGGGCTGCCTGCTTCAATGGGGCATAAGGAAAAAAGCGGCATAAAAACACCTCCGCCATGGCATCGATAAAGGGGTCCTTTTGTGCCATGGATTTGGAATCATTGGGTTCTGACATCATTATAGCATGGATGATTTTTTGGCAGTTTTGCAAGTTGTGTTGTTTTGGGAGTGTTTGTGAAAAAACGCTTAAAAATCAGAAAAAATTCAGGTAAAATCAAAATCGGTACAGGCAACCTGTTTGAATTTCCGGATTTGTTGGGAGGGCAAGAAGGGTTAGCAATGAAGCTGGCAGTATGCGGTGCGTCAAGCAGCGAAAAAGAACAGCTATGCGGCTGGATTATGCAGTATTGCAGGCTTTACCGCCTGCCTGTGGATATTGTATGCGTTGACAGCAGAGAAAAGCTGAAAGCATATCCACCTGGCACATTTCAAATTGTCTTTACCGCTTTTGGCGGGGCAGGCGGTTTTCTGACAGCCCGTGCCCTGCGCGAACAGGATAGAAACTGCCGGATTGTACTGGTTGATGATGATGCACGGTTTGCTGTGCAGGGCGTACAGATGCACTTCAGCAATTTGCTGGTACGTCCAATCCGCTTCCCAGCGGTCGCGGAAAGTATGCGGCTTGCTTTGGCGCCACTGCCAGGGCGTTATTTGGGGGAACGGGTATGATAAAACAGCAGTTGGCAGCAAAACGCAGACAACAACAGCCTTTGCCGCAGGCGCAGGCTGTGCGCCAGCAGATTGCCTGGGCAGCTGGCAGCGAGGTTTTTGACAACCGTGACCCTTTGTACCATGTTACTGAGGATTTTCATAAGACATTTGATGCGATTGGGCAGCGCCATGCCGCAGCGCTTGCGGGCGAAACCGTTGGCGGTTTCCAGCCCGCCGGGATGGAGCGGCAAGCGGTACAGCCTGACCAAACCGATGCCCGACAGTTATACCAAACACGTGACCCAGCCAAACAGGATATGGTGCGGCGTTTTTCTGAAACCGCGTTTCAGCGCGGTACATTATCTGGTGCAGTGATGCGGGGCACAGGAAAAATGATGTTGATATCCTGCTTAAAACGCACTGTTGGGCAGTCCGAACCAACCAAAGAACAACAGCGCCGTCTATTTGAAGGCAGTTCCCAGCAGCGGAATGCCGCAAACCATACACCGGATACGATAGTATTCAACCGGGGATTTGTATGTAGCGCTGTGGGACTTGTAGTCGATACCCTGCGGGATGCGCGGCGGGTTGTGGATTCCATAGCAAACCTTGCCACGGGCAAAAGCAATATGGGCAATGCTGGCGGCGCGGAAACGCTGCAAAAGATGTATCCATTTTTAGATACGAGCCGGGAACAGGGATTGTTTACGGAATATGCCGCCCGCTTGCGGGATTGCACAGACCCGACAGAACGCGCATTGCTGCAAAATGCACAGGTGCGTGTGCAGGCGTTAAAGCACAAAAAAGAACAAATGAAGCAGGAATTTATCAATAAACTGCGGTTGATTTCTGACCGCGCAGCAGAGGCGCAGACATTATTTGAAGCGTCTGGCCTGCCGGATGAACTGGCAGAAATGCTGGCAGAAGGGACAGCTGTGGACGATGGTGATATGCCGGAACCGGAAGGCGGTGAGCAGGATGCCCCACCAAACAGCGAAGACTGAAAACCAAGGACAAAGGAATCAGGCGCCATTCCAGCGGCAGCAGGATGCCCGCCTGCCGCAGGCAGGCGGGCTGTTGGCGGACAGCAATATGCTGTCCGCCATAATAGCGGCAGTGCAGGCGGGTGTATCACCCGCCGAATTGCCTCCAGAGCAGCTTTCGCTGCTTGCCGGGCTTGCCGGCAATGATGCCGCCGCATCGCTGGCGCAGGCAGGGCAGCGGAACGCTGCCCCTGCCGGCAGCATTTCGCTGCCGGCAGGCGCCTTACAGGCGCCGCCTGCGCCAGCCGGAACGGCAAGGCTCTGCCTTGCCGTTCCGCCGCAGGGCTTTACAGCGCTTCCTATCTTGGAAGCACCGCCAGCCAGCCCTGCGGCACTCCCCGAGGGAGGTGGGCATTTTGCAGGAGGATGAATGCAAAGCATTGCTGCAAAACCTGCTGGAAAACAGCGGCATTACCTGGCAGCAGGATTGGCACTGGATTAGATTCCGGTTTCAGTCGGGCGGCATGGTCTGGGAAACAGCCTGCCGCTGTGAAAAAGGCGGCGTAACCGCCTTTGGACGTTATCCTTTTGCTGCCGCAGCGCGGCAAGCCGCGTTGGAAGCGTGCAGCAGTATCAATAGCTGCCTGCGTCAAGGCAGCTTGTTTTTAGTCGATGGCGCACCCGTGCTGCGCACCTATGCCAGCCTAAATGACCCTTATGGCGCAGCTGATGCCCTTGCCAGTATGCTGGAATATAATGCTGCCGCTATTGTCCAGTTTTGGGGCAAAATGCAGGCGGCTTGCCACGGCAGGTAAAAAATCTCTGGATGCAATCTCCTGCGCCAGGTGCGCAGGGGAAGGACATATAAGATTTCTTTTTTTTAGAAAGGAGGGGAGCTTCACGACCTGGCCCCCAGCCACGACATATGGCGTGAAGCAAAAACATGGCAGAATATTTATCCCCAGGTGTGTATGTAGAGGAATTTGATTCAGGGGCAACCCCCATGCAGGGCGTCAGCACCAGCACGGCAGGGTTTGTCGGCCTTGCGGAACGCGGGCCTGTGGTTGGTCAGCCTCAGCTTGTGACCAGCTTTGCCGATTATCTCCGGATGTATGGCGGTTATCTCAGCAGTGCGCGCTATGGCGGCGCACGTTACCTGCCCTATGCGGTGGAACAGTTCTTTGCCAATGGCGGCGCACGCGCTTATATTATGCGCGCCGTGCCGGGCGATGCCCGTGCGGCACGCCTGACAACAGGCGTATTGCAGATTACCGCAGCAAGCCCCGGCGCATGGGCAGAAAAAATGCGTGTTACTGTTCTCCCTTCCAGCAAAGCAAAAACCCAGGTTTATGCGGTAAATAGCGCAGATTTGACACTGAAAAATGCGGATGGCTTCCATGAAGGCGATATCGTAGAGTTGTTTGATGGGCGCACCGCAGGATATGCCTGCATTAAATCCGTGCTGGACAATGTGATTACGTTGGATGCCCCCTGCACCATGGCGGTTGCAGACACTAAAGTTGGCACAGATAAATATATCCGCACCTGTGAAATCACCATTTTAGCGCGTTTGGATGATACAGTAGAAACGTTTGAAAACTTGTCCCTCCAGCCCGAAGCGCTTAATTATGCGCCAGTGCGCACCGCAAAAAGTGAGTTAATCCGGGTAGAAATCGTACCGGCACGGGCATCAGCGCCTGCACCAGCGCCCGCTCCTGCCCCCAAGGATGACGGCAAAAAGGATGACAAGGATAAAAAAGATGCGCCCGCCCCTGCGCCAGTGGCAGCGCCAGCCAAGCCAGGCGTAACCCCATATGAGCAGTGCGGTGGCACAGGCAAAGAAATGGTATTGACTTTAACAGGCGGCAGCGATGGCTCGGTACAAAATGTCACCGCAGACGCATATATCGGCACAGATGAAGGTCCCGGTAAACGCACTGGCTTACAGGCATTTTTAGAAAACAGCACAGTATCGGTTATGGCAATCCCAGGCGTGACCGCGCCAGAAGTACAGGCGGCGCTCATTGGCTTTTGTGAAAACCGGAAGAGCTGCTTTGCCATTTTGGATGTGCCGATGGACATGAAAAAGACCAATGATGTCGCCACATTCCGTGATATGTATGATTCCACTTATGCGGCAATGTATCACCCATGGCTGCAAATGTTTGACGCGGGTGCAAAACGTACCGATTTCTTCCCGCCGTCCGGCGCGATGGCTGGCATTTATGCTCGCAGTGATAACAGCCGCGGCGTGCATAAAGCACCGGCAAATGAAGTGGTACGTGGCTGCACTGGGCTTTCCTGCAACTATAATACCGGTGAACAGGATATCCTCAATCCGCTTGGCGTCAACCTAATCCGCGCACTGCCTGGACAAGGCATCCGCGTATGGGGCGCACGCACCATCAGTTCCAATGGACTGTGGAAATACTTAAACGTCCGCCGGTTATTTATTTATATCGAAGAAACCATTAAAAATAGCACAGGCTGGGTTGTTTTTGAACCAAACAGTGAAACATTATGGAGTCGTGTTACTCGCACCATTGAAACCTTCCTGGCAACTTGCTGGCGGGATGGCGCACTTGCTGGTTCCAGTCCAGACCAGGCATTCTTTGTCGAATGCGGTCCCACAACCATGACGCAGGACGATATTGACAATGGCCGCCTCATCTGCCAGATTGGGATTGCGCCGGTCAAACCCGCTGAATTTGTAATCTTCCGCATTACGCAGAAGACCGCTTCCGGTGAATAACGCAGATTTCTGGCAGAAAGGACGAAGTATAAATGGCAATCAATTATCCATATAGAGTGTTCCGGTACCAGGTCGAAATCGATGGCATTAGCCGCGCTGGTTTTTCGGAAGTATCCGGCATGAGTTCATCGGTAGACGCGGTGGAATACCGTGAAGGCGATGACCTGCGCAACACCCCTCGCAAACTTGCCGGGCTGACCAAATTCGGCAATGTTACCTTGCGCTGGGGCGTATCAGATGACGCTGATTTCCTGGATTGGGTTTATGCGGTTGCGCCAACCAATACCGCGCCCCCAACTGGCATGGTGCGCCATGATGTCACCATTACCCTCATTGATGACGCAGGCAACCCAGGACCTTCCTGGAACCTGATTAACGCATGGCCAGTGGGCTATACTGTGCCTGACCTCAATGGTATGGGCGGTGAAGTGGCAATCCAATCACTGGAACTTTGCCACGAAGGCTTGGAACATACGCCAGGCAGTGTCGCTGGCGAGGCGTCCCCAATCTAAATCAATTTCCCCGTTTGCCATGCGCCGATCGGCGCATGGCAGGCAGGTGGACGGGAAGTGGGCAGGAAGTTTGTCCCTGTCTGCTTCCAGTTTACTTGCGAAAGGAGCCGCAACGATGGAAACTGAATTTGAGTTTGAATTGCCAAGGGGCTATGTCGATGCAAATGGCGATGTACACCGTCGGGGTACCATGCGCCTTGCGACAGCAGCCGATGAAATTTTACCGCTGCGTGACCCAAGGGTACAACAAAACGCAGGTTATTTGACCATTATCCTGCTTTCGCGTGTGATTACCCGGCTGGGCACATTAAGCAGCATCAATACGCGTGTCGTAGAAAATTTGTTTACCATGGATCTTGCTTATCTGCAAGACCTTTATCAGCGTATCAATATGTCTGAACTGCCATCTTACCGGCTGCAATGCCCCCATTGCAATCAAGAAATTGAGGTGCCGCTGGATTTTTTGCTCAGCCAGGGCTAGTGCTTTATCCGCAGGGGCGGATGTTTGAGGAAATGACTTTTTTATCCTATTATCTGCACTGGTCCCGCGATGATGTGATGCGGCTTGACCATTTGGAACGCCGCAGATGGTGCCGTGAGGTTTCAGCTGTCAACAAAAAACTTAGCGGCACAAAAAATAATACCATTGAGTTTCGTTAAACCAAAGGGGGCATGAAACAATGGGCAAATGGCAGGAACCCTTTAAGGCTTTTCGGTTTTTGGTCGAGGTGGAAAGCAGCGGTGCGGCAGTTGCCGCATTTTCTCAATTTTCCGGTGTAAAAATGCAGGTGGAAACGGTGCGGGCACGTTCCGGCAATGATAGCCGTGGCGTACAGGAATATATTCCTGCGCTGACCCATTTTGAACCTGTGACACTTACCAAAGGTGTTGTTGGAGATAATGATTTTTTAGATTGGTTGTTTTCAGCGGCAGCGGGGCCGCAGACTGGGCCAAGCGGCAGCAATATGCGCCGCACACTTAATATTGTGGCGCTGGACGAGTATGGCAACCGGGGTGTCACCTGGTCGCTGTTGGGCGCCATGCCCATTGGCTATGAACTAATGCCAATGGATGGCGGGCGCAGTGAAGTGCTTTCCGAAAGTGTGACCTTTGCCATTACTGGCATGAAGCGGGAAACAGGTCAGCCGCAGCCCCCGCCAAAAGCGCCGCCGCGTCCTGCTCATACCAAACCCAAAATACGATAACCGGAGGATAGACGGATGTCATATTTATCAGGTGCATATTTTGAAGTGATGTTGACAGGTGTTGGCGCGGCATTGGTTGGCAAATTCACCTCGGTATCCGGTTTGGGTATGGAAATCGAATATGAAACATGGAATGAAGGCGGGGCAAATTATCCGCGTTATTTTATGAAACAAGTAAAGCCACAAGTGCTTGTGTTAGAACAGGGTACGGTGACAGATGCTGATATGGTATCTGTACTGATGCAGTTTGCTAATATTGGAATGTCAATTGCGCTGGCTGGGACGGTGACATTAAAAGATAGTTTTGGCGAGGTGCAGCGTGTTTGGACGATTGCAGGGGCGCATATACAAAAATATATAGGGCCATCCCTCAATAGTAATCAGGCTGCATTGGCGGTCAGCCGTATTGAACTGATGTATAATGGG
>ERZ777306.5006-NODE-5006-length-11221-cov-4.353842_pt1 | contig 11221 bp, 10 predicted proteins | sample MGYA00374966_ERZ777306 | MGnify/ENA primary metagenome ERZ777306 (study PRJEB29329, sample SAMN06343882) | mouse gut metagenome | isolation source: Mouse cecum | place: Austria: Vienna | collected 2014-11-15 ...
GACCACCGAGATCTACACTCTTTCCCTACACGACGCTCTTCCGATCTATTTCGGGTTTTTCCCGTCAGTGAGCAGACTTTCAAGCACTTCCTCATTTCTGACATACCACCAGACTTCTTTCTCGTTTCTGACAAGAAGACTGACTATCGCCGTAGCCCAACTGCCGTATCCGATTACGGCGCAAAGGGAATTTTCACCTAATTTATATTCCATATCATTATGCGTTCAGCTCATGGAGCTTGATAGATTTAAGAGTACACAAATACAAAGGTATGTTTTTTATCTTGTCAAATCAAGCCGGATGCCAATATTGTTGCCTTGTGCGTCTTGGTATGCAAATTGATAATCTGCCGACGGAATCAATGATGAGACCTGAATTTTTGTAAACGAAGTATAAACAAAATCTGATATTATGAAACGTATTTTTACATTATTGGCGGCCGGGCTTGTTTCAGCTGCCGCTGTTATCCCGGGATATGCCTGTACAGGTATAGCTTTGACGGCAAAAGACGGGAGCCGTGTTGTCGCAAGGACTACGGAATGGGGATCTTCCGTACTGAACTGCAATTATGTGGTAGTGCCAAGGGGACACCGCTATCAGTCATTTACCCCTACCGGTGTCAATGGGGTGGAATACACTTCAAAATACGGTTATGTAGGTATATGTACTGAACTGGATGAATTTGTAGTGGAGGGTATGAATGAGACAGGCCTGTCTGCCGGACTGTTCTTCTTCCCTGGATATGGTGAATATGCCGAATACAATCCGCAGCACAACTGCCGGACTCTTTCTGATATGCAGTTCGTTTCCTGGGTGCTTTCCTGCTTCTCTTCAATAGATGAAGTGGTCGGGGCTTTGTCTGATATAGAACTGGTTACTCTTCACAATGCCATAGGTTCAGTACATTGGAGGATTTCAGAGCCTTCAGGAAGGATGGTCGTATTGGAAGTGGTCGGGGGAGTCCCTCATTTTTATGAGAACAAGCTTGGAGTGCTTACCAATTCTCCGGGATTCGAGTGGCAGATGACCAATCTGAACAATTATATCAACCTTTATCCAGGCACTGTTCCTGGATATGATCTGATGGACGGGGTAGGGCTGCGCTCGTTTGGAGCAGGAACCGGAATGCTCGGCATCCCAGGTGATGTGACTCCTCCTTCACGTTTTGTCCGTGCCGCTTTCTATGCCGCTTCTGCCCCTCAGCAGAACACAGGACATCAGACTGTGATACAATCTTTCCAGATTCTCAACAACTTTGATATACCTGTCGGGGTGGAGCATCCTAAAGGTGAATCTCCTGAAGGTATGCTGAGCGCGACCCAGTGGACGACAGCATCTGACCAGAAGGCCTTGTGTTTCTATTACAAGACTGGATGGAACCAGACAATAAGATGTATTGATCTCAAGTCGGTCAATTTCGGAAAGACGTCATATCAGTCCCATCCTTTGGATGAAGTAAAGGAGCAGCCTGTTCAGATGCTGAAAATCAGATGATGCCTTTGCCGCCGGTTTCCCTCCATTTCTTTGGAGAGCATCCGGTGAGTCTGGTGAACTGTGTATGGAAATTGGAGCGGTCGCTGAATCCGCACAGTTCGCCGACAAGCTGTATCGAAGTGCCTTTGTCTTCAAGCAGCATTCTTTTGGCGTCATTTATCCGGAGTTCTGTTCTCCAGCTGCGGAAATCCTGGCCTATATTGGTCATAAAATAAAGCTGGAGCAATTCTTTTGTAGTATCAAGCTCAGCCGCGATTTCTTCGCGGCTTTTGTCGTATTCCCTGTATTTCTTGTCCGCTACCCATTGGCCGAGGTTCTTTTGGATGGCCTTGAAGGCTTTTTCCATCTGTTTCCTGTCATATTCAGTGTCTTCCTTCAGTGCTTTCTCACGTTTGTTCTTCGGAGGGAAAAGGTTCTGTCCGGACAGGGTCTTGTGCGCGAACGCGTCAAGGATCATTTTGTGGCTTCCGATGAAACTTATGAAGTTGGCGGTAAAATACAGCATAAACAATACATACCACGCTATGTAGATTTTCATGAAGCTTGTCGGAATCATCATATACACAAGCAGACAAAGGTCCGTCAGCATCGCGATTATATAACAGAACCTTATCCATCTGATCTTGTGTTCCTCTTCGTCATCATAGTATGCGTTCAAAGCCTTCTGTGATTTTTTGTAGGCCTTGTCAAACATTATTATATAGAATATGCTCTGTGACGCGAAGAGCAGCAGGGAGGCAGCCAGGGATATATGGTAAAGTATCTTTTCTGTGCCGGTCGCCATCTCCAGAAGCAGTATTGACGACGACGTGATAAGGAATATGTTGACTATGAAGGTGTTGCTCGATATCATCTTGTCGTCAAGGAGGTTTATCATCGAATATGACATGGCCAGGGACGAGAATGACACGGCAATCAGCATTGTCAGGGACGAGAATCTTTCGTATTCCCAGACTTCCGAATACTTGTTCAGCGTAAAAACCATCATAAAGGCGCACACTATGAATGAGACGGCTATGGTGGTCTTTGCGTTTGTGATGTTTTTTGAATATTCGGTGGCAGGTACTTTGATAAGCATCAATATAAAAGCCAGCACGCACGAATCCGTGCATGCTAGCCATTGTATTGTCCTTATGTCTGTCAGGTCGGTTAAGAAATCCATCGTTTTATAAGGTGGAGGAAACGGCTGCGGTTTTCCTCCTGATATTCGGTAGCAGGCAGTGTGCTACCAGCCGAGTACGTATGAGAAGATAAGCGGAGCGACTATGGTCGCGTCTGATTCCACGATGAAGCGCGGAGTGTCGACGTCGAGCTTGCCCCAGGTAATCTTTTCATTAGGTACGGCTCCTGAATATGAACCGTATGATGTCGTACAGTCTGAAATCTGGCAGAAATATGCCCAGAGAGGCGTTCCTGTCCATCCGAGGTCCTGCTCCATCATAGGAACACAGCAGATAGGGAAGTCACCGGCAGTACCTCCTCCGATCTGGAAGAATCCGACTCCCTGTCCTGCAGAGTTGTTCTTGTACCATTCTGTAAGGAACATCATAGTCTCGATACCGTTTTTGATCATAAGAGGATCGAACTCGCCTTTGATCACGTGTGCGGTGAAAATGTTGGCTGTAGTACAGTCCTCCCATGCAGGAACCACGATAGGAATGTTCTTTTCGCAGGCTGCAAGAACCCAGCTGTCCTTAGGGTCAATCTCATAATACTGCTCGAGTACGCCGCTGCGGAGCAGTCTGTAGATGACCTCGTATGGAAGAAGTCTTTCTCCGTTGGCCTTCATGTCTTTCCAGATGTCAACGAGATGGTCCTCCAGGCGGCGGAATGCCTCCTCTTCAGGGATACAGGTGTCGGTGACACGGTTCATGTGGTTCTCAAGAAGCTCTTTCTCCTGTGCCGGAGTAAGATCCCTGTAGTTTGGAACCCTGTAGTAATGGTTGTGTGCCACAAGGTTCATTATATCCTCTTCAAGGTTGTTTGCAGAGCAGGAAACAATCTGTATCTTGTCCTGACGGATCATCTCCGCAAGGGAAAGTCCGAGTTCCGCGGTACTCATCGCACCGGCCATGGCGAGCATCATTTTGCCGCCTTTGTTAATATGCTCGTCGTATGCCTTTGCCGCATCGACAAGAGCAGCAGAGTTGAAGTGACGGTAATGATGTGTAATAAATTGTGAAATAGGTCCTTTTTCCATTTCCATCAGATTTAGATCAAATTATATATTTGTCAGTTAATTCAATTCAAGGCGCGAAATTAGCGATTTTTTCCCTAAATTTGCAATCGTTTTGACTAATAATTTGACCCGCTGGGCTAATATGTTGGATGCCAATAAAATAGAATTTTTTGAGAAGGTAGAGACTCCATTTTATTTTTATGATATGGATCTGCTGCGCCGTACTGTCTGGACGGTGTCGCAGCTGTCCGCGAAATATGGCATAGAGGCTCATTATGCCGTCAAAGCCAATGTTGAGAGAAGGATACTGGAGTACATCAGTTCGATGGGGCTCGGTGCCGACTGTGTAAGCGGCAATGAAGTCCGTTTCGCATCCGTATGCGGATTTGCCCCCGAGAAGATCGTGTTTGCCGGTGTAGGCAAGAGCGACAGGGAAATCGCCGACGCGCTGAAGCTCGGGATATACTCGTTCAACTGTGAATCACTGCAGGAAATATATGTAATAGACGCGATGGCTGAGAGGCTCGGGAAAAGGGCGCGGATAAGTGTCCGTATCAATCCTGATATCGACGCGCATACGCATGTCTATATAACTACGGGGACATACGAAAACAAGTTCGGGATTTCGGCTCACGAGTTCGATGAGCTGATATCGCTTGTCGGCAGGTGCAGGAATATAGATTTCACCGGTCTGCATTTCCATATAGGTTCACAGATAACGGATGTCGAGAATGTGTTTTCACTTGAATGCGAACGCGTGAATGCGATCGTCTCGTATTTTGAATCCCGTGGTCTCAAGGTGGACGACGTGAATCTCGGAGGCGGTCTCGGGGTGGATTATGAAGATCCTGACGGGAATCCTGTCGCTGATTTCGACAAATGGTTCGGGATTGTGGCGGAGAAGATCGACCGCCGTCCGGGAAGAAGGATACATCTTGAACCGGGAAGGTCTATAGTGGCGCAATGTGCCAGCCTTATCTCACGTGTGCTTTTTGTGAAGGTAGGGGAGACCAAGAATTTCCTTGTGCTGGATGCCGGTATGAATGATCTTATGAGACCTGCGCTTTACGGGGCTTATCACAAGATAGAGAACCTGTCCGCCCGTCTGCGTCCGAACCTTCCCCAGTCCCAGATATATGATGTCGTGGGACCTGTATGCGAGTCAAGTGACGTATGGGGTGCCGGAAGGCTTCTTCCTCTGAGTGTCCGCGGTGACCTTATGGCCGTCAGGTCGGCTGGTGCATACGGCCAGGTTATGGCGAGCCGGTACAATCTGCGCGATTTCGCGCCTGCCGTCTATTCGGATGATATGCACGGGGCGCGCCTGCGTACTGAATATTTTGAAAGATAATAAGAATAAAGAATATGTTTGAGAATTTAACCGAACGGATTGAAAGATCCTTCAAAATCCTCAAAGGTGAGGGAAAAATTACGGAAATCAATATTGCCGAGGCTCTGAAGGACATACGAAGGGCATTGCTTGATGCCGATGTCAGCTATAAGATTGCCAAGCAGTTCTGTGATGATGTCAAACAGAAGGCTCTCGGACAGAATGTCCTGACTGCGGTCAAGCCTCAGCAGATGATCGTGAAGATCGTTCACGACGAACTTGCCGCCCTTATGGGAAGCGAGTCATACGATATCAATGTCAAAGGACAGCCTGCGGTTGTCCTCGTGGCAGGTCTCAACGGTTCCGGTAAGACCACATTCTCCGGAAAACTCGCCCTTAATGTCAAGAGCAAGAGGGGAATGAAGGTTATGCTTGCAGCCTGCGACACTTTCCGCCCGGCAGCAATTGACCAGCTGAAAGTGCTCGGAGACCAGATAGGGGTACCGGTGTACACAGAGACTGATGTAAAGGATCCTGTAAAGATAGCGAAGAACGCCATTGCACAGGCACGCAGGGAAGGATATTCAGTGGTGATCGTCGATACTGCAGGACGTCTTGCGGTGGATCAGGAGCTTATGGATGAGATCTCCGCTCTCAAGAAGGCGGTGGAGCCTTCGGAAACCCTGTTTGTGGTGGATGCTATGACGGGACAGGATGCAGTGGAGACAGCCAAGGCGTTCAATGACAGGCTTGATTTTGACGGAGTCGTACTTACCAAGATGGACGGAGACACCCGTGGAGGTGCTGCCCTCTCCATCAAGGCAGTCGTAGGAAAGCCGATCAAATTTGTCAGCTCGGGCGAGAAGATGGAGGCTTTGGATGTGTTCCATCCGACACGTATCGCGGACCGTATCCTCGGAATGGGTGATGTCGTGAGTCTCGTCGAGAAGGCTCAGGAGCAGTTTGACGAGAAGCAGGCGCGTGAACTCAAGAAGAAATTGGCGAAGAACCAGTTTACCCTTATGGATTTCTACAACCAGATCCAGCAGATAAAGAAGATGGGTAATATCAAGGATCTCGCATCGATGATTCCGGGAGTAGGCAAAGCCCTCAAGGATGTGGAGATGGACAATGATTCCTTCAAAGGCATCGAAGCCATAATACTTTCGATGACTCCATACGAGAGGGAGCATCCTGAGGCTATCAACGGAAGCCGCCGCAAAAGGATCGCTGACGGAAGCGGAACGTCAATTGCAGAGGTAAACCGCCTTCTGAAGCAGTTTGAGGGCACACGTTCGATGATGAAGAGCGTCATGACAGGCAACCTTCCAAAAATGAGAAGACGTTAGTTTTTCAACAGGTTGAAATCATAAATGAAAAGTCAGGAATACCGTCTCGGCAGTCCTGACTTTTTTTGTTCAAATATTTATGTCCAATTATTAGAAGATGTTTCTTGAGAATGCAGATCATATCCCTTCATTCAGACAGGAAGGGTCTATCCCGAGCAGCTTCATCTTTTTGAGAATCTGCGGAAGTTCCGTCTCGATGAAATTTTTTCTCTGAGCCTCGAGCACTATGCTTTTGGCTTCGGCACTGATGAAATATCCTATTCCACGCTTGTTGAAGATAATGTCATCATTGGTCAGCTTTTCATAGCTGCGCATTACCGTATTGGGATTTACCCCTATCTCTGCCCCGAAATCACGTACAGAAAGAATCCTGTCGCCTGGAGAATATTCTCCTCCAAGGATTTTTTCGCATATCGAGTCATAGATCTGCATATATATAGGTTTGTTTGAATTGAAATCCATAAGATCAGAATTTAATTGTTTTTAATCTGCAGTAGACCAGTACTGCCAGAGCTGTCACTATGGTAAGGTCTATGGCCATATCTATCCATCCGAATCTTTGGATATTTACGGTAAAGTCCCCTATGTAGGCGGCATCGTAGCCTAATCCTATCATATTCATAGTTACAGGTATGGCAATTGTGGAAAAGAGGAATCCTGCGCATATCATGACAAGTATTGTCTTGGCTATCTTATGTTTGCGGAAGTATACGGCTCCAAGGAGAAATGTAAGGATTCCGCCGGCAAAGTCGTCCAGAGGGGTTAACATGGACATTATTATGTCTATGTTTGAGGATAATTCCGTGAGACAGAATACATATTCCTTGTCCAGTGCGGCCAGTATTGCGTCCGCTCCCAAGAATATGCTGCAGAAAACGGCAGGTATCACGACAATGCTGTTGATTATCATTGAAAGGAATTTTTCAAATGTCGATGCGGGAAGCAGTATATATGAAGCTCCCATTCTCCTGTCGGTTATGTGCCCGTAGCATTTATGCGGCATGGATATGACTATCGCCAATGATGACGCGATGAATATCAGTAATGTCGTTATGCCGGAAATCAGTGTTTCCCACCCTTCGCCGATAATGGTTCCGATAAGTCCGGATATAATGTAGTATATGACTCCGGAAAGGCTTAGCAGAATCAGGCTGAGTCCGTAGTTCCGGTAACATCCTTTGATGTCGGCAATGAAATATGTTCCGAATCTTTTGAAATTGAATATCTCATTCATAATCTACAATTGTATTTTGCGTGTTTTGAAGTAGACGTATATAAGACAGCATACAGCCGCTGCAGTCTGGAAACAGTACCAGAGACATTGCAGATTCCTGTCAAGGAATTCTACGGCTGATCCCATTTCCACTTTTGCCGCAATGACCGCAATGATGACGATAAGCACGACAAACGAGAGGATGGCAGTGAGGAATGTCCTTGAACCTTTGTTCCTTTTGAAAAGCACGGCTCCACAAAGTCCTGCAGAGGATACCATATACGGTAGAAAGAATTTTGACATCACCAGAACCTCCAGGGTGTTTGCTCTTTCGGTAGATTCGCATCTTATTAAAGCCATACCGATCCTGCTTATTATGGAGGACTCCGTATGGGCAGGGAACAGCACTGTTATCAGCCAGTCCGTACCAAGATATACTGCAGTGAATGCAAGTGGAAACAGCACTATGCTGTTCAGTATTGTACTGACGTATTTTTCGCAGTGTGATGCGGGAAGCATCTGCCATACGGCACCCTCCGCCCTGTCCGTGATTTTCCCGTAAAGCAGGATTGGGGTCATCAGGAAATATGAAACGGATACTGCGGCCAGTATCATATCATTGACCGACAGATGGGTGTTCCATTGCTCCGAACCGCTGAGTATTGCGAGCAGTCCGATGACTGTGAAATGGAACATCGGCACAAGACCTGCGAGGAGTGTAATCAGCCAATGTCTCCGGAAAGCATTTTGGAAGTCGAAACTGAAATATCTGCAGAACCGCTTCCAGTCGAATGTCTGTGAACGATACATAAGCCTTATTTTTTCATCATACCTTTTATCAGATCCTTGTGCTGGTGGACCGTGTTGAACAACGCTTCGATGTTCACCTTGCTTTCTTCTCCTGTAAGGTTGGGATAGACCTGTATGCTGCCGCCCGGTGTGATCTCGCTGTAAAGTGCTCCTTCATATCTTTCGTTGCTGTAGTCGAAGAACAGCTTTCGGGAGATTTCTTCTGTTGATGCATTCAGGAGTACGTCCTGCCTGTCAAGGATGATGATAGGGTCGATTATGTTTTCGAGATCACGTACCTGATGCGTTGAGATCAGTATAACGGAATCTTCAGCAGTGTATTTTGTCACGGCTTTGCGGAACTGCGCCTTTGACGGTATGTCAAGACCGTTGGTAGGCTCGTCCATATAAATGTATTTGCAGCTGCAGGCAAGCGCGAAGCTGATATATGTCTTTTTCAACTGTCCGAAAGACATCTGGTCCATACGCTGCTGATGGTCATTCTCGAATATTTCCATCAGTGCCGTGAATTTTCCCGGATCGAAGTTTTTCCAGAATTTTCCGTATGTCCTTGCATAATCTGTAGCTTTCATCTGCATTGCAGGTACCTCATCGCTAAGATAGAACTGGTTTTCCAGAAATGACGGCTCTCTTTTGTACGGATTGTGCCCGTCAATGTCTATTGTTCCGCTTTTGGCTTTTTTAAGCCCGCACAATAGTGTCAGTAGTGTTGTCTTGCCGACTCCGTTCTCTCCGAGAAGCCCGTAGATTCTGCCTTCTTCAAGAGTCATTGTGATATTGTTCAGTACTGTTTTTGAGCCGTAGCTGAAACTGATGTTGTCAATCTTTACCATATTCCATTATAATTTAGATTTTCAATCTACAAACACTCTCGCCTCGGCATAGCCAAAGTAAAATTTTGTATCTGCTCTCGGCTTAAGCGTTTATTCTATACTTCGTTTACAATAAATGCTGCACGGTAGTTGTCCCGGTTTAGGTGTCATAGTGAATTAGTACACAGCAAAGGTAATTATAAAATTTAAATCTGCAACTTCTCTCCTGCCCTTGATTGAAAATTGTTTTTAAATTTGTAAGGATTATCACAACAACCTTTTAAATTGCAATATATGAAAGTCAATGCTTTCTATGCCGTTCCGCTTGCGGCCTTGCTGGCTGCTTCGTGCATTTACGGAGCATATAACCCAAATACAGATTCGGACCAATCCGATCCTGAGCACATCCTGCTGTATGATGAGCCGGCGTCGTTATGGGAAGAGACGCTTCCTCTCGGTAACGGACGTCTCGGGATAATGCCGGACGGGGGCATAAAAAAGGAAAGGATTGTACTTAATGAGATTTCGCTTTGGAGCGGCTGTGAGACGGATTATGCAAATCCGGATGCGGCGGCCAGCCTCCCGGAGATAAGGGAACTTCTGCAGCAGGGGCGTAATGTGGAGGCGCAGGAGCTGATGTATGAACGGTTTGTGCCCAAAAAGCAGACAGACGGAGGTACATACGGAAGCTACGAGGTGCTCGGATGGCTGGATATTGATTTTGGCGTTGACGGGAACGGGCTGTTGCCTGATGTCTCTTCCGGAAGTTATCGGAGATGGCTTGATCTGAAGACAGCTACGGCTTTTAGCGGATATTCCGCGGATGGTGTGGACTATATGAGAAAATACTATGTCTCGAGGGACAAGGATGTTATCGTCATTGAAATCGATGCTGTCGGTAAGGGAGTGGCAGAGTTTGCCGTCAGAATCGGCAGGGACGGACGAGGGGACTGCCGCCTGACAGAAAACGGCTTTCTCAAGATAAGCGGGAATCTGGACAGCGGAAAGGAAGGCGTTACTGGAATGAGCTATGCCGCTTATGCTGGTGTTGTCGCCTGTGGAAGCGATGCTGAGGTGTACGGTGTTCCGTCTGATGATAATTCAAATGGGAGTGTCCCGTCTATAAAAGTAACAGGTGCCGACAAGGCGTGGATTGTCGTGTCTGCCGCGACAAGTTTCTTTGAAGGTGACAGATATGATTCAAAGGCGGAGAATGACATTTCTGCCGTCGTCTCCCGTAATGTGATAAAAGATGCCTGCGGGATCAGGCGTATGACAAAAAAGATGGACAGGCTCCATAATGCGTCCGTGGAGAGTTACAGAAGATTGTACGGACGGGCATCTGTCAGCATCGAGTCATCTGCAGGGACTGAGGGACTCACTACAGATGAGCGTCTTGATGCTTATTCCAAAGGTGCGGAAGACAATGCTTTCGCTTCTCTTTATTATAACTATGGGCGGTATCTTCTGATTTCAGGCACACGTGAAGGAAGCCTTCCTCCCAATCTTCAGGGATTATGGGCAAATACATTCGCAACTCCGTGGAACGGAGACTATCATACCAATATCAATGTGCAGATGAACCATTGGATTGCGGAACAGGGCAACCTGTCCGAACTTCTTTTCCCTCTTACGGAACTGGTCCTTAAGATGATACCGAGCGGAGAGAAGACTGCGTCCGACTTTTATGGTCCTGATGCCGACGGATGGGTACAGCACATGATGACGGATGTCTGGAACTATACCGCTCCTGGAGAGCATCCGTCCTGGGGAGCTACCAATACCGGGGGAGCCTGGCTTTGTGCACACCTTTGGGAACACTATGCTTATACTCTTGATGAGCAATATCTTGCGAGAATATATCCGGCTCTTGAAGGTGCTTCGAGATTTTTCCTCTCGACTATGATACGTGACAGGAAATATGGATATCTTGTGACTGCGCCTACTTCATCTCCTGAGAATGAATTTCTTTGCGACGGCAGGAAAGTTAGCATCTGTATGGGACCAACTATGGACAATCAGCTAGATCGGAA
>ERZ777306.5007-NODE-5007-length-11208-cov-4.774141_pt1 | contig 11208 bp, 11 predicted proteins | sample MGYA00374966_ERZ777306 | MGnify/ENA primary metagenome ERZ777306 (study PRJEB29329, sample SAMN06343882) | mouse gut metagenome | isolation source: Mouse cecum | place: Austria: Vienna | collected 2014-11-15 ...
GGGGGCCGGCGAGTGGGGCTATAGCAGCGGGGCTGGCTGGAAGCGCCCGGAGACGAATCAAGCCCCCCGGCCGGCCCAGCCCCCCCGCTCCCGGCCGGTCCAGACCCTTCCAAGCAAGCCCGCCGGGCCTCTGCCCAGCTATAAGCCGGGGGACACCGTCAAGCACCGGGCCTTCGGCCAGGGTACCGTGTTGTCGGTCCAGCCTATGGGCGGGGACGTCCTGGTGGAAATCGCCTTTGAATCGGCCACCAAGCGCCTGCTGCTGAAATCCGCCGCGGCCCATATGGAAAAGCTCTCGTAACGCTTAGATGAATATTCCGCCACCGCTGGCAAACAATAGGGATACATCCACAAATAAGGAGGTTATCCCTTTGAAACGCAAACAGTTTGCCCGCCGCATCCTGGGCTGTTCCCTGACGCTGGCCCTGGCCTTCGCGGTGTCCCTGCCCGTCTCCGCCTTCTTCTGGAACAAGACCAGCGATTCCCCCGTGGTGGCGGATTTTGCCAAAAACGCCCTGATGGGCGAGGCCATCCGCTTTTCCGCCGAGGACTTCGCCGTCCAGGGGGGCAGCGGGGACGTGACCCTGACGGCCATTACCCTGCAAACCCTGCCCAACCCCAACACCGGACTGCTGACCATGGCCGGACAGCCCCTGTCCGAAGGCTCGGTGGTAGACCAGTCCGCGCTGACGGGGCTGTGCTTCCAGTCCAACCAGAAGCCCAGCCCCGAACAGACCCAGTTTTCCTTTACCCCCGCCTTCAGCACCGGAGAAACCGGCCCGGAGGCCACCGTCACCCTCTACCTGCTCCAGCAGGCCAACCTGCCCCCCATCGCCAAAAATATGTCCCTGTCCACCTATAAAAATGTGGCCCTTACCGGCTACTTCGACGCGGTGGACAACGACGGCGACCCCCTGACCTTTCAGCTCACCTCCACCCCCGCCCGGGGATCGGTGACGCTGGCGGAGGACGGCTCCAGCCAGTTTGTCTACACCCCCTATGAAAACAAAACCGGCAAGGACTCCTTCACCTACGTGGCGGTAGACACCGCCGGAAACACCTCCCCGGAGGCCACGGTGTCCCTGCGCATTGAGAAGGCGGACACTAAGGTCACCTACGCCGACCTGGACGGCCACCCCGCCCACAAGTCGGCCATCCGTCTGGCGGAGGAGGGCATTCTGGTGGGCCAGTATATGGACGGGCAGTATTTCTTTGACCCGGACCAGACGGTCTCCCGGGCCCAGTTTCTGACCCTGGCCATGTCCGCCGTTGGTCTGGAGCCCCTGGAGAACGCCACGGTAACCGGCTTCTCCGACGACGCCTCCATCCCCACCTGGGCCAAGGGCAGCGTGTGCGCAGCGCTGAAGGCCGGGGCCATTCGGGGCTCCGCCGGGGAAAACGGCGCGCCGGTCTTTGGAGCGGACGCGCAGGTTACCCGGGGAGAGGCCTCGGTGATGCTCAACAATCTGCTGAATATGGCGGACGTGCCGGTAGATGTATTTGCCGGCAGCAGCAGCGGCCACTGGGCCGGCCAGGCCGCCGCCAACCTGGCCGCCGCCGGCTTCACCCAGGGCCGGAGCAGCGCCGCGCTGGACGACGTCCTCACTCGGGCGGACGCGGCCCAGCTGCTGGACGACGCCCTGGAGGTGCTGGAGCAGCGCCAGGACAACGGCTGGTTCCCCTGGTAAACCTGGATGAATATAACAAGGCCCCTCTGGCGTTTGCCAGAGGGGCCTGCACTTTATTCGTAATCCCGCACCAGATGAGGAATTTGGGAAATCATATTGTCCATATCCTCAAACATGGCGCTCTTGGTGGTGCCCAGGCGGCTGGCCGTCTCAATATGGCAGACCACCTCCTGGTGCCTCTCCTTGATTTGATCAAAAAACCGGCAGATGGCCTGCAGCTCGCTCTGGGAGGTCTGAATCACCCCGGCAATCTCCGTCTGCACCCCGACCGCTCCCTCGGCGGCGGAGGTAATCTGCTGGAAGCACTCGCCGGTCTCGGCCACGATGTCCACCCCTTGGTTCAGAGTCGCCTGGGAGGTCTCAATGGTCCGGTTCAGCTCCCCGGCGCGGGTCTCCACCTCGCTGACGCCGCCGTCCACTTCACCGGCCAGCACCTTGATCTCCCGGGCCAGCTCCTTGACCTGGGCGGCCACCACCGCGAAGCCCCGGCCTGCCGTCCCGGCCCGGGCGGCCTCAATGGAGGCGTTGATGGCCAGGATGTTGGTCTGATCCGCAATGGAAACAATCTTGCCCATACACTGTTGAATGCCGTTGATGGCGTTTTGCAGCTGGACAAAGGTTTCCGTCATTTCCTCATAGGACTTTTGCACCTGTATGGAAATCTGGCCCAGCTGCACCATCTCGTTCTGCGCCCCGGTTACCGTTTCGCCGATCTCGCTGCGGACCTGGGCAAACTGCTCCGCCGTTTCGTTGATGTTGGCAAAGGAGGTCCCCAGCTCCTGCAGCTTGGACTGGAAATGGTCCGCCTCCTGCAATACGCCGTCAAAGGTGGATTTCACCATGCTCAGCTCCCACAGGGAGGCGACCTCTTTTTTGACCAGCTCCTTCTGGTAGTCCTTCAGACTGCCCGCCACGTGGACAATGGGGTAGAGACTCTTCTCCTCCCGGATCTTCTCCGGCTTGCGCCGGCCTTTTCCCGCTAACAGCATCGTCTCTCCCTCCTTTATTCAAAGACCACGCAGGTCATGGACTGGTTGACAAAGCGGTTGTTGTAGTGCTCGCCGTAGCCCACAAAGCCCGCATGATTCCCCAGCGACGCCATATCCCGCAGATAGGTCTGCATATAGCCCTGCTCCGAGAACAGTTTGTACCGGAACAGGCAGTTCACGGAAAAGACCGCCGAGCGCCGGGGAAAGTCCTGGCTGATCTGGCGGATGGTGTCCCGGGTGATGGCCTGGTAGTCCCCCAGCTCCAGCAGAATCAGCACATCGGAGTCGTTCACCTGGCGGAAGCAGGACAGGGCATTGCCGTTGACCTCTTTAATGGAAATGATGCAGGTGTCGTCCCCGTTGACCTTGCCGAAGGGATTTTGGAAGGTCCGGGTAAGAATCTCCTCGTCTGTCACGTGGAGAATATCCTTGTACACCTGCTTGGCGGACTTGCCGTTCAGAGAGCCAAGGATATAGTTGGCCCGGTCTGTATCCGAAGCGATAAAGCGGTAATTTCCGAGCTGATGATAGATGTTCTCTTTATAGGTCTTGACCCGGCCATTCTGGTTGCGGACCAGGGCGTAGGCCACCGCGTCCTGGTAGACCCGGCCGTTGGCGGATACCTTCCCCTGGTCGCCGGTACCGCCCACCAGAGAGATCCCCTGGCGCTTGAGGGCGGTATAGATGGTGGTCAGCACACAGGCGTCGTTGCCGCTGCAAAAGTCGATGCAAACGGTATCCCGGCTGGAGCCCCCCACTGTGCGCATATCTTGCTCCAGCCGCTGTATGTATTTCACGGGCATGGTGGACGCCTGCTCCAGCACGTTAGCGGCAGCGGCGACCCCATCGGAAAAGGCAATCACTCCCACCCCATGCTCCACGATGCCGGTCTGATAGCTCATACCGATACATCCGATGCTGGGGACGCCCGGGTAACGCTTTTCCAGCTCCTGCACATGGGCTTCAAATTGTGCGTCGTTGGATAACAGCATAATAAACTGGGGTCTGTGGAGCCCCTGAACGGCTTCGTCCAGGCTCCCTCTTTGGCTCATTCCAAAAAACTGTTTCACACTGTGGTCTCCCTCCTACCATATTTACCGTGAGTATTATACTGGAAAGGGCCAAATGTGTCAACAACTGCCAGCCCATCCGGCAAAAAAGTTTTTGAAGGTGCAAAGAAGCGGCCGGTCCTTGCGGAACACCGGCCGCTTTTGTACGCTATAGAGCGGCATATCCAAATTTGTCAACCACCGCGTCCAGCTCCTGCTTCTGCTTGCACAGGGGGCACTCCTCCGGCGGATAGCTGGCGTAGCCGGGCAGGTCGCTGGTATCGAACAGGGAGGTCACCGGCAGTCCATCTACCTCCTTCTGGTGGCTGTAGATAGCGGCAATGCCCACTGTGTTCCCCTTGTAATACTGCACGCACTCCATTCCCTTGCGCACCGTATTACCGGTGGTGACGGAGGCAAGCAGGATCAGTATGTTTTTGCCCTCCAGCATGAACCGGGCGTTGTCCCGGAAGATCAATTTCCCATCTTTACTCAGGTTCTCCCGCAGAACAAAGATTTCTTTTCCGGAATTGATGGACCGGTAGCCGCTCTGGGTCAGCTCCTGGGCCAGACACGTACCGATCACCCGGGTGCCGTCCATGCACAGGATCGTGTCCACCATGACGTGGTGGGTAAGATTGCGCTGGGCCAGCTGCTGGGCGACGGCCTCCGCGTCCCGCAGGCACGACTGCTGGTTAGTCACGTCGATGAAGTAGTTGGTATGGCTGTTTCGGGTCGCAAAATGCCCCTCTGCCACCCGCAGCGTTACGTCGCCGACACAGACAGGGATCTTAAAAAACCTGGGCTCCATGACCTTGCCTCCTTTTCGTCTCAAAATATGGTTTGGGTATTCTTCTTACAATATACCATATTTCCGAAAAGGTGTCTATATGTTTTTGTATATTCCTACAAAATTTTTCCGTGGCTCACACGCCGGCCAGGGCCTGCTCCAGATCGGCGAGAATGTCCCGGAAATCCTCAATGCCCACGGAGAACCGGACCAGATCCGCCGGCACCCCCGCGGCCCTCAGCTCCTCCTCGTTCATCTGCCGGTGGGTGGAGGAAGCGGGGTGGAGCACACAGGTTTTCGCGTCGGCCACGTGGGTGGCGATGGAGGCCAGCTTCAGCCCGGCCATAAAGGTCTCCGCCGCGGCCCGGCCCCCCTTCACCCCAAATACCACAACGCCGCAGGTGCCGTTGGGCATATACTTTTTGGCCCTCTCATAATACTTGTCCCCGGGCAGACCGGCGTACTGAACCCAGGCGATTTTCTCGTGGCTCTGGAGGTACTCCGCCACCTTCTGCGCATTTTCACAGTGCTGCTTCATCCGCAGGGGCAGGGTCTCCAGCCCCACATTCAGCAAAAAGCAGTTGTGGGGAGAGGGAATGGAGCCCAGGTCCCGCATCAGCTGGACAGTAGCCTTGGTGACAAAGGCTCCCTCCAGACCAAAGCGCTCTGTGTAGGTGACTCCATGGTAGCTCTCGTCCGGGGTAGTCAGGCCGGGGAACTTGTCCTTGTGGGCGGTCCAGTCAAATTTGCCGCTGTCCACAATGGCGCCCCCCACGGTGAGGGCGTGGCCATCCATATACTTGGTGGTGGAGTGGGTGACAATGTCGCAGCCCCACTGGAAGGGCCGGCAGTTTACCGGAGTGGCAAAGGTGTTGTCCACAATCAGGGGGACTCCGTGGGCGTGGGCGGCTTTGGCAAATTTTTCAATGTCCAGCACGGCCAGGGCCGGATTGGCGATGGTCTCCCCGAACACGGCCTTGGTGTTGGGCCGGAACGCGGCGTTGAGCTCCTCCTCCGAGCAGTCCGGGTCCACAAACGTAAATTCAATGCCCATGCGCTTCATGGTCACCGCAAACAGATTGAAGGTACCGCCATAAATGGTGGAGGAAGAGACAACGTGGTCCCCACAGCCGGCAATGTTAAACACAGCGTAAAAGTTGGCAGCCTGTCCGGAGGACAGCAGCATGGCCGCCGTCCCCCCCTCCAGGGCGCAGATTTTGGCGGCGACAGTGTCATTGGTGGGGTTTTGCAGGCGGGTATAGAAATAACCGCTGGCCTCCAAATCGAACAGGGCCCCCATATCCTGGCTGGTCTCATAGCGGAAGGTGGTGGACTGGACGATGGGGAAATTCCGGGGCTCTCCGTTGCCCGGGCGGTAGCCCGCGTGGAGGCAGTCGGTGGCGATCTGATAGCTGCTCATGAAGCATTCCTTCTTTCCTTGATAGATGCTGTGTATTTTATCAGAATTCCGGGCCGTTGACAAGCAGTTCTTTCCCTTCCCGGCCGGGCTCTGTGCTCCTACGGCCTGCACCGCCCGCAGGGCTCATAGCCCTGGGCCGCCGCCTCCTGACGGCTGAAAAATTCCACCCGGTTCTGCTCCGATATATCCTTGGCCGACCCGCAGTCGGGTTTATGGAACTTCATGGTGCCCGCGTTGCCGATGTAGGCGGGCCTGTCAAGCTGCTGGCTGGGCTGCTGGCCCTCGGTGGGGTTGGTGGGCCACTGGGGCGTGGTCTGGGTGGTAAAGGTCACCGTCTCCCCGTCGCTGCGGGCCACAATGTTCCCCTGTAAATCCGTGCGGTAGACTTCCGCCTTCACGTCCCGGTAGCGGCTTAACACCTCCTCCGATGGGTGGCCGTAGGAGTTGTCCTCCCCCACGGAGATTACCACGTATTGGGGCATGACCTCCCGCAGAAACACATAGCTGCTGGAGGTGATGCTGCCGTGGTGGCCCGCCTTGAGCACCGTGGCGGACAGGTCCGTTTTCCCTTCCACCAGGTCGTGTTCCGCGTCCTCCTCCATGTCCCCGGTGAACAAAAAGCTGGTAGAGCCATAGGTGATTTTCAGTACAATGGAGGTGTTGTTGGTCTCATCATACGCCTGGACCGGACCCAAAATCTCCACCTGGGCAGCCCCCAGGGCGAAGGTGTCCCCCGCCTCCGGAATCTGGATGCCGCCGTAAGGCTGGGCGTAATTGGAGAAGTTTGAGAAGGCCCTGCTCTCGTACTCCGTCACCGGAGCATAGACGGTCTTCGCCTCAAAGGCGTTCAGGGGGCCGGACAGCCCCCCCACGTGGTCCTCATGGGCGTGGGTGCAGACCACGTAGTCCAGATCATCCACCCCCACGTGTTTCAGATAGGACACCACCAGACTGCTGTCCGCCACGTTGCCTCCGTCAATGAGCATAAATTCTCCGTCGCATTGAATCAAGGCGCTGTCCGCCTGGCCCACGTCAATGAAGTGGACCGCGAAGTCGGAGCCATCCGGCACCGGCAGGGCGGCGGGCTGGGACTGTCTCTGATAGGCCATCACCGCCGCGAGCAGAACCAGCACCAAAATAAGACCTAAGAGCTTTCTTTGTTTCTGTTTCATAGAAGCACCTCATATCATGCGTTGCTTTATTTTTTCAGATTATAGCACGTTTGTTTCAGGAAATCAACCTCTTTCGACAAAAAAGTGGGCAATCCTTCCGCCGCCGGGGCGATGGTGCACTGGGGAAACCACACTTCCAGCCCCTCCGGACGCAGGCAGACGTTTTTCCCAGAGAAAAACCGGCCCAGCTTCTCCTCAAAATCCGGGTCCAGAACCCCTTCCTCCCGCAATTCCAGGCTCTGGCATAGTTTCCGGCGTCCCCGCCAGGGCACCGGCACCGGCGCGCCGGTTTTGGCCTCCCAGATGTCTCCGGAGCGGCCATAGAGGGTCCGGCCGTCCCCCCGGCGCTCCCGGGCCTCCATGTACAGGGAGAGCAGACCCTCGTCCTGATAGGTGGTCTCCCCCAGCAGCCGGGCGCTCCAGGGGACGAAGGGCCGGGACCGCTCCCGCTTTTCCGCCAGGTCCAGGCAGGCCGCCCAGTAGAGCGCCCGCTCCCACCGGCGCTGCCAGTTCCCCTTCACCCGCCGGTAGTACCGGTCCAGCTTTTTGCACCCCGTCTCCGGCCACATATACCGGCACGCCAGCACCGGCTCCCCGGTGAGGGTAAGGACCTTCTCCTCCTCCAGCCAACGGACCGTTCTCATTGGCCGCGGTCCTCAAACACCGTCTGGGCCCCCGGGCGGCACACCCCCGCCGGCGCGTAGTCCCACCGGGTCATACGCCCGCCCTGGGGCAGGAAGTACCGGCAGGGCAGCGGCGGGGCCGGAGGCAGCTTGTCAAGAATGAGCAGCTTGCACTTCAGGCGCTGGGGCAGCACCGCCTTGACAAACACCGACACCCGGTCCCCCTCAGAGATACCCTCCCGCAGCTCCGCCAGCCCGGACAGATTGGGGGTCAGCTCCACAAAAATCCCGTAGTCCAGCACGCTGCGGGCAATCCCCGGCACGGTCATGCCGGCGCAGAAGCTCCGGGCGTTCTCCGCCCAGGTGCCCAGCAGCTCCCGGTGGGTCAGCCGCACCCGCCGGTTTTCCCGGTCCTGCTCCAGCACCGCCGCGTAAATCTCGTCCCCCACCCGGAACCGGCGGTCGGGGTGGGGAATCCGGGAGATGGAGATGCGCTCCACGCAGATCAGGGAGCTCACCCCGCAGCCCGCGTCCACAAAGGCCCCGAAGGGCTCCAGGTGGGTGACCGTCACCGGCAGGACCGTGCCGGGGGCGAGCCCCTCCAGCCAGACCTTGGCCCGCTCCTGGGCCCTCCGGCGGGACAGGATGGGCACCAGGGCCCCGTCCCGCTCCTCCAGCCGGTCCACCACAAAGCAGATGGTCTTGCCCACCCGGGAGAGCACCGCAATGTCCCGGGTATAGCCCTCCGCGATGCCGGCGGCGGTCTCCTCCCGGGGGATTTCCCCCATAAACGGCCCCACGGCCACCTGTAAGGTCAGATCCGGCTTGGCCATCAGGGCGGAGCCCTCCAAAATGATCTGGCGCTCCATGGCCTTGCGCAGTCCCGCCGCGCTGGCGCACAGACGGCAGTTTTCCGGGGTGTTCAGCAGCCGGCCCTCCGGCAGAAAAATATCAGACATAGTCCATTCCCTCACTTTTTTCCGTTTCTCCACTATATGCGCCCCAATGGCGGCGATTGACAGAACGGACAGGCTGAATTATAATGGTAAAAAACCGGAAGGGGGCGCTTTTATGGACATCCATGTGGGCGACGTGCTGAAAATGAAAAAGAATCATCCCTGCGGCAGCGGCGAGTGGACGGTGCTGCGGGTGGGGATGGACTTCAAGCTTCGGTGCCAGGGCTGCGGCCATGAGGTGATGCTCCCCCGGAGCAAGGCGGAAAAAAATATCCGGAAGGTATTCCGAAACGGTGAACCAGTCGATGTGAAATAAAGAGGGTTTAACTATGAACAAACAATTTTGGAGCTCCCGCATTCAAAATCTGATCCCCTACACCCCCGGCGAACAGCCCAAGGACCAGATTTTTATCAAGCTGAACACCAACGAAAATCCCTATCCCCCCTCCCCCAAGGTGCTGGAGGCCATTCAAAGCGCCGCCGGGGACGCGCTGCGGCTCTACCCGGACCCGGAGGCCCAAAATCTGCGGGCCGCTCTGGGAGAGTATTACGGCCTGAAGCCGGAGCAGGTGTTCTGCGGCAACGGGTCCGACGAGGTGCTGGGCCTGTGCTTCTACGCCCTGTTCAGCCCCGGCAGACAGGTGCTGTTTCCCGACATTACCTACAGCTTTTATCCCGTATACACCGAGCTGTTCGGTCTGGATTACCGGCAGATTCCCCTGAACGAGGACTTCTCCCTGCCGGTGGAGCAATTTTTGGGTGCCAAGGGGGGCGTGGTAATCTGCAACCCCAACGCCCCCACGGGCCGGACCCTGCCCCTGTCGGACATCCGCCGGATTCTGGAGGCCAACCGGGAGGTCCCGGTGCTGGTGGACGAGGCCTACGCCGAGTTCGGGGCCCAGTCGGCGGTGGCGCTGCTGGAGGAATTCCCCAATCTGGCGGTGGTGCGCACCATGTCCAAGGACCGCTCCCTGGCGGGAATGCGCATCGGCTACGCCCTGGGCAGCGCGGATTTGATTGCGGGCATCAACTGCGTCAAAAATTCCTTCAACTCCTACCCCCTGGACCGGCTGGCGCTGGCGGCGGGAGAGGCGGCCATCCGGGACCGGGCATACTTTGAGGAGACCAGGGGGAAAATTATGGCGACCCGGGAGAAAACCACCAAAGCTCTGCGCGAGCTGGGCTTTACGGTCCATGACTCCAACGCCAACTTTATTTTCGCCCGCCACCCGGACAAATCCGGCAGAGACTTGCAGCAAGGGCTGCGGGAGCAGGGAATTCTGGTCCGGCGGTTTGACAAGCCGGAGCGGATTCAGGACCATCTGCGTATCTCCATCGGCACGGCCCAGGATATGGAAACGCTGTGCAGGGTGTGCGCGGAGCTGGTAAAATAAGAAAGGAGCATATCATGTTATTACTACAGTTGGCGGGAACCGGTCTGGCGATGCTTACGCTGTTCTGCTTCGTTTTCCACAAAAACCGCACAGTACGGGGCGTTTCCGGCGCTCTGCTGTCCCTGTCCTCTGTCATTTTGTTTGCCGTATTTCTGAATGCCTACTACGCCAGCGGCGGACCGGACGCGGGAAAAGAATGGATGCAGATTTTCTTCCCCGGCTTCATCTTGATGGTGCTGTTCGCCGCCGGTGGAATCGGCCTTGCTTCCGCGCTGCAAAAAAGGGAAGTATAATATTTTATTAAAATAAGAGAGGTATTTTGATCTATGCGTTACGACAGTGATTTGCTCTATCGCCCGCCAGGCGAGTGGAAAAGCTACCTGCTCCAGTGCACCGTCGGCTGCTCCCATAACAAGTGTACCTTCTGCGCCATGTACAAGAGCAAAAAATTCAGAATCCGTCCTACGGAGGAAATTCTGGAGGACATCGACATGGCTCTGGACTACTACGGTCCCGGCCTGGAGCGGGTGTTTCTCATGGACGGCGACGCGACTATCATCCCCACGGCGGAACTGCTGAAAATTTTGGAAAAATTATACAAAACCTTCCCCAACCTGCAAAAAGTGACCACCTACGCCGGGCCCAGAAGCACCCTGGCCAAGTCCGTGGACGAGCTGAAGGCCCTGCGGCAGGCGGGGCTGAACCGGGCCTATCTGGGGGTGGAGAGCGGCAGCGACGCGGTTCTCGCCGCCATCCACAAGGGGGTGAACGCCCAGCAGATGCTGGAGGCGGGCCAGTGGCTTGTGGAGGCCGGCATCGACCTGTGGGCCATTGTCATTATGGGCCTCACCGGCCAGGACGGCGACTGGGAGGAACACATTCTCTCCACCGCCAAAATGATCAACGAGATGAAGCCCCGGCACCTGTCCGCCATGACCTTCGCCCCCGCCAAGGACACCCCCCTGGGGGACGACGTGCTGGCGGGCCGGTTCAAGGTCTGCACCCCCGACCACATCCTGGAGGAGTGCCAGGTGCTGCTGGAGCACCTGGACGTGGACCCCCTGCACTTCACCAGCAACCACGCCTCCAACTACCTGCCCCTGAAGGGCGGTCTGCCGGAGGACAAG
>ERZ777306.5011-NODE-5011-length-11195-cov-3.713914_pt1 | contig 11195 bp, 9 predicted proteins | sample MGYA00374966_ERZ777306 | MGnify/ENA primary metagenome ERZ777306 (study PRJEB29329, sample SAMN06343882) | mouse gut metagenome | isolation source: Mouse cecum | place: Austria: Vienna | collected 2014-11-15 ...
TACATGGACAAAATCACGCCCAGGCAGCACTTTGCCACTTAAAAAGGAATGGCTTGCGTCTACGCCGGTATCAATGACAGCAACCGAACTGCTGCCCGAAAAGGTGTGGTTTTTGACAAAGGTGTCAAACCCGCAGTCCTGCACACCCCAGGAATAAGTTGCGGCAGAAATACCAGCGTCCCCGTCATCCGGGTCAACCGGCGGGATATAAAGGTCAGGCTTTGCGGTAATCCCACGGGATTCCAAGGTTTCAGCGGCGGCTTTTGCCTCTGCCGGGGTTGCAAACTGCAAAACCCATAACCCGTTGCCGTCTTCTATGGCAGCGCTGGCGCCCAGGCTGTTTGCATCCAGACTGTTTGTCCATGCCAGCAGGCGGGAGGTCTGCCAAGGTGCTGTGATGATAACACCTTCATCAGCATCCCAGATAACATCCAGGTTAAGCGCTTCGGATACCGCACGCACTGGCATATATGTACGGTTATTTTCAACATAAGAAGGGGCGTCCAGCGCAAGGGATTCCCCATTGACGGTCATGGAAGAAGCACCAGTTGGGCAGATGATTTCATCCCCATAAGCGCCAGTGATGACAACAGCCTGCCTGCTACTGTCATAATCAATCTCAGCGCCAGCGGCTTCGGCAACAGCGCGGATTGGCAACATCGTCCGTTGGTTTTTCACGGCTGGCGCAACATCAAGCTGTTGCTGCTGTCCATCAACAGAAAAGGTTGTGGAGCCGATTTCCATTTGCATCAAATCAAAATAGGCGGAACTATCTTGTGCGGCAAGCATCTGCGCCAAATCCTGATGGAAATCCCCGCTGTCTGCTGCAAGGGCTGGTATCGGGGATGCAGTAAGTGCCACTGCGCTGGCAACTGCTGCAGCAAAAATATGGCGGAGTCTGGTTTTTTTCATGTGTTTACCCCTTTCTCATTCATGGTGTTTGGCTGTATTGTGGGATTGGGTTTTTCTCCTGTGGTTGCGTCCCCATTTCACAGGCAGGCTTTCCCTACACAGCCATTAGAATATACATAATATTATAAACAAAATGCCCGTGGGTTTCAAGTATATCCTTGTCATTTTGCACAGATATGCAAAATAAAAACCAGCAAAAATCAAAACGGCAGTGTTTTAGCGCATTGGGATGAATTGCCGTTCAATTTTTGCCGGTTTGTGCATATACTGATAACAGCGAGAAAATGGCGGCATCAGCAAAGCTGTCCGCCGAGGAGGTTTGTATCATGAGTTTAGGACAATATGCGCCCGAGGGCACAAGGCTTGGCAAACAAGGTACATATGAAACGCTTGACAGCCTGTATGCCGCCCAAGCGGCTGGCACCATCATAGAAGGCATTGCGGTATGCTGCGACCCAGAACATAACCTGGTTGTGGAACTGGATGGCAGGCGGGGGATTATCCCACGTACAGAATGTGCCATTGGGATTGAATCGGGAGAAACCCGTGAAATCGCGATTTTGTCACGGGTTGGCAAACCAGTTTGTTTTGTGATTACCCATATTGATGAAAATGGGATGCTTTTATCCCGCAGGCTGGCGCAGGAGCGTGCCCGCGCCTGGCTGCTGGCGAATTTACAGCCAGGGGATGTGGTTCCGGCGTGTGTGACTCATCTGGAGCCATTTGGCGCGTTTGTGGATATTGGCTGTGGTGTGGTTTCGTTTATTGGAATTGAAAATATCTCAGTTTCCCGCATCTTCCATCCGCGGGAACGGTTCCATTGTGGGCAGATGATTTATGCAGCAGTGCTTGGCATAGACCCAGCACTGCGGCGTGTCCATTTGACCCATCGGGAACTGCTTGGCACATGGGAAGAAAACGCGGGCAAATTCCATGCGGGGGAAACCGTGCGGGGCATTGTGCGCAGTATTGAGGACTATGGTATTTTTATTGAGTTGGCGCCAAACCTTTCCGGGCTTGCCGAACGGCGGCATGGATTACGGGAAGGCGACCATGTTTCGGTTTATATCAAATCCATTCTGCCTGAACGCATGAAAATCAAATTGACGATTATTGACTGCCTGCGGCGCCCAGCCGGACCGCCGCAAGCACCGGATTATTTTATACAGTCTGGTCATATAGATACCTGGGTATATACGCCCGCTTGCTGCAAAACCAAATATATTGCAACCGAGTTTATCGGTCTGGCATAACGCGGAAAATACAGCTTCCAAATGGCGCAAGCTGGATATCCACAGCCCATTTATCGCCAGAGGGGCGGCAAAGGATTTTTGCTTCATTGATATCCCCAGCGCCGCCATAATGGATATAGTCGGAATTGACAAGTTCGCGCAGCGTCACCGGATGGTCAAAATACAGCGTATAAGAATGATAAGCTTTATCGGATAGGTTGAGGGCAATGGCCAGCCGGTCGCCGCCTGCGGCGCGCTCATAGGCATAAACTGCGTGCTGGTGGTCATTGGCCTGCAGCCAGTGGAAACAGCCTGGATGATATTCCCCTTCGTGCAGCGCGGGGCAGGAACGGTATAACCCGGCAAGCCCAATTAAGAACCGGTCAAAGCCCGAATGGATTGGATAGCGAAGCAATTCCCAATCCAGTTCGCGGTTTTCATCCCATTCCCGGAAAGAGGCAAATTCATTGCCCATAAAGCCCAGCTTTTTGCCGGGATGGGTATAAACCCAGGTATATAGGGTGCGGCATTGGGCAAATTTCTGTTCATAGCTGCCCCACATTTTATCCAGGATGGTTTTCTTGCCGTGAACGACTTCATCATGAGAAAGCGGCAGCAAAAACAGATTGTCATAAAAATAATTCATGGAAAATGTCAGTTTGTGATAATTTTCCGGCATATATCGTTCGTCAGGTGGCAGCTGGAAATATGCCAGTGTATCATTCATCCAGCCCATATTCCATTTATAATCAAACCCAAAGCCGTCGTACTGTACAGGCGCGGTAACTTTGATAAAATTTGTGGAATCTTCCGCAATCAACAGCGCGTTTGGATGCCGGTTTTTCAGCCCTTGGTTAAGCAGTTTCAGCGCTTCAATCGCGGTGCGGTTTTGCCCGCGAGCTTCATCACCCTGATAATAAATGATATTGCGCACCGCGTCAAATCGCAAGCCATCCACATGGCATTCTGTCAGCCAGAAATCTGCTGCCGATTGTAAAAAAGACCGGACAATGGGTTTGCCAAAATCAAAATTGCAGGAACCCCATTCACTGTATCCCAAATCCCCGTGAGATTCAAAAAGCGGTGTGCCGTCAAATTCAAACAGGGCAAAATCATCCGGAATAAAATGCACAGGCACAAAATCCATAATGACACCAATATTGGCTTTATGCAGTTCATTGACCAGCCAGCGGAAATCGTCTGGCGAACCATAGCGCGATGTCACACTGAAATAACCGCCTGTTTGATAGCCCCAGGAGCCGTCAAATGGATGTTCCGCCAGCGGCAGAAATTCCACATGGGTATAAAAATGTTCCTTGCAATAAATGATAAGTGATTGGGCAAGCTCACGGTAGCCGTAAAAGGAGCCGTCTGGATGCCGCCGCCAAGAACCAATGTGCATTTCATAAATATTCAGTGGGCGGTCATAATGCCCACTGTTTTGCGCATTGCGCCATGCGGTATCGGTAAACTGGAAACCTTCCCGCGGCGGGATGACTGATGCGGTGCTGGGGCGTACTTCGGTTTGCCGCCCAAAGGGGTCGGCGCGGTCACGTACACGCCCCTCGCCGCCCTCATGGATGCGGAATTTATAAAGCTGCCCAGGTTGGGCATTACCAATACAAACGGTATAAATGCCGCGTGGGTCGGTTTTTTTCATGGGGATTGGCTGCCAGCCATTCCATGCGCCAATTAAGGCGACAGATTGCGCCTGTGGTGCGCAGACACGGAACACAACACCATCTTTTGTATGATGTGCGCCAAAATATTGGTATGCGTCAAAGCCCGACCCATCAAAATAGGCGTCTGGGTATAATTTTCCCATGTAGAATCAATCCTTTCCAATTTGTTTGCTGTGCCGTTGGCACAGCAGCCCGGTGATGCCGCACAGCAGTGCGGGCAGCAGATAAATGCCCAGTACCCACACATAAAATGGTGCGGAATTTAACGTGGTGGAATAGGTATGGTAATCAAGTAGCACTGCCAAGGTAAAAACAACGATAAAAATAACAGATGCGGTGTAGAAAACCTGATGCCAGGACAAGCGTTTCATAGCAGTATCTCCTCAAAGCGCTTTTTTGATTTTTTCCCAGTAAGCGCGTGCAGCCTGTTCGGTTTTATTCTCCCCATATTCATAATAAGTACGTCCAGCAAGTGCATCTGGCAAATATTGTTGCTGCACCCAATGGTTTGGGAAGGTATGCGGGTATTGATAGGTCAGCCCACGCCCGAGCTTTGCCGCGCCGGTATAATGACAATCTTTGATATGAGCGGGGATATCGCCATAATCCCCATGGCGCACATCAGCAAGCGCCGCGTCAATACCGTTGATTGCTGAATTGGATTTGGGTGCGGTTGCCATCAAAATCACCGCCTGTGCGAGCGGGATACGCGCTTCGGGCATCCCAAGCTGGAATGCAGAATCCACACATGCTTTGACAATGGCAGCAGCCTGCGGATAAGCAAGCCCCACATCCTCACTTGCCATGACCAGCATCCGGCGGGCAGCGGAAATCATATCGCCAGCTTCCAGCAGGCGGGCAAGATAATGCAGCGCAGCATCCGGGTCAGAACCGCGTACCGATTTTTGGAATGCGGACAAGATATCATAATGCCCATCGCCATCGCGGTCATAACGCATATTGGAACGCTGTGCCACAGTCATGGCGTCATCAAGGGATATGGTACCATTTGCCGGGATGCTGGCACATAACAATTCCACGGCGTTTAGCGCTTTGCGCACATCGCCGCCACAGCTTTCCGCAATCAGTTTGTCCACATCATCCGCCAAGGTAAAGGTTTTATCTTCGGCGGCAATCCGGAATGCGCGCTGTACAGCGCGCAGCATTTCCGCCGGTTCCACCGGCTGAAACTCAAAAACCGTACACCGGCTGAGTACCGCGTTATAAACATAAAAATAAGGGTTTTCTGTGGTGGAGGCAATCAGGGTAACACGTCCATCCTCAATAAATTCCAAAAGGCATTGCTGTTGTTTTTTGTTGAAATATTGGATTTCATCCAAATAAATGAGTGCGCCATTGGGAGCAAGGAAGGTATCAAGTTCATCAATGATACTGCGGATATCCGAAATAGAAGCTGTTGTTGCATTGAGGCGGTATAATTTTTGTGCCGCTTGTTTGGCAATGATGGAGGCAACGGTTGTTTTGCCAACACCGGAGGGGCCAAAGAAAACCATATTCGGGATTTGCCCATGTTCCACAATACGGCGCAAAATCCCTTCCGGGCCAAGTAAATCCGGCTGCCCCACAACATCATCAAGGGTTTGGGGGCGGATACGGTCGGCTAAAGGCTGGTACATGACAGACAGACCTCCTTGGGATAGGGTTTATTTGATTATAACAGTCCAGCCAAACAAATACAAGGGGATAAAAAAATGTGCGGCATAGGCTTGCACCTGTGTCAGCCGGAAAGACAAAGTATAGTCAAAATCGTTTTTAACAAGGATTCCGTGTCGGACGAAACACATAGGCATTTTGTTATAATTCATTCCATAGAAAACTGTTTTTATGCAAACAGCAAAAATATACGTCAAGATTTATGTATATATTAAATAAAAATACCATTGTGTTTTTGTACGAAATGAATATAATAATACTTGTGAGATGCGAAAGCGGCTCACAGGAGAAACAGGTAAAATGTTATATGAAACAATGCCGATTGTATATCGAAAGGAGTGTAATCACAATGAAGAAAGCAAACTTTTTTGAAATGCTTTATGGCGCACAGTATGATTACCTGCGGGGTAACAGCTTAAAGGCGCGTTTTAACCATAAAGCAAAGTAACACAGTGTGATAATGCCCAAATGGGCAAAATAAGATGCCGCATAAACCGGGATGTAAAACGGTTTATGCGGCTCTTTCATTTGACGGAAAACGGGATATCAAATGGGTGCGCCCAACGCAGGCTAAGCTGGCTGCATATCAGCATCATCTGTGACGGGTCACAGCTGCCGGGTGCCCAGCTGAGTAAAAATTCCACACAGTTTTCTTCGGGTTCATGTGTCACGGAACCGCAATGGAATCCAGGGGTAAAATCGTAATTGGTGTAAACTTCGCCACTTGGCATCACAGTTTCACCGGTTTTCGCCAGGATATTTTGAATTTGCATATCTGGGGAAGCGGATAGTCTGCCTGCGGTCATGGTAAGACCTTCGGTTTCCGAGGTATATCGCAGTTTCAGGCACCAGTATTCCCAATCTGCTTCAGCGGTTAGGGTACTGCCTGGAATCGTCTGCCCGACTGCCGGGTGCAGTCGTTTACAGCTTGCAATGGCAAGCTGTCCGTCCGCGATCTGCTGAGGGGTGCTGTCCCATGTGCCTTGCGTCAAATCAAGCGTGATAGGGATAGACTGCTGCAATTCCTGTTTCAGATAAACATAAGGGATGTGCAGCATATATTTGCCGGGTTTGGCTTCGCCGAAATCCCAGTCATAGAAATACTGTCCTTCGGTTGGGTTGCTGGAAAAGATACATTCCCCTGTCAGGGTATGCCCGTCAGAGGCAGTCACGGTGATATTCGCTGTTTTGCCTTCCATATTGATGCCGCGGATAATGGATGTCAGCAGCGGCATATCGCCGGTGCTGAGTGGGTAAAGCCCAATGATAAGCCGTTCATTTTCCAGCCGCGGGATGGCAAGCATCCCACCGAGCGCCCCAAATGAAACATAATGTTCTTTTAGATTTTGCTGCCGGGTGCGCTGCATAGGCAGTTCATAGGTGCTGCCCATGATTTCGATGGAAAGCGTGAATGTTTTTTCATCTGTTGGGGCAGGATACTGCCCACTGGTTTTGACAATTATCCTTGGAGAGGGTTCGGTTTCAAGTGAAACCGAACTCCCTAACCGGATAGACTGCCCATCAGTAGTGGGAATAGATGCGAAATACAATGTATCATCATAAATGCTTGTTTCACTGCTGCGCAGACTGTCCCAGGTCTGCATATCGTCCACAGCGCATTCCAGGCGGAGGTATAAATAATCATCCAGCAAAAGGGTATCGGTAATCTGCCCGCTGCCATATTCAGTTTGGATGGGGATTGGCTGTGTAAGTGTATAAACCGGGATATCCGCATGGGCGCTGATGCCATAACCGGGCACAATGCCGAAATATTTCAGCACCGTATATGTACAGGCGGCAAGGGCAGCGATAATAAGCGCAAGCAGCAGCCCAAGCAATAAAGTGCGCAGTTTGCCAAGTGTACGCTGGTGACGTTTTTTCACGGTTTCATAGGGCAGGTTTAAGGAATCTGCAATTTCCTGCACGGTCATGCCATGATAATATTTCATCCGGATAATTTCCGCGTCCTGAGGCCTCAGGGCAGCAAGTGCCCGTTCAATATCAGCGCGGGTTTCCGCTTGGCTGATGGGGTTATCCGGGGCAGGCGCATGGTCTGGCAATGCGCTGGTTTCTCGGATGCTGTTAGCGCGGTAACGGCTGATGGCAAGGTTGCGGGCAATGGCGGTTAAAAACGTTGCCAGACTGCCTTTGCCGGGGTCAAAGCGTTTCCAGTGCAAATAGAACTGTGTAAACGTATCATTGATGCATTCTTTCACATCTTCTGGGTTTGCGATATATTGTTCCATCACATACCAAAGCAGGCCGGTATAATGGGTTACCACAAGGCACATACCAGCTTGGGGGTCTTGTTTGAGTAAATCGAGGATTTCCTCCTGCGGAGCATGGGGGAGGGATGTCTGCATCTGCCTATTCTCCTGACAAAATGGGGGATTTTTATATCCAAACTGAATCCAGCCAGATGGTTGTATTATACTTGCTCGTAAACAAATTTGCAAGGTCAGCATTTCACTTTACTTACAAATAAAAGGAAAAAGCCTCCAGTTTGAGAAAACCAGAGGCTTTTTGATGTGTTATGGGATAAAATTATTTATCAGCGTCTTTATCAGCGTCTTTCAGCATATCTTCCATGGTTTTGTAAGTATCCAGGTCGGTTGGTGCTTCAACCTTAACGCTGTCACCAGTTTCAGTGATTGCGCAGTCCATTACCATAGTCATATCCATGGTCTGACCCAGCATGGTCATAGACATATCCATATCTGCTTTCATATTGCCGATGGAATCGTCCTTTGGGGTAATGGTCATATCGCACTTGGTTAGCTTGACGTCAACATCTTCTGTCATGCCAGTGGAAGCCATAATCTTGCTGATGATGCCATTCATAGTATCTGCATCATAGGCAACGCTAAAGCTGCCGTCGCTGTTCTTTTTGATGTTGTTGAAGGCGGAAATCGGCATATTGCTGTTTGCCATCTTGGCCATATCCATAGCGGACAGGGTATCGCCAAAGCTCATCGGCATTACGATTTTATCTTCGCCGGTTTTCACATAATATTTGCCGTCGGCATAGTAAGCGGACATATCCTGTTCTTCTGCCTTGCCGTCGCCGCCAAGCGCTTCTGCCATGGTGACAGAACCCTTGCCGCTGATGGACATCTGGGATTTATCCAGGTTTTCCATATCCATTTTTGCTTTTGCGTCCATGTTCATTTTCATGGTCATCGCGTCAGTGCCATTCAGTTTTACATTTGCGTCCAGCGCTATGGTCATGCCCATATCGGTAATATCAGCCATTTTTTCATTCAGCGCATTAAATTCCTTGAATGCAGAGAATACAGCCTTGGTATCTGCGGATTTTGCGGAATCAATCGCGCCATCTGCAACAAGCTGGTCAAGCAGGGTGTCATGTGCGGCATCCTTTGGCTGTACAGACAATGCGGTGTAGCTCATGGCAACCACATGGTCACGCAGGAAATTTTCTGCATTGTAGTTTGCGGAATCAGCAACGCCTTTTTCTTCCGCGAACTTAATCGCGTCGTTAAACTGGAAGTCGACCGAATCGCCGCTGTCTTGATAGCCCAGCGAACGCAGCAGGAAGGTTGCATACATTTGGGCGGTGCAGGTGTCATCGCTGCCAAATGTGGTAGCGGAAGTGCCCGAAGTTAGGTTGTTTTCATACAGCCAGCCAACATAAGGGGAAGCCCAGCCTGGCACATCGGTAAATGGAGTTGTATAATTTTTCTCGGTTGCTTCTTGCTCGCCGCCGAGCAGTCTGACCAGCATCACAGCAGCTTCGGTGCGGCTGGGGGCGCGGTCAAGTTCATAGCCCTTATCAGTACCGCTGAACAGTCCCATTTGGTTGAGGGCGTCCGCGCAGCCAGTGAAGTCAGCAGCCGCGGCTGAGAAGGTTAGGCTTGTGGTCAGCGCTGCGCCAAGAAGCAGCAGCTTATGAGATTTTTTCATAGTGTTCAATCCTCCTTTAGGTTAACATGGACATTATAGCACACATCTCATGGGTTGTGTTCAAAATGTTACGAAAAAGACATAAAAAATTAAGGCCCGGGTAAAAATAAGAGCACAGCATATACAGCTATGAAAGATAAAGGGTTTCAAACCAGGAAGGGAGTTATAAATTATGGCAGATTTACGCAAATGCGCGGTTATTGGGGTTGGGTTTGTTGGCGCAACAGCCGCATTCACCCTGGCGGACAGCGGGTTATTCTCTGAAATTGTGTTATTGGATGCAAACCGAAAAAAGGCGGAGGGTGAAGCCGCCGACATCAGCCATGGCATTGCGTTTTCACAGCCATGCGTGGTGCGTGCGGGGGATTATGTGGATTTGGCAGGCTGCGGGCTGATTATCATTGCGGCGGGCGCCAACCAAAAGCCAGGGGAAACCCGTATCGAGTTGTTGGGGCGCAATAAGGCAATCCTGAAATCCATCATTGAACAAATCACGCCAGTCAACCGGGATGCCATTCTGCTGGTTGTGTCCAATCCGGTGGATATCCTGACTTATATGGCGCAGAAGCTGTCAGGGCTGCCCACAGGGCGCGTCATTGGGTCGGGCACGGTGCTGGATACCGCACGGCTCAAACATCTGCTGGGACAGCACCTGCATGTGGACAGCCGCAATGTCCATGCGTTTATCATTGGGGAACATGGCGACAGCGAACTGGCAGTTTGGTCGTCCGCCAATATTTCTGGGGTAGACCTAAATGATTACTGCCGCATTTGCGGCAAGGATGATTCCCGCGCCGCAATGGATCAGATCTATTATTCTGTGCGCGACGCGGCATATAAAATCATAGAAGGCAAAGGGGCAACCTATTATGCGATAGGGCTTGCCGTGCGGCGGATTGCCGAAGCGATTGTGCGGGATGAACATTCTGTCCTGCCGGTATCGAGCATGGTCAGCGGGCATTATGGCATATCCGGCTTGTGCTTAGGGATGCCCTGTATTTTGGGCAGTGATGGCGTACAGGATATCTTGGATATCCCGCTCAGCGAGGATGAAATGGCACAGCTCCAGTCCTCCGCAAAGAAAATGCGTGCGCTGCTGGATGAAATCGGGATGTGATTAACAGGCGGGAGGGGCAAAGCCTCCCCTCCCGCGCTTCCATCATGGCGGGCAAAAAATAAAAGCGTCCTTCTACCACCCATCTGGCAAGAACGCTTTTATCTTTACTTGAGAAGTTCCGCGAGCAGCAACACCTTGTCCACATTTCCTTCAACCTTGAGTTTTCCATCGGCAAAAGCAGTTTGTGGGCTGAGTTTGCCGCTTAGAATTTTTTCAAAATTGGTTTTGGTGATGGTGATTGCCGCATCACGGTCGTTATACTCATATGGCATAACCGAAAGAACACCGTTCAGGATTTCGATATAGAATACGCTGGTAATCTTGCCAGACAAATTCACCTGGATTGCCAATTTGCCGCCAGTTGCAGCAAAATCCTTATCGTTCAGGCGGTTATGTACTTTTGTGATTAACTGTTCCACAGTCATTGCGTTTCACGCTCCTTGATAATATCTTAACGCAACTATTATCTTACATTCCAGCCGGAATTGCAAGTCTTTTTTACAAAACGCATAACTTTTGTAGTGAAATCAGGTTTTTTTCACAAATTGATTGCCACATTTGGGGCATTTAATGTTAATTTTCCCTTTGCCGCGCGGCACGCGCAGCCAGGTTTCACACTGGATGCATTTGTAATATTTGTGAGTTTTGCTGTCATGC
>ERZ777306.5024-NODE-5024-length-11168-cov-5.009268_pt1 | contig 11168 bp, 12 predicted proteins | sample MGYA00374966_ERZ777306 | MGnify/ENA primary metagenome ERZ777306 (study PRJEB29329, sample SAMN06343882) | mouse gut metagenome | isolation source: Mouse cecum | place: Austria: Vienna | collected 2014-11-15 ...
CGTCTTTCTCTTCTTCTCTCCCCTGTATCTTTGGTAATTCTATGATATGGATTTCGAGTAGATCTGTCAAGATTATTATTCTGTCCTTTTCCTCAATTATCTTCCATTTGGTATGGTATTCTAATTCTTCTAGTCCTTTTATACTAAAATTAGCAATTAAAATGGATACCGTCTTTTTTAGTTTGGTATATGGGTCGCCTTTATGGATAGAGCCTTGAAACATCTTACTCCAATAAAAAAGGATACGCGCAATCAGTGCGTCATGGTCTACCATTTGCATTTCTACATTACAATTCTCTTCTCCGTTAATTTCGGCTCGTACATCTAAAATACTTTGCTTATCTCGTGGCTTATTCCTTTCTAATATTTTTGTTTTACTTAGGTCAATCGTTTCAATAGATTTTCCTAAGATATACTCCAAAAAGTCTTTGGTAATTTCCTTACTTTCCTCTCTTCCAAACAATCTTTGAAATACGATGTCCAACGTTGGTGGTAGATACCTTCTTTCTAAAATTTCTTTTGGCTTATTTTCTATTTGCATATTTATTTCTCCTTTTTCGTTTGTTTAGGCATGAGAAATAGCCCTATCCGAGATAGGTTGATTTTTTTATTTTTTTGATTTTTATTCTCTCTTTTGGAAAAATTTTCAGATATCTTTTTTGATTTCAATCCATTTATGAATAAAGTTTTTTAGATTAGTTTTATGTCTTACTATTAACTGCCTTTTATTATTAAACAACTTTTTACTATATTTGTCAATATTTTCCATATTCTTTCTATATAAAAACAGACAAACTCATTTTCTGAATTTGCCTGTTTCTGTATTTCCTACATTTCTTTTTTCTCATAGAAATGACAAGATACTCGATAAGAGATCGTATATATGATAGCAATAAGAAAGATTAACAGAAATGGTGCTACAATTTCTAGTAGGTTCCCATACAAAAGTCCATCACTGAATAATCCTAAGTGTTCTCCTAAAGAAATTAGCCCACCTAATCCAAATGCCACAACAGCTATAATAATGAACATTTGAATTCTGCCTTTTTCTGCACCAGATTTAATCACGCAAGGAATTTGAAAAGATGTTACAAGGGTAATTCCAAAAATGCTTCCGATTGCAAGCATTGCAATATCTGCAAAGTTTGGTAATCCTTTCTGTAATGCAAGTGTTAGAATAACCGTTACTACCATTCCTAAGATTGCGCCTAGTATTGTTGCAATTCCTACTAACATATATTTTGCTAGAACTACCTCTTTTTTGGTTGCTGGAAATGTTAAAATATATTTATCTGCATTTGCTAATTCGTCATAGCTAAAGGTTCCCATTGCAACCATTCCAAACCCTAATGTTATCATAACAATGAGCATACTGGTTGCTTCGGAAATACTTTCTTGTGTGATGGCAGTAAGAATAAAGATAAACAAAAATGCAATTAATGTTTTCTTATAATTTTTTAATTGTAATAAGTCTTTTATTATTAAACCTTTGATTACTTTCATTTATTTTTCCCCCTTAATATAGAGTAGCATAATCTCTTCAATGCTTGGTTTATCCATAATCGCAACATCATATTTCTTTTGAAATGCTACTTTATCTTCTACTAAAATTTCATATTCATAACGATTTTTCTTCATACGAATGAAATCCTTTGGATCAATTTTTTCAAATTCTTCTTTTGCACATTTTGCAATTCCATATTTCTCTAATAATTCGTCTCTTGTCTTATTTAAGATAATCTCTCCTTGGTTAACAAACACAATATAGTCTGCAATATGCTCTAAATCCGTGGTAATATGGCTTGATACAAAAATGCCATGTTCTTCGTCTTGAATAAACTCTTGGAAAATATCTAAAATTTCATTTCTTGCTACTGGGTCTAAGCCAGACGTTGGTTCGTCTAGAATGAGTAGCTTAGGATGATGGGAAAGTGCAACAGCTAGTTTTAATTTCATTTTCATACCACTTGAGTATTCCTTTGAAATCTTATCTTTTGGCAACTGAAATTTCTCTAAATAAGTAAAATATTGCTCTTCGTCCCAGTTCGTATAAATGTTTTTCATGGCTTTGTTAATATCTTTTGGTGTCAAATATTCAGATAAAAAGCCATCATCTAGCACCACTCCAATTTCTTCCTTAATTTGCTTTTCTTCTTTTTGATAATCTTTCCCGAGTAATTTAATTTCTCCACTGTCTGGATGGATTAAGTTTAACATGGCTTTAATGGTTGTACTCTTTCCAGCTCCATTTTCTCCAATTAAGCCCATTATCATACCTTTTGGTAAGGTAATGTTAATCTGGTTTAGGCAAAATCCTGCATAATTTTTACTTAAGTCTTTTATTTCAATCAATGGTTCCATTTTCGTTATCCTCCTCATAAATAATCTCTAACATATTTTCTATCTCTTTTTTCGAGATATTGCTAATTTTGGCTATTGCCACTGCGGTATCCAGCAGTCCTTCTATTTTCTGTAATTGTTCTTCGCGAATGAGTTCGATATTTTTACTGGCTACATACGTGCCTTTTCCTGGAATTGTTGTTACATAACCTTCTCGTTCTAATTCTTCATACGCATTTTTGGTTGTAATAACACTGATACGCAGGTCTTTTGCTAATGTTCGGATAGATGGCAGGAGTTCTCCTGTTTTTAATTCATTGGACACAATTTTATTTTTTATCTGTTCTTTGATTTGTTCATAAATAGGTGTATTGCTTGAATTACTGATAATAATATCCATCGTTCCTCCTTGTTTTCAGATTGTATATATACAGTATATACAGTTGTTTTTCTTTTGTCAATCCTTTTTGAATAATTTTTTCAATGTCTTTAATTTTCTTGACATTTTACCGCGCAGAAAGTATAATGGAATTCGTGTTTTTAGTACACATTTGGTTATGGTACGGGAGTGTATTACTCTCCTGTATTCATAATATAGGATGTTGCAATCAGCCCCAGTCTTTTTAGGAGGCATCGAATGCGTTTACGCTTACACAAGAAGTTACTCGCACTCGTGCTGGCAACGGTGATTTGTCTGTTTCTGATGGTCCCCGCTTCGGCAGCTACCAAACAGGACGCTGCTGTCGCTCCGCCCTATGAGCTCTCTGTTCCCGCCGACAACTCTGTCGACGCGTACCGTGCTCACGACGGAATGTCCGCACATTCTCGGCATCCCAAATCGACCTCGGCACGTTCTCGGCTTTCGCGGTATCCGCAGAGTCGTAGAATTGTTTGCGACCATCAGCAGTACCTGCAAAATCGCCCTCCCGGCGAAGTTTGTGGCTAAGCGGTTGGCCGCTCGGTATCCCAACTACAACTGAATAAATAAGTATCCGCTTAGGCTGAATGCACATTCTATGGGTGGAGAGGCGATTCTAACGCTTCTCCACCCGCTCTTTTTTGATAGCAAAAAAGCAACTAGATTTCTCTAATTGCTTTTCTTTTTTAATCCATTTCCACCAATTCATATTCTTTGGAGCCTACTCCAATCTCTGCTGCCGCGTCAATGGTGTGGGTTCCATGCCTTGACTGAATTCTTTCCCATAAATGTTCTCTTCCTGGATCTTCGGATTTACGAACTAGGTCGATACACGCTTGGTCAAGTGCAACTGGATCAAGCGAAGCAAGAATTCCAATATCTTGCATACATGGGTCTTCTGCAATCGCACAGCAATCACAATCCACTGACATATTGCACATAATATTGACAAATGCCATATTTCCTTTGAAATACTGTACAATGGATAACGCACTATCTGCCATTGCTTCTAAAAATTCGTCCTGCTCTGCCACATTGTCCCATAGTTTATATTGGTCTTTTGTTTTTCCTGCTGTGTGAATCCACGCTTTTCCGGCAGAAGATGCACAACCAATGGATAACTGTTTAATCGCTCCTCCATAGCCACCCATTGGATGACCTTTGAAATGGGATAGTACTAGCATGGAGTCATAATTGGCTAGATTTTTTCCGACAAAGTTTTCGTGAATTATCTTTCCATTTGGAATTTCAAAAACTAGATCTTCTGGTTCTGCGTCCATTAAATCTACTCCAAAATATCTGCTCCACCCATGCTCTTCTAATAACTGTTTATGCTTATGTGTCTCGTTTCTTGCCCCTTCATAAGCCGTATTGCATTCTACAATCGTTCCGTTTACTTCATCAACCATTGGTTTCATAAATTCTGGATGAAGATAGTTTTGGTTTCCTTTTTCACCAGAATGTACCTTGACTGCCACTCTTCCTGGTAATTCTTTTCCAAGTGCTTTGAACATCCTTACCACATTTTGTGGTGTAATTTCCTTACTAAAATATACCTTTGCTTTTTCCATCTCATTCTTCCTTTCTTTTTTCCTTTTCTTATATATATCATTTAGGGTATAGTCTTCGTCAAGTCTTTTTTCAAATTTTTTTCTTCTTCTTTTTTCTCATTTCTAACACATACCAGCCCACACCAAGCATCGTTCCAATTAGGATAATAACAAACCCCTGCCAGTATTTTTCTTTTTGTTCTTCCTCTGTCTTTTCTTCTGTCGGCATTTTTTCACTCGCATGGCTGGTACTTAACTTTTCAATCTCATAAGCTTCTTTTACCTTTTCTATCATTTGTGCCTGCTCTTCTTCGTATGCCGCTTCTTCTTCCACATTTCGTTTATATACCTGTATTTTGTATTCTTTTTTTGCTCCACTTGGTGCCGTTACACGAACCGTAATGGAATTATTTCCTTCTTGTAGATTTTCATTTCCCTCGATGGCTACAATGGCACTTTCTTGCTCTGGGATGGCTAATAGTTTGACAGTTGTTTGTGCATTTCCAATCTCTGCGGTATAACTGGTTTGAGAAGCCATAAAAGGTGGGTATAGTAAGGTGTCTTCGATAGCTAGTGTTTCTAGATTTGTATTGATTTCTCTTTGGGTATCTTCTACTTCTGGTTCTGCTGGCAGTGTGGTAACTTGCTCCTGGATTTCCACTCTTGTTTCTTCGGATAGCACTGTAAATTCATTTCCCGTTCCGTCATAAAGGGTTCCTTCTGCTGAAAAACTGACATTTCCTGCCTCTTTGCTACGGAAACGAAAGCGAACAAATTCACCTGTTTTTGGCATACTTCCACCTTTACTATCATACCAGATATATTGGATGCGATTGTCTACCACATGGATATTATCTTTTTTCTGTGAAATCCATTCTAGTTTCGACGTATCCCAATTTAGGGTAATTTCGCATGCTGCCATGTTCAGATTTTCTACTGCTATCCCAATTTCAATTTCTTCGCCTACTTCTATGGTTTCATTTGAACTAACGACAACTAATTTGGTTTCTTGCTGTGCTTGGCATTTTCCGCTAAGCAAAAACAAAATAGCCAAGATGATTGCAATCCCAATTCTAATTTTCTTCATTCTTTTTCTCCTTTACTTTTGCTGGATTCTCTCCATTTCTAGAATATGCCTTTGAATGAATAATAAGTCTAAAGCTGTTGGTTTTCTTCCGTCTTTGCGGATATTACTTGCTTTGCAAAAAATAGCATCCATTCTTTCCATTTCCAAAATATGTCTTTGAATAACTAATAAATCTACACTTGTAATTTTGCCATCTCCATCTGCATCTCCATATAGGATGACTGTATATTGTTTTAAGATAGCCTCTCCTTCTTTGATACGAATTTGGCAACCCGTTCCTACCAAGTCGTTCTCTTGTAATACTTTTTCCTGATAATTGACCATCTCAATTTCTAACGCAGTGGAGATTTTATCTTTGATTTCTGCCACCGTATTCTCGCTTGGTTCTATTCCAGTTAGGATTTCATTTTTCACTTGAAGCGATGAGTCGAAAGAAATTTCATTTTCTTCCAAGGCTCGTACAACAAATACTTTCGTTTGTGTTTGAATTTCTGGATTTTCTTTTGCCCTTGCTACAATGATGGTTCTTCCTTCTTTTCTTGCCAAAATTTCTCCTGTTTTTGAGATACTGGCAATTTCTGGGCTAGTGCTTTCAAATTCAATTTGTGGCACATCTGCATCTTCTGGCAATACATTTGCTTGCACCTGCATTGCTTCCCCTACCTGTAGATAGATCTGTTGTGGTAGCATTTCAATTCCCGCTACTTTTGTTACCACTGTTACCTCAATTTGGCTTGCCACATTATTTTCCACTGCTTTTACCGTAATGGTAGTTTTTCCAGAACGGATGGCTTGAATTTTTCCAGTGCTGTCTATTGTCGCTACACTTGGATTACTCGACCTATATTGGATTGGACGAGTACATGCCTCAATTGGCTCTATTTTGACTTGTACTTTTCCTTGTTCTCCTTTGTTTAAGGTAGTTTTGTCCATACTTAACTGGATGCGCTCAATTTGTGCCATGGATACTTCTGCTAGATAAGTGTTCGATAAATACCCAATGATACCATTTTTTAGTTGCACACGTGCCCATTCTGCTCCTCTTTCCATTCGTGTCATTTCATTGTCTTTTTCGATGGTTGTTATAATTTCATACGAAGTGCCTGGTCCAGTTCGCAAGTTGACACGGCTTCCGTGTGCACACTACTTTGGTATGGTCTGCTTGAAATCCTGCTTGGTTAATGTTTGGACTCGGTATTGGGACTTCTGGCATATTGTTATATACTGGAATGAGGAATGTCATATCTAAATCTAATAATCCGCTTTTTTGATAGCCGTTATAAATGGATTTTGCTTCACTATACGGTGCTAGCACATTAGTCATATATTGATGGGTAAATAGGTTTCCATTTCGATCATCATTAACATCAAACTTTTGCAAGTAGATGGTATTTTGTCCTACGTTGATATAACTTGCTCCAATAAAGATGCTGCCTCCTGTAATCGCTTTTTCTTTTGTATTCCAAGGAATATGGTACTTGTCTTTTTTATCTTGGCTAGCTCCTTTTCCATCTCGTGCATATTGCAGTCCGTTTTTTATGGCTCCCATTGGCTCGGGAGAACTGGTTGCTCCAATGTTATAGAAATTATATAAGCCTTCAAAACCTGGAACTGTACCACTGATAGAACTATGAGATAAAAATGGTCCTACCTCTTGTTTAATACGAGAGGCTAAGTGGTAAGGACTAACACCAGAAGTTTGGGCTGCTCTTAGAATTAAATCTGCATAAGTTTCTGCCATATGAATCCAATTTCCCGACGAGTCGACATAACTTACTTTTGTTTGGTAAAATTCGGTTCCATAGAGGATTTTGTCGGTTCCTGTTAGGCTATTGCTATGAGGTTCATAGGATAATGTTTCAAATTGAAAAATGCGTGCTTCATATAAAAAGTTACGCGGATCCATACAATATTGTACGGCTTCTTTCGAACTGTCTACCCATCCACGGTCTACTTCTACATTGTATTGTCCTGGTGTCGTGTTTTTCCAAGCATCTGAATAGTTTTTGGGTACCAAGTTTTTTCCAAATTGATTTTCTTGTTGAATTACATAATTCCAATCTAAGTTCGTATACAGTGCTTTGAATTTCCAATTCGGATGTTTTTTCTTGAGTTCTGTTAAATACCCTTGATAACTGCCTGGAAATTGATCAATTCCTTCATATTTATTGGATGCTTCAGAAGGAAAAATTTGCCCCCATCCCCAAATGCAAAGCCAAATGATAGCCAGTATGCCAGTCCATACAATGATTTTCTTCATGTTACAAACTCCTTTCTCTTGCTTTCACAATTAATCTTTTGGACGAATTGTTCGTACAAGTAATGAGGGTAATCTCTCTTTTTCCTCCGCATATCTGCATCCAGAGGGCTTACATCGTCTGGTAATACTGTATATTTGCGATAAATCTCATAGGGTACTTTTCCTACCTTTCGGTCAGATACGGTTAATTCATCTCCAATTTCCAAATTTTTTAGATGATAAAACATGTTCTTATTTCGTGGTGCATTGTGCCCTGCAACAGAACAGTTTCCAATCTCATTTGGATTGGTTCCCCAAAATTTGGCAACTGCTTTATTCAAAGAGTTTTTGGTGCATTTTTCTAAAATGTATGTTTCTAGTCTGATGGCTGGTATTTCCAACTTTGCTGCTACAGCATAGCCTTTGTATTTATCCACAATTTCTTCTTTGGGATATACAATTGTTTGAATTTGCAAAACTTCTGGCTCTTCTTGCCATTTTTCCTCCTGTAAAATATCTGTTTTTTCTTCTTGTTTACTTTCTTGTACCTCTTTCCATTCTTGCCACCCAACTGCTGCCATAATTCCTAGGATTGTAGCGACAAGTACTACAATTCCCATTTTTCTTACGTTCATTTTCTCTCCTTTTATGTATAAGATAGGAGAAAATCCTTTCTCCTTCTTATTTTTCTTTTGTTATTTCTTCTTGGTAACAGCTAAATAGCTGATGAATAAAATGGCAACAACTCCTATGGCTGGGCCATAGATATTAGCTCCTGTTTTTGGTAGTTTACTTGGTTTTTCTTCTGGCTGTGTCTCAGTTTCTGATTCTTCTGGTGCTGGCGTCTGTGGTGTTTCTGGTTCTTGCACAGGTGGGGTAATTTCTGTTTCCTTTTCTAATACTTGAAACGGAATAGCTTGTTCAGCAATAACTTGGTCTCCATTATCTCGGTCAATTAACTTTAAGGTAATGGTATATTCTCCTGCATCACTAAACGTTGCTCGTGTTTGCAATACTTGCGAAACATCTTTTCCACCAATCTTATATCCTTGTGCATCTCCCCATCCACTTTGGATAATGTCGTGTTCTAAATCCTGTGTATCAGTGGCGAGTAGCTTTACAGTTGCTCCCGCTGGTGTTGTTGCACTTGCAACTAATCTAGCGTGTTCATATGGTTTTCCCATTGTAGACCCATACGAAAGTGTCATTGCTTTTTCTTTTCCTTTAACGATTTCTCCTTCTGCTTCTAGTTTGATGGTGTAATCTACATATTCTGGCTCTACGGTAACATTCTTCACAATTGGTGTGGTAATATCGTCAAGTGTGGTAACAGTGCCACTTTCTACAGCTCCTAATCCTTCTGCTGTAATTCCAAATTCAGTTGGATTTGAAGTAATTAAGTCTGCTTTTGCTTGGAATGTTACACTCATTCCAGTTCGTGGAGCCGTTCCTCCTGTCGTATCATGGAAATTTACTCTTACTTTGGTGTCTAAGTCGTTGGCTGTTCCTCCGTCTGCTTCGATGTATTCAAAAATATTTTTGTCATAGGAAACATCGAAAGTATAGGAAGATAAATCTTTTCCAAATGTAATGGATACCACCACTTTTTCTCCTGGTCTTACGGTTGTTTTGTCAGTTTCTACTTGAATGGTATCTAATGCTGCTGCAAAACTGTTTCCTGTCCAAAGTGTTAGCATAAGAATTGAAAAAATGGCTAACATACTAATGATTTTTTTCATCAAAAATCCTCCTTTATTATTTTTTTCTTTTTTTAGTATGTTTCTTTTTTCTTGGTATTATGTATCTTGATTTTAACAATTTTTACTTTTTTGCAGCAAAAAAGCAGAGGACCTTTTCTTGTCCTTTGCTTGTATTTTATCCGATTTTTTAGTTCGTAAATTTTGCGAGCAATTTTATCATAAAGTCTTTTGGTAATTTTGTATAGAATATATTGGATGGGATGGAAAGCGATGTAGATTTCGCCAATGAGTTCTACAAATTCTCCACCAAATCCCTTTTTGAAGCGATATAAACCTCCTTCTTTTCCTTGGTCCATACATACACCACGGAAATCATAAAGTTTGCAATCATGGCTTTTGGCAAGTCTTATCATTTCCCATTGGAGTAAATAGGTTGCCATACAGTTGCGGTGCTCATTTCCACTTGCCCCATAAAGATACCACATTTTATTTCCATATTGAATGGGCATAGTTCCTGCTACTGGCTTGTCTTGGTAATATGCTATGTAAAGATTGGCTTCTTCTGGGAATTCTCTTAATATGGTGGCAAAGTATTCTTTTGGTCGAATACGAAAATGGTCTCTTTTGCCTGTCTCTTGCATCAACTGATAAAATTCGTCCAAGCCTTCTTCTTTTCGTTCTTTGACCACAACGCCCTTTTTGATGGCTAGTCTTATATTATATCTCGTTTTGGAAGAAAAGTTTCGAAAAATCTCTTCTTCCGTTCGGTTTTCTAAGGCTAATCTGAAATTATGTCTGGCTTGTATTTCTTGATGGAAATTCACTGCCTTACTATAGATCTGGTAATTTAGTTTTTTGGCTAATTGGATAAATTCCTCATCTTCTTTTTTTATATTTGGTTCCAGAATAGCCACAAATGCTTTATATTTTCGCGCCATTTTTCGCATTTGCGTTGTTAGTTCTTGAAAGATTTCTTCTTGATGGATATCTCCAACTGGTCCTCGTGGCACATACATCAGATTACCAAAAAGCGGAACTTTACGAATTAAAATACTCATACTGGCTTGTATGTTTCCTTGTTTGTCTTGTAAGGCAATGATTTCATTTTTCCAATATTCTTTTACATTGCCCCATTTCATCGATTGCTGGAAATCGCATAATTCGTGATTTTGAATAAAGTTTTCATATGTTTCTAAGTTTCCCATAAAAAATCCTCCTAATGAAATTGTATCCAATTTATATCTGGAGTTTTTTAATAAGAACTTACAGTTGTCTTACTCTTTTCTTACCAATTACTTAATTTTTTCTTACCGAAAAAAAGATGCAAGTAAAATTCTTGCATCTTTTCTATTGGGGTAATTCACTTATTTTCAAATCTGGTTTTGCAATATATATCGTATCTTTTTCCTTTCCCGTATTGTATTTTACAATAGTAGAAGTATCATAATAGTAGAGAGTTGCTCTTCCATTTGGTGCAGTTTTTTGTTGGATAATTCCACTTTCTACATCTTGTTGTGCTTTTACTAAAATATCTTCGGCACTAACCTCTCCTGTTTTTAAGGCTGTGTCAAAATTAATTGTTTGTCCTTTTCTTACGATATCTGCATCGCCTCCATAGGTGTACACATTATATTCATATCCTTCTTTTTTCGTTAATATCGAATAAATTTCCCTGTCTGTTTTGTTTACGATTTCACGGAAATGGATTTCAAAATCCATTGTTCGGATATGTACGCTTTCTAATTTTGGAATTTCTGGTGTTTTATCAATCCTTCGATATGTTAATCGTATTACTTGCCCTACTGTATACTTGTTGTAGTCCCAAGGCTCTTTT
>ERZ777306.5026-NODE-5026-length-11158-cov-35.746465_pt1 | contig 11158 bp, 9 predicted proteins | sample MGYA00374966_ERZ777306 | MGnify/ENA primary metagenome ERZ777306 (study PRJEB29329, sample SAMN06343882) | mouse gut metagenome | isolation source: Mouse cecum | place: Austria: Vienna | collected 2014-11-15 ...
GGGGCTAACGTTGTTGACACCGCTAAAGCGGCTGTGCGCTAACGCGTGGAGCCGCCAACGTATTTTTTTAACATTTCAACCGGGTTTTGCTACTGACCCCTAATACCTGCCCTTGCCCCATCCACAACCCAACGCGTTAGCGTATAGCCGCCCTGGCGGCGTATACAACGTTAGCCTATGGTAAGAGCCGCGTTAGCGGTTCGCAGCCATAGGTCAAGAGGACAAAACCCCGCGAGGCCCGGCGTAGCCCGGCGGCTTACTAAAACCCTAATGAAATCCCCAAAAACATACAAATCCCTCTGTCGCCGGGCTACGCCGGGCACAACGTGAATATATACCATCATACCCCAGCCTGCGAACCGCTAACGCGGCTCTTGGATGGGGCTAACGTTGTTGACACCGCTAAAGCGGCTGTGCGCTAACGCGTGGAGCCGCAAACGCAACACCCAATGAAGCGCCATATCATCAACACTCTGGAATTGCCGACATACCCCTCCGACCAATCCCTTGTCAAACACTCTCACTACAACGATACCAATACACTGACCCGACTACACTCTCTACTCCGCCACCACACACCCCAAAAACAACCCTAACCCGGTGGCTACAACTGCAACCCAACACAAAATTTTTAACAATTCAACCGGGTTTTGCTACTGACCCCTTATTGACCCGGAATAAATAGTACACTTCCGAAAAGAAATGACGGCTGATAATCGCTTGATTATCAGCCGTCATTCAGTACCCGGACCCGGGATCGAACCGGGATGGATTGCTCCAACGGTGTTTGAGACCGTCGCGTCTACCGATTCCGCCATCCGGGCATGGTCAGGTAGATGTATGTGCTTTTGTGGCGGCAAAGGTAATAATTATTTTTGAGAAGTATGAATAATTGGTCCATTAATTGCATCGTCAAGCAAAAAATAAGAGAATTTTGGATTTTTTTTGGATTGAATGCAACGTTTTGGCATAAAGCTACGTCATTATAATAAACAATCATGCCGACGCCAGTCGCATAAAATCATCATAGGATATGAAGAAAGTTATTTTTACCGTAATTACAGGAGTTTGTATTATGGCAGGGGCCAGCTCCTGCACCAGAGTTGTAGCCGCAAGTCGCAATTATGTAACGCGCCAGGTGGAGACAGGCAGTTTCAACGGCATCTCCACAAGCAATTCGGTCGATGTGGTATACACACAGTCGACAGGTAGCCCGCGCGTCGAAATATATGCTCCGGATAATGAGATTGACAGGATTACCGTAGAGACACGCGACGGCATACTCCGCGTAGGCATAAAGGGCGATAATAACCATAAGGTATGGGGATCGGCAAAGAGAGAGGTGCGTGTGTCGGCTCCGGCGGTAAACAGCCTGGAGGCGTCGAGCAGCGGCGATATCATACTCAAGAACAGCTTGACATCAAATGGCAATATCACAATAAGCGTAAGCAGCAGCGGCGATGTCATCGGCGACAATATATCCTGCACCGGGAATATTGATTTGTCGGCGTCGAGCAGCGGCGACATCAAGGCGGGAAATATGAAGTGTCGTAATCTTACGGCATCGGCCTCGAGTAGCGGTGATGTGAAAATCGGCACTCTATCGTGTGACAACTTTACAGCATATGCAGGCAGCAGCGGCGATGTGGTGGTACGGATGCTTACCGCACAGAATGTGAAAGCCAATGCCAACAGCAGTGGCGACGTGAAACTCTCGGGAACATGTGTCAATGCCGAGCTGAATGCCAGCAGCAGCGGTTACATCAATGCCTCGGGCCTGAAGGCAAAAAACATCAGCAAGAGCGAGAGCAGCTCGGGCTCTGTAGTCTACGGCAATTAACTGTATACTTAGACAAGACGAACCACGGTGCAGTGTCCGGGAAATGGGACACACCGTGGTTCGTTTTTTTATTTCAGAGGCTATTACGGAGGTTCAGGCTTTGACGATAAGGACTGTAGTGTAGGCTATATACATCAACACGAGTATGATGCCTTCGATGCGGGTGATGGTGCGATGGCGGATAATCCATCCGAAGAGCCAGAATAGGAGGGCGGCTCCGGTCATCACGAGTAGGTCGAGATTACCTATCGAGCCGAGTGGCAGAGGGCGTATCACCGCCGACAGGCCAAGCACGAAGAATATGTTGAACAGACAGCTGCCTATTACATTGCCTACAGCCAGGCCGGGGCGCCCTTTCGTGGCCGCCACTACCGAAGTGGCAAGTTCTGGCAGAGATGTGCCCGCAGCGACAATGGTAAGACCGATTACAGCATCGCTTACTCCCATGGCCCGGGCAAGCGACGATGCGCTGTCAACAAAGATATCACCTCCCCATACGAGGGCTGCCAGGCCGAGCACAATCATGCCGCAGGCCTTCCACATCGGCACCGGCACTTCCGGTCGTGAGGTTTCCGGGCGCGGCTCGGGCTCGGAAGGAGATGGCGCGGCTTTTGCGATGGAGAAAGTATAGCGCATGAATATGGCGAAGAAGAGCAGCAGCAGGATACCGTCGACGCGTGTCACCATATCGGTCACATCTCCATCGAGGAGATGTCCGTTGCCACATGCAAGCAGTGCCACGGAGGCGAGCACGACAAGCGGTATCTCGTTGGTCATTATACTGTGTTCGACCTTGATGGGCCTCACCATGGCCACGATGCCGATAATCATCAGCACATTGAAGATATTGCTGCCGACCACATTGCCTATGGCCAGTCCGGCACTGCCCTTTATCGCCGACATCACGCTAATTACCAGTTCGGGCGCCGATGTGCCGAACGCCACGATGGTAAGGCCTATCACAAGCTCGCTGATACCGAAGCGCTTGGCCACTCCGGAGCCTCCGTCGGTAAGCCAGTTGGCCCCAAGGAGTATCATCGCCAGTCCGGCGACAAGCAGAAGGATATCGAGTAACATAAGATTTTATTTTCGTGGATAGGTAGTCAAACGGATTTCATCCTTTTATGGATGTATAACTCCGCAGAGGGCACCGGCGTTCACTCCTTGTCGATTTTCTTCAGGTCGGGGAGAAATGCGGCCACGATGCCAAGCAACGGGAGCAGAGTGCTTATCTCGAACACGAAATATATGCCACGAATGTCGGCCAGCCATCCGAAGAATGCAGCCCCGACACCTCCGAGACCGAACGACAGGCCGAAGAACAGTCCGGCAATCATACCGACTTTACCGGGTTTCAGCTCGGTGGCATACACAAGTATGGCGGAGAATGCCGAGGATATTACCAGCCCCACGATGATGGCGAGTATTATGGTGAGAGTGAGTCCGGCGTAAGGCATTGCTATGGCAAACGGCGCCGCACCAAGTATGGAGCCCCATATCACGTATTTGCGTCCGATTTTGTCGCCAATATATCCTCCGGCGATTATGCCAATCGCCGATGCGGCAAGAAACGCGAAAAGGGCTATCTGAGAGTATTGTATCGACACCCCGAACTTGTCGATAAGAAAGAATGTGAAGTAGCTCGTCATGCTTGCGAGATAGAACTGCTTGGAGAAGGTGAGCACTACCAGCACTGCAAGAGCCATGTTTATGCGCCGCTTGCTCAGATGGTCTACCACAGAGCGGACTTTACGTCGCTGCCCGGATATATTGTTTACAACGCGTTTATACCAGCGCCCTACCCGCGTAAGAATTAGAGCACCCATTATAGCCGCCACGGCAAACCATAGCACCGCAAGACGACCGTGGGGGAGAACAATCAGCGCTGCGAGCAATGGGCCTATGGCCGTGCCGCCGTTGCCGCCAACCTGGAATATCGACTGAGCGAGGCCTTTCTTGCCGCCGGCGGCAAGCTGTGCCACACGCGACGCCTCGGGATGGAAGATGGACGACCCTATGCCTATCACCGAGACGGCTCCGAGCATGGCGGCGTAGCTGCCGGTAAATGCGAGCCATATGAGACCGGTAAGGGTGAAGCACATGCCGGCAGCGAGTGCGTAAGGGCTGGGGCGCCGGTCGGCGTACATACCCACAAAGGGCTGCAACAATGACGATGTGAGCTGAAACACCAGAGTGATGACTCCAATCTGTATGAATGACAGCCCCATCTCTTCTTTTATTATCGGATAGATTGACGGTACGATGCTCTGTACCATGTCGTTGAGCAGGTGGGCTATGCTTATGGCAAACAGTACTCTGAATGCCGTGCGGGATTCTTCCTGTCGTGATGTCGGATTCATATAAATTTAGACAATCTCTTATTTTGCCGGCAAAATTAGTTAATTTTGCGGAAATTAAAGACAATACGGAGAATGACATATCAATATAGCACACAAGGCACATGTTCGCGCCTTATAGAAATCGAACTCGACAACGGAGTAATAAAGTCGGTGTCATTTACAGGAGGATGCCATGGCAATCTTCAGGGCATCTCTTCACTTGTATGCGGCATGACTCCCGACGAGGTAATCGCGCGTCTGGGGGGCATACGCTGCGGCGGCAAGGACACCTCGTGTCCCGACCAGCTCGCCAGAGCTCTGAAGGCCATCATTGCCAATCCTGCTTAACGGGGGCACGAAAAACAATTTTCACTGCGCGACATAATAGACTGATTTACTGCGTATTATTTTTTTGGGGGGGGTATTTTTTTCCTATAAGGGGGTGTTATCTTGGCAATTATTATTAACTTCGTGCCACACATCAACAGATTTTCCACATGAGCCATCCTCTTAGAATACTCGTCGCTATGATATTTTTGCTTGTTGCCACGAGTAATGTTTCGGCCAGAACCATATGCGGCACGGTGCTTTCGGAATGTGATTCCACTGCTGTAGTCGGAGCTACATGCCGCCTGCTTGCCGACAGTAAGTTTATATCGGGCACAGTATCCGACATATCGGGAGCATTCACATTTGATACGGATGTATCCTCTAACATAACGCTTGAGATAGGCATGACGGGGTATACCGGGGCCACTGTCATCATTGACCGCGGCCAGGGAAATATAAATCTCGGTAATTTATATCTGTCGGAAGGAGTGTCGCTTGACGAAGTCACTGTCACCGGTAAGGCAATGATAGATGCCCGCGGGCGTACCATAGTATTTCCATCCAAGTCGGATATAAAAGCCTCGTCGACGTCGGTAGGTCTGTTTCAGAAACTCCCTCTTGCCGGGCTTGAAGCCGACCCTATAAACCGCAGCTTAAAGGTAGACGGCGCCGCTCCGATGATTCTAATCAATGGAGTGCCGTCAACGATGGCCGATGTAAACACTTTGCAGCCAAAGGATATCGAGAAGATCGAGTACTCGCGCATCACCCCCGGCCGATATGCCGACCGGGGCATGAACGGGCTTATAAATATCACCCTTCGTAAACGCAACGACGGCGGACAGATATATGCCTGGGGGCGCAGTGCGGTGGCTACCGCATTTGTCGACGGGTCGGTAGAAGCGTCGTACCATCAGGGGCCGTCGCAGTTTTCTCTGTCGTGGACTCCGTCGTGGCGCAACTATCAGCAGGTATACGACAATAGCGATGAGGCCTACATCGGAGATAATTTCCGCGTCGACATCAAGTCGCACGACCGTAATCCGTTCAACTATTTCTACAACCAGTTGCAGACAAAGTATACCTACAGCCCCACCGAGAGTACTACACTGGCGGTCACGTTCTCGGCTACGCCCATGACTTCGAAAAACCGTCTGGTCGGATATGATGACGATTCGCAACTTGGCGCATGCGACAAATTCAGCCGGTCGACAAGCCGGGATTTCGCACCGTCGCTCGACCTGTTCTTGCGCCGCGACTTCAATGAGAGCAACTCTCTGGAGGCGCAGGTGGTAGGCACTATAAGCTCAAGCGACTACAGGCGCGAGAATCGTTTCATATATGACGGCGGCGATGAGCGGGAATATGTGATGGATGCCGACAACCGGCGCCGCTCGCTCATAACCGAAGTAAGCTATACCCATACATTTGGCGCCAACACCTCACTGTCGGGAGGTGTGCAGAACACCATGTCGCATTCGACCAACCGGTATCTGCACACCGAGTACAAGCCATTGCTTACCGAAAACAACAATTATGTGTATGCCGACCTCGGCCAACGCTTAGGCAATGTGTATCTTATGGCATCGACCGGTGTCAAAATGTTTTGGGTTAAAAACGACATGAACCGGCGCCACTTCATCAGGAATATCACCACCGCACGCGCTTCGTGGAATATCTCGCAGAAGTGGAGTATGGCCGCATCGTTTATATTTACTCCGGATATACCGTCGCTTGCCGATCTTACCGACTATCCGCAGCAGACATCGCCCTATCTCGTCTCCAACGGAAATCCCTCACTGAAAGTGTCGGAGACGCTCGGCTACCGTATCCAGGCCACTTATCAGCATGACAAGTTGGCGATGTCGCTCAACCTGTCGATGGCCGACATCAACAATTGTGCGATATCCGATGTGGAATATCTCGGCGATATGCTTTTCCTGTCGCATCCTGTAAATGTGCCTTCCCGCCACATGTGCAAAGGCTCAGTGAACATAAAAATCAGTGACATACAGGGATTTGGTGCACGAGCATATGCCGGAATCACTCACTATGAGAATCGCATGGACGGATGCCGACGCCGACTTACAAGCATCGACGGAAGTGTGAGCCTGTGGTGGAACAAAGGCCCGTTTACGGTATCGTTCTGGCAGAAATTTCCGGGGAAATTCCTGACCGGATACCGCGTGAGCAAGGATGAAAACAACAATTCGCTGAGTTTCAGCTACAAGCCCGACAAGCATTGGAATTTCGACATATCCTGGATGTATATATTCAGTAAAAAAGGGTCGCAGTATCCATCGTGGAACTATTCGCCGGTGAACCCCTATACTACTGACCGTTACATCCGTAACAACGCCAATATGGTGACTCTGTCGGTAAGCTATTCGGCCGACTTCGGCTCGATATTCCGCAGCGGCAGCCGCTCGCTCAACAACTCCGACTCCGGGTCGTCGCTCCTCAAAATGTAGCCATAACCGACGGAACTATATACAACGGACTGAGTGGTTTCGACCGGAAATGATATGCCGCTTACACTATATCTGCAAGCCCGATGAAATTGTCGGCAAACATCATTGGATATGGTATGATTTCAAGACTGCACAGCCTCGATGTGAGCCTACGCCACACACAGACCGCTATATCCCCGAGGCTTTCAAACAGCAAATGACAGCCTCACAGTCTGCCTCCGTCAATATCTCTCAAGGAGCCGGAATCACATTGTCATCTCCGTCTTTAGGAGGAGTACCGATTCATGACGAAGGCTTTGCACATGGCCCGGCAATTACTGATGATTTCAAATTGTGGTTGAGTCGCCATCCCGGACTGACCATTGAATAGGCTCTTCACCGCTACCGCGAAGACCAGAAGACAAAACAACGCCTCCAAGGGCCCAAATTCCACTAATATCAACTGTATATGTAGCTTATTGTCATTGCTCAAAAATTTATTTATTGAAATGAGGGTAAGCCAATTTATGACATACCCTCATTTCTAATACAATTATCATATATCATCCAATGATTCTTTACTTACTTTTGCAGCTAATCTTATATTTTCATACGTCATTCTCGAAGTTAATCCAAAATCCAACTTTGTTACTCCATCCTGAAAAGACCAAAAGCCTTTTTCGTATTTATGATACTTCGACTTTGCTGCTTCTCGGATTGCCTTCATTATATCGGATCTCTTTGTTGGTCGATTCCAGGATTTAATTTCCTTCTCAGAAATAACGTACGGAGACTCAAACACAACTTTGTAGAGAACTTGTTTGTAAAAATAGAAGACTACTTTCTCCCATCCATACCCAGCAAATTCAACATCACTACATGCAATCGTTTCAGATGTTTCTGTAAACGCATACTCATTAGCTTGGATAGTTTTAAGCACATTTTGTTGGCTACTGCGACCAAGCGTAGAATTTAAAATAGTGTCCTTTATTTGGGCATTCGCAGAGAGTGTAATTAGCGATAGAATAATAATTAAGAATTTTCTCATTGTCCGTTGAAGTATGTTAATTTTTTAAGACCCAAGTTGTACAATTCAAAATGCCTCCTGTTAAAGCCACGTCATTGTAATCAATTGTTTCGATGATTTTGTTTGGGAAGATTTCTTTGAGTTTGGCGAGTGCTTCTGCATCTTTATTGCCGGGGACTCCGAACACCGGCATTACTATTAGATTGCCGACTTCAAGGTAATTTAAATAGATTCCTATTGCGTGGTCATTGTTCCCCTTGATCTTATATTCAAACCACGGGAAGTTGATATATTTCAGATTCGCTTTTTCAAGAGCCTTGACAATTGCATCCTTCATGTACTTGAAATCCTGATCAAGATTATTTACAATAACCATGTGGCTATCCACAAAGCGAATCATTCCGTCTGCATGACCTGTAAAATCATATTCTGACTTGTAGGCAGGAATAATTATAATCTCACATTCAAGGAGGGTGGAGAGTTCGTTAATGAGTTTTTCTTTGTCCCACTCCGGATTCTCGGAGAAAATACGATCTGTTATAATTGCTTTATGACCATACATGACAACATTACCGCCGTCAAGATTAATATCTGAAAAAATTGGATAGATGTTGTTGACTTTATCTACATGTCTAACATCCGACCGGGAATCCGAATATTCATGGCCTCCCAGATATGAGGGGTCATATTTGAATTGAATGAGTTTGCCACTCGGCGTTTGCACGGGCATATAATCTCGGCACCATATATCTTTTGTCCCATCAAGGAATGCAACAGGAATATTATGTTTATACAAAATGTCAGTCAGACGCTTGCAAGTATCGGCGTAGTGTTCTGCCAGAATTGCCGATAGATACACCGTTTCAGCCGCAGTTTCATCTTTTAGAGAAGATTTTGGCAGTCTCGCTTCTGGAGAAGCAGGAGTATCACTCGCAGAAGGATTATTCCTCAAATTGCGTGCAGTCCATTCGTTTCTGAATTTTCTCTCGTCATAACCGAGGAGAAGTTTGCAGATTTCAGTAGTAGGCTCGATATTGTTCTCATTACATATATCATAAAAGACGGCAAGCTTGGATCGTCCATTGGAGTGAAAGTCTTTGATATATGCAGATGATATATGCTGAGATGACAGCATTAAACGTTTGTTGATAATTCCAAGTATTCTATGCTGACGCTTAATTGATGTATTTTTGTCCGTCAATTCATTCATTAGCGCCGTAAGTGGCTTCTGCTTCGCCCACTTATAACCGCCCCAGATGGCTCCACCAATTGCAAGGACACTGGCAATTATGCTTAAAGTCGATTCTATACTCATACTCGGAACGATTACTTTTCTTTAATCCAAACTCCTTTCGCATATCCGGAGCCGATTATGCTGTCTTCATTTACGACCTCGAAAAGCAAATCTGATTTATCAGTTTTAATGCGTATAAATTCCTCGTCCCGCTCATAACTGGAAGCGAAGGAGCCCATCATTGTCTTAATAACGACTGTAGATTTACCTTTAAATTCGAGAATCGGGTATAGGGGATTATCCTTAGAAATCCATTCTCCCTTTAGATTTATTTCTTTTGAAGGTTCAATTTCAGCCTCTTTCTCAATGGGAGCACTATCAACAGTGTTGTGGTCTCCATTATCTGAATGCGTACAAGAACTAAACAGTAAAATAGACGAGGCTAAACTTACGCATATCTGATAGCATAATCTCATTTTCAATCTAATGCAATCCGCTCGCCACCTTCGGAATCGACTGGTTTTAGTAGTTTATACAAAAGAAAAGCGCGGGACGATTCTACTGAATATCTGATTCGAGGCATCGCCAAACGCCATTGAAGAAATACGCCTTATCGGATATCGATACCCCTTGTCGGGGGAGCGGATATGCGACAAGCATGAGCGTCTTTTGGCTGCCTATCCTTCTTCAGTAAAAATTTGGCGATTTTCGAATCAAGGATAAAGCAAAAACGCTTTTCTAATATGTCATGGACAGGCTACGCCTATCCAAATGCAAAGTTACGAAATTATTTTGATATTTTAACGATTTGACGTGATGACCCAGTAGAGATTTCAGTAGAGATTTTGGCTGAGGTCACCACATAGTATACAGTAATTTATTTGAATATAATATCTTCCAGTAATGGCGTAGGTAGAATACTATGCAAATGTTATTTTGAGTAATTCTTCATTATATTTTCCCAATACGCTGATTAACAAAATTGACCCAGTTATATTTTTTATGGAAGTAGTCATTTACTTGTTCAATAGTTTGTGATGCAAATATTCCTATACCTCCAACTGCTGCGATTGTTGGATGATTAAATATAGCTCCTAATGATAAACCTGCTGATACCACACCAATCAACTTTGACCAATTTCTTACATTACTGTAAGACTTATTAAGTTTACGTTGTACCTTTACCTTTTCAATATTTAATTCTCTTATAAGGTCACGGGCATTGATCTCAAGATTATTTTTAAATTTCGTATCACATATAGAGTCCAAGACTCTACAAAATTCAATAATTTCTTCATGTTCTCTTTGTTCTAATAGATTAAATAGCCTTTTTTCCACATCTCCCAGATATGAGTCATTACACTTACTGATATTAATACATCTATTACAATGATTCAAATCTTGAAATAGATATTCAGGCCATAAATCTACTTCAGGAATAAAAAGTTCTAGAACTTCTGATATAGCAGATGCTTTCTCGCCAATAGAAACACTCCGACCTAGTTTAATTGGTAATAAAGTTTGAAGATATGATAATTCTGAATTATCTAGGGAAAAGTTACAATTATTGCGCCTAGAAAATACTAATGAGGCGTATAAAGTCCAAAGCATAGGTATACAATATTCATAATTATCAATAGAATACATATGACCATCGTCAGACTTAACCATCCCATTTTTTTTTAACAAATTAATATCCTCAGTTATTTGATTGTATATTAGAGTGCTGTCTTCCTCAGTTATTTGATTACTATCAAGTATTTCAATCAGTTTAACAGAATTTAATATTTCAAAAACGAGTTTAATGGTCTTTCCTATTCTATAATCACGAATTACATTATGTTTTTCATCCTTTTCAATAGGAAAATTAGTTTCTTTAGTCACTACAATGATTCGGTAAAAATTACCGAAGTAGTTGAAACTTAAGTTAATATGTCG